>JGI20157J14317_10001761_pt1 | contig 19369 bp, 21 predicted proteins | sample COG_07_FD_14317 | JGI IMG/M metagenome (IMG submission 14317)
CCGAACCAAACCCCGATGACGAATATGACAGGATGGTAGAAGAAGAGCTGTTCGAAAATGAGTAAGCTCTTATTCACAACGCAACTGGCACTACTTGTGCTGTTCATTTTTACTGCCTATGAATTATATTTGTTGAACTAATAAATTAGCAGTAGTACTATTTCGCTCTTACTAGGAGAGTATGATGAGTATCAACAAAGCAACCCCCCAAGATTGGGACCGCGTACGTCAACAACATCCCGCCATAGAAAAGACAGGCGCAAACAAGACAGGCTTAGAAGCCTGGATGCAAGAAGCCCATGAAGAAGAGTACGCTGATCCGTACGATATCCAATACGACCCAGTAGGTAAGCCTAAGCACTACAACTCAGGGAATATAGAGTGTATTACAGCTATCGAAGAGTCCATGTCCAGTCATGCATTCAAAGGCTACCTAAAAGGCAACTGTTTAAAATATTTGTGGCGCTATGACTACAAAGGCAAGCAGGTAGAAGACCTACAAAAAGCAGGTTGGTATCTAAACCGGCTGACCGTAATGGTCACAAAAGAAAATGAGTAACCGCTTCACAGATATCGAAGCAGCTGTAGAAGAAGGTCATTTCATACAAACCAAGCTAAGTAAAACCGCTTACTTAGCTTGTGACCTCCAACGCAACTTGTATGTCTTTACCCATGAAGAATACAAGGCTTTCAAAAAGAAACTTGATGTTATCGACATATTCCACCCAGGAGGGCGCTATGGACACCAAAGATTACTTTCAAGCAATACCTGATTTAAACGAAGACATGATCAGCCCCGAGTTCCACACCTACACCACCGTGTGGATGAAGTCTCGTATGCCAGAAGCCTATAAAGAGCTCAAAGCCCGCTTCAAGTCTATCGAAGGCGAGATATACGCCCAGCACGAATCTAATGGAGCAGACTTTTAATGCTGGTAACCCTCGACTTTGAGACATACTTCGACACCAAAGTGTCTCTAACTAAGCTGACCACCATGGACTACGTCCGACACGAGAAGTTCAAAGTGTGGGGCGTTGGCATCAAGATAGATCATGATGAGACCGAATGGTTCGGCGAAGACGAAGCAGAAGCTGCAATTCATGACATTGACTGGAGCGAAGCAACGCTTGTCTGTCACAACACTCCGTTCGATGGTTATATTTTAACCAGGTACTACGGCGTTACACCCAAGTTCTATGTAGATACCGCAGCTATGGCGCGAGCATTAGCGCCTGGGCAATCAGCCAGGCTAAAAGACTGTGCTGTACGTGCATTCCCTGATGATGAGTCAATGCGTAAAGGTGATGAGCTAATCGACGCCAAAGGCATCTATGATCTAGACCCTGAAACAGAAGAAGCGTTAGCAGGCTACTGTATACAAGACGTCGATCTTACTTACGCCCTGTATAGAAAGATGATCAATGAAATGCCTTTGACTGAACTTGAGCTGATCGATATGACCTGTCGCATGTTCTGTGAACCAAAGCTAATCGTGGACCGCGAAGCACTAATCGCGTTCCGTGATGAGCAAATCACAGCTAGCGAATCAGCAATCAACGCATCAGGTGTTGATCGCAAAGTACTAAGTTCAAACCAACAGTTTGCACAGTACATAAAAGATATGGGGCTTGTACCGCCTTCAAAAGTCAGCCCGACAACAGGTAAAAACATACCGGCCCTGGGTAAAAACGACAAAGCGTTTACTCAAATGCAACGTATGTATCCCGAACATCAACATATATGGGATGCCAGAAAGGCAGTAAAAAGCCGCATCAACGAGACCAGGGCTCAACGATTCATCGACGCAACGCATGATGACGGCACTATCTCTGTACCTCTGCGTTACTACGCAGCTCACACTGGACGCTTCGGTGGCACCGAAAAGATCAACATGCAGAACATGCCCCGCAACTCTCCGCTTCGCAAAGCGCTCTGTGCGCCAGAAGGGCAGCTCGTATTCGTAGCTGACTTATCTAACATCGAAGCGCGTATGCTGGCGTGGCTTGCTGATGAGTATGACCTGCTCGAACAGTTCCGAGCGGGTGATGACATCTACAGCAACTTAGCTACACAGATCTACGGCAGGCCAATTAACAAACACAACGACCCAACTGAACGGTTCGTTGGTAAGACGGCTGTGCTCGGTCTTGGATATGGCATGGGTGCGTCTAAGTTCCAGGCAACGTTAGAAGCTGGAGCAATGGGTCCACCCATGAAGTTCACCACCGACGAAGCCTATAACGTAGTAAATACATACCGCAGCACATACTCAGGTGTACAATTGCTGTGGCAAAAGCTGGAACTCAAGCTAGCTAACACAATTAACCCCAACTACGAAGAAGACTGGCACGGTCTGTATTTCCACCAGGGCAAGATACACCTGCCTAACGGACTCGCGCTGCACTACAATAACCTTAGATTCGAAGGCGGCAAGCTAACCTATGACTCACGCACCACCGAGTCTACCTGGGGCGGGCGCATCACAGAGAACGTAGTTCAAGCGTTATCCAGGATTATTGTCACCGACGCAATGCTGCGTATTCAAGCTGACAAGACTTTACAAGCAGAAGTTGTACTTACTGTGCATGATGAGATCGTTTTAATTAGCCAAGCTAATAACCCTGATGCTACAATGGATAAACTAATCGCACACATGTGCAAACCGCCAGGTTGGGCTCTTAACATCCCACTCGATGCTGAAGGCGGATATGACGTTAGCTACAGCAAGTGATTTATGCCACGACTAGTACTGACAAGAAAGATCAACGAGAAAGTCATCCTTCATGATGATGACGGCGTTCTTGCGGAAGTAAAAGTATCAAAAGTTGACAGGAATCAAGTCCGCCTTACATTTGAAGCGGATGACACGGTCAGGATTGACCGACAGGAAGTTTTCGACAAAAACGCTCCTACAAAATAAATATTGGCTATGCTAATATTACCGCTCTGTAGGAGGAGCCATGCAACTTACTTTTTTAGAAGCCGCCAACGGACAGCGGCTGAGTAAACGACACTGTCCTAAAACCGGATTCACTCCGTACCCACACGTAAAAAACGTTACATCCCACGATATAGAAGTGCCTGTCGACAGCACCGGCTTAGCTATTCTTGAAAATCAAATAGCCAAACATGCAAAACTAGGCCACTGTCTTCTTAAAGGTAACCTAAAAAGATCAATAGAAAATGAATCTCGCGCAGGCAAAACCGATCGTATCGGTTATTCCAACCTGCTCGTGCTTGATATTGATGGCATTATGTTACCAGGCCACACCAACCCGAAAGCGTTTACTGACAAAGATGTCAGTACATTAGCGAAAGCTGTTATGCGCGAGCTACCACCTGAAGTGCAGGACTGCAGCTTTATTGCGCAAGCATCAGCTAGCCTTGGGCTTAAAGGTGACAAAGTTTCTCTACACATATTTATTCTGTTGACACACGCCATGCCTGCTAAGGCTATGAAGTTGTGGCTGCAGAGCTGTAATTTTGAGTCTCAACTGTTCTCGTCACAGCTTGAACTGTCAAGTAACGGACACTCACTAAAGTATCCGTTAGACACTAGCGTAGCTGACAACTCAAAGCTCATCTTCATTGCCCCTCCTACCTTTGAAGACGGAACCCACGATCCGTTCAGTTCCTCCGCTGAGCGGATCGTGCGTGTTTCCGGTATCACGGAGACGCTTGATCTTGCAAAACTCATGGGCGACATCAGCCCAGAAGTTGTGCATCAGAAAAGCAATGAGCACAAAAACAAGCTACGTACACAGCGTGGCTTCAAAGCAAAGAAAGAACGACTGACTATCGCAACCGTCGATAACAAGTCAGAAGAAATTCTAGACAACCCAGATCGCATGTCGATCCACATCACTGACGATACAAACCCTCCGTACATACGGTGTAACGTCAATGGTGGCGACAGCAACGCATACTACTTCAAGCTCGAAGACCCGACCTACATGTTCAACTTCAAAGGCGAACCCATCTGGTCTATCGAGAAAGCAGACCCTGACTTCTACAAATCACTGTTTGATGTGTATCAAGAAGAGATGGAGAAGGAAGGTCGAGCTAACTTCCCAGTAGCAATGCGTGATTTCTACACAGACACGTACTACAACGGCGTATTCGATCCCAATCTCAATCAGTTTAGTGACGAATTCCCATTGATGCCGTGCTCCTCAGCAAGCATCGAAGGCTTTATGAGATCGCATGGTCGTAGCAAACCAGATTACATACCTGATGCAAGAGTTGTATTTGACCCTGCTTCTAATGATGCAGGTGTAAATCTGTCTAACGTGCCGTACCACATCAACATGTTCCGTAAAACAGAATACATGCTGTCAAACCGTGAGCACGAATCGCTAGGCATGGGTGACGCAGCAAGGATCGCGGACTCTTGTCCACTGATCTACAAGTTGATGACACACATCTTAGGAGGACAAAGCCTCGAGGTTGAGCACTTCACCAACTGGCTGGCCTATATCTTCCAGACCAAGCGCAAAGCAATGACCGCCTGGGTACTGCAAGGTGTCCCTGGTACAGGTAAAGGTATCTTCTACACCAAGGTACTCAGACCATTGTTCGGTAACGAACACGTACCGATGCGTGCATTGCAGAACATCGAAGAGCAGTTCAACTTGTACATGCGACAGGCACTGTTCTTAGTAGTTGATGAGTTTCATATGGCATCAGCCAACTCAGGCACCATGAAGATTGCTGACAAACTCAAGAACGCTATTACAGAAAACACGATGACCATTCGTGCAATGCGTTCCAACCAAGTTGAAATGCCTAACTACACAAATTTCATCTTCCTGACTAACCGTATGGATGCAGTCAAGATTGAAGAAGGCGACCGTCGATACAACATCGCACCTCGCCAAGAGCAGAAGCTCGAGCATGTATACCCAGAAGTTATCGATGGCATCGATGACATCAGCACTGAGCTACACAAGTTCGCTGCATTACTTCGCAGCTACAAAGTTAACAAGCAGCTAGTACGTACGCCTATCGCTAACAATGCAAAAGCACAGATGGCTCAAGTCACCATGTCGGTTATGGAAGAGTTCTTTGCTGCTGTACGTCATGGCAACCTATCGTTCTTCATGGACATATTAGACATCAGCTTGACCAACGTATTACAAGGACAAGAGATTACGACTGCACAACGGTTTGTTAAACAGTGGGTAGCAGAGTCTCAATGGCCATACTCAGTCATTCCTCTAGAGTACCTGCGTGTTGTGTATGGCGTACTGACTGACGATCGTTTATCTCAACGTGAGTTCCAAAAGAAAGCAGCTCGTTGCGGTGTTAGCAAAGTACAAAAAAGAGCTCATAACTCACCTTCTTCTGCAGCACCAGTTCGCGGAGTTGTAACGACTTGGACACTAGATACAGAACAATTTAACGAAGTCACTGATAAGTACTTCGATGACAAGGACCGCAAGTTACTTGCCGTCAAGTAACTATATTAGTTATACTAATATATCTACTTACTACTACTAGGAAAGTAAATGATTAAGTTGACTCAGGATACGAGACCCGACGACGTTGGCCCAGAGTTCGAAAAACCTGAAGCACTAGGCGATGTCCGAGCGTGGAGCTACTCAGCTCTTAAAGTCTATGAAGAATGCGCTTATCGAACTTATATCAGCCGTGTCAAAGGCGTAAAAGAACCCAGTGGCCCAGCTGCAGATCGCGGTACACAGATTCACCAATACGCTGAAGACTATGTCAACGGCACTATGGGTGAGATGCACGACTCACTATTCAAATTCAAAGACGAGTTTGAAGAGCTGCGACAACTGTACATCAATGCAAAAGTAGAGCTCGAGGGCGAGTGGGGCTTCGACCTTGACTGGGCAACAGTCGGTTGGATGCAAAAAGAAACCTGGGCTCGCATCAAACTTGATGCCCTGGTGCAAGAAGATGACACGTCCGCTCGTGTGATTGATTATAAAACAGGCAAGAAGTGGGGTAACGAGATATCCCACGGCCAACAGGGCTTGCTGTACGCCATAGGTACGTTCTTTAGATACCCTCACTTGCAGTATGTGCAGGTAGAGTTCTGGTATTTAGACAAAGGTGAAACTACTAAAAAGTCATACACCCGTGATCAAGCAATGGTGTTCGCACCAGGCTTCCATCGCCGTGCCATCAAGATGACAACTGAAACAGAATTCGCTCCAACACCCAGCAAAGATGCATGTAGATGGTGTTCGTTCCGAAAAGGTGACGAACCCGAATGCACCTGGGGTGTTAGCTAACCAACTTACTCCTCCCCGTGTAAGACCTTTGCCCCACTAAGTTAAAAGTCGTTGCTTAGTGGGGCTTTTTTATTCCCGATCGGAATCCAACTGATCCTCATGAAACATGAAGAGAGAACCCCTATGAAACTATTTAAAACCTTATGCAGCAATGCACTCATATTCGCTATGGGTGTAATTGCTGTCCTCATACTAATGGCCATTGTTGGCCAAGCTTTAGCGCTTAGTTTTTACGCCTTCTTATTTGCAGTAGCAACGAGCGCTATCGCTTTTCTATTTTTTCGGAGAAGCAATGATTCAAGCAGTAATCGCAATTCTTAATCTTTACCAACACATTTTATTACTCGCAGCAATGCTAGGAGTTACTTATGATTTTTGCAGGTCTACTTTCAGCCCTCGGACTACTGTTCCTAATATTTAAATTTGGTGTACGCCGCATTATTGCGTACGACATACCTATCGACATAACCGTTACTGCGTTTCTTATGTATGCATTCGCTGGTACTTACAGCGGCATGATTGCAGCAATGGTTGGCGGCCTTATTGTCTCCATAACTTTGTACGTTATGAAACGCACCATGCGTCGCGAAGAACTCAAACTTGTCAAAACCTCACAGTTCCCCTACCGCGCCTGGCGTTGGATAGGCGTTCAACCATGAGCACCTTGCTGGACGTGGCTGTAGCAGTTATCGGCTCATTAGCAGCTATGTGGCTTTTCTACGGAGCATGGCTCGTGATCAATGACCGCGAAGCAGCCTACCGCAATCGTTATAACAGGAGAAAGAAAAATGACAAATGAAGACTATAAAAAGTTGTTTATCCAGCCAGTAAAGGACCTTATGTATGCAAATGTACTACAAGCGCGATGGGAGCGTAGTCGAGTACAAGCTCGTCACAGATCCAAAAGAAGCGACTGTGTGGAGTACACACCGTTTGAAGAAGTCAGAGATCAAGATCATGACGAAGTGCGACAAATCGACAGCAGCTCAATATAGAGAGGAGATATTAAGTGACATCCTTAGCCGTGAACCTAATCCCAGTAAAAAATCTTCGCCCTCCAAGGACGAGGTACGTCAAAGGCGTAAAGCCAGCTAGCATCAACATGTTGAAGCGAGGCAAGCAAAACAAAAAACTTGGTGACAAAGTATCTGTCAAGATGTGGAAGGGCATGACAATGTACAGTTTGTCTCTCGAAGAACGTGCTACATGCCCTAGTGGCTGCGCTCAATGGGACAACTGCTACGGTGACAATATGCCGTTTGCGCACAGGTTTGACCACACCGACCCAAACTTTATATCGAACCTCGAGCATCAATTGTCTTCATTAAACGACAAGCACAAAGACGGGTTCGTGGTCCGTCTGCATGTGCTAGGTGATTTCTACAGTGGTCAATACATTGTCCAATGGCAGTTGTGGCTTAACAAGTTTCCTAATATGAACGCCTTTGGGTACACGCACCACGAGTACACATCCCAGCTGGGCTCTATGATCAACAACGTTAACCGCTTACACCCTGATCGTTTTCGCATCCGTTACTCCGACGATTGGGACACAGGGTTCAGCGCGCATGTCATCGACGCTAGTGATTCTGCGTACGTTGAGCAGGGTATTATATGTCCAGAGCAACTGGACAAAACAGACAGTTGTGCATCCTGTGGCTACTGTTGGTCTAGCAACAATCCGATAACTTTTATTGAGCACTAATATTAGTTATGCTAATATACTAAACCATCAATGAGTGATGACTATGAAACCTTTCGAGCACCAGAAAGTCACAACCGATTTTATCAATGACAACCCTCGTTGTCTTATCACCTCAGACCCAGGCACTGGCAAGACAAGATCTGTCTTAGATGCGCTCGTGGGCCGCGAACAACGAATCTTAGTTCTCGCACCGCTGTCCATACTCGAAGCATCGTGGGGCGATGACATCGAGAAGTTTACCCCCGACCTAACGTACGCCGTTGCGTACGCCAAGAACCGTGAGAAAGCATTCGCTTCTGACGCCCAAGTAGTTATTACCAACCACGACGCAGTTAAGTGGATACTCAAGTCTAAGCACCTGCTCGATGACTTCGACACGCTAGTCATTGATGAGTTCACTGCCTTCAAAAACAAAGACAGTCAGCGCAGCAAAGCATGCCGCAAGATTGCAGAGCAGTTTACATACCGCATAGCTATGTCTGGTACACCCAACAGCAACGGTATCCTAGACGTGTGGCACCCGACGCTTATCGTCGACGACGGGGAGCGGCTTGGGCATCGGTTCTATAGTTTCCGCGGTTCTGTGTGTACGCCCAGGTTCAACGGGTTCGCAAACGAATGGGTCCAAAAAGACGACGCAGAAGAAGTCGTAGCCGCTGCGCTTAGTGACATCAACATCAGGTACGAGTTGACTGAATGTATCGACATGCCAGCTCAAAATGTACACACAATGTACGTGCAGCTACCCAAGAACATCATGCAGCAGTATCGAACGCTCAGCGAAGACTCAGTGCTATACACAGGTAAAACAACAATCAATGCAGTGCATGCGGGCAGTAAAGTCAAGAAGCTGCTCCAGTTGTGTACCGGCGCTGTCTATGACGAGCACGGTGAGACGCAGCAGATCCACAAAGAACGTTATGAGCTTGTCATGCAACTTGTAGCCCAACGACAGCAATCACTCGTTGCATTCAATTGGAAGCACGAACAACGATGCATGGTTGAGCTAGCAGACAAGCTAGGTATCAGACACGAAACGATCGACGGATCTGTTGCTGCACACAAACGCAAAGACATTGTCGACCGCCTTCAAGCTGGCCAACTACAAGTTGTGTTCTGTCACCCCCAATCAGCAGGTCACGGACTGACTATGACTAAAGCTAAGGCTGTCATATGGGCGTCACCAACATACAACGCAGAACATTATCAGCAGTTCAATCGACGCATCTACCGAGCCGGTCAGACTGAAAAGACTGAGGTCATTCAGATAGCAGCTCGCGACACCTGGGAACCAGACGTGTACGCGAAGCTCGAAGGCAAAGTAGAGCGTATGGACGAACTCCTCGGAATCCTAAACAAACTAAAACAAGCAGCTTAAAACTAAGAAAAGAAACTAAGGAAAAACTATGAACATTAATGAACTAATTGAAGCAAGAGCCCAGGTAAAAGACGCTATGGCAGGTCTTAACTCTGAGCTTAAAGAGCTAAACAAGACCAAAGACGATCTTGATTACAAGCTCTTAACCCAATTAGACGAGCAGGGTTTGTCGCGCACCGCGAATGACAAAGCCAGCGTGTCTATTAACCAAGATACTGTACCTGACGTGACTGATTGGGATGCTCTGTATGAGCACATCAACACCACCAAGGACTACAGTCTCTTACAAAGGCGGGTCTCGTCGACTGCATACAAGGAACTTCTCAAGCTCGATCAAGAAGTACCTGGTCTGCAACCCCGTGAAATTCGGCGCATTAACTTTCGAACCTTGTAACACTAAACATGAATCATGAATCACGAAGAGAATACAAACTATGAGTAAATCAGCAGCAGTAGCAGTAGTACCAAACAACTTAGTAGCATCCACCGACCAATTACCGGCCCATCTTAAATCAGTCGACGGTCCTGGGCGTGGTAACGAACACGTAGGTCAAAACGTACAGATACCGCGCGTTAAGCTCCTACAAAAAATGTCTAACGAAGTCGACAAGCACCACGCTGCTTACGTCGAAGGATGCGAGCCAGGACACCTGGTCAACACACTAAACAATCACAACTACGGCAACGACCTGTACTGCTTGAGCTTAACGTTCAAGATTGAGTATGTTGTTTGGCGTCAGTTAGAAGCAGGTGGTGGCTATGGTGGGGCGTTCAGTTCAATCGCCGATGCTCAAGCCTATGTCGAGTCACAAGACAAACCAGCTGAATGGGACATCAACGAAACACACGCGCATGTCCTGCTTATCAAGAACCCTGAGACAGGTGAGCTAGAGCGTTCTCCTGCCATTATGGATTTCGCTAGCTCTAAGCTGCGTGTATCCAAAGCATGGAACTCTCAGATCGGTATGAAAGGCGGCGATCGATTCGCGGGCCTGTGGAAAGTATCTGGCGTACCTACCGAGAACAAGATGGGCAAAGCATTCATGAATTGCGAAGTCTCGTTTGTTGGTTGGGCTCAAGAAGAAGATTACAAGGCTGCTGAAGCCTTGTACGAACAGTACTCTTAAAAGGGAGTAAATCGACCAAGGCCCTCTTTGCCTGCACTACGGATTGATCCACCGTTGGTCACAACGGATCACTTACTTTATGAACGAGCACAGTTTTGTAAGATCCATACATAACGCTCTGTCACCCGATGTATACAAGTGGAAGATCCACGATACATATACGGGAGGTGTCCCCGACGCTATGTATGCAGGTCCTGCAGGTGTGCTCTTCGTAGAGTATAAGTACGTTAAATCCCTCCCCAAGAAAGACACAACCGTGATTCGTCACTCGTTGTCCGCGCTTCAAATACAGTGGTTAGACCGCATGAAACAATCTTCCCCTGTAGCATTAATATTAGGCTGCGAAGACACCGCACTAATAATAGTAGATGACTTTTCTACTAATATATGTAAATCTAAGTATATAGAACAAAGTATTCCACGAAAGCAGGTAGCAGAGTGGATCTACAACCAAACACACTCAGGACGAGCACATGAAGAAAACAAGCGAGTTGCCTCAAGCGATAAATAATTTGAGAGCTATCTGGGAACAGAAAAAAATAGAAATGCAATTCACCCAAGTCGAAGCAGCCAAAGAGCTCGGCTGGTCACAAGGTGCTATATCGCACTACCTCAACAACATCACAGCCCTCGGGCCAGCAGCGGTTATTAAGTTCGCAAATTTCTTAGGAGTTGACCCGCTAGATATAGACCCCGAAGTAAGAGAGTTCCTCCCAAATGTCCGCACACGCATAATTCGATATGACTGCGATAATCTCTCAAGAACAATTGACACAAAACTCTACAATCGAAAGCCAAAGTCTTCTTTCTGGGTAAAAACTCACCCCCGCGCCTTTAAATATTTAGAAGATTTGGTCGCCAAAATAGTGCTACCTATAAATACAGATTGGCATACGAACGTGTGCCCAGCTAAAGACTATCCAGACGCCGGAGCTTTTTTAATACAGTTGAAGGGCGAGAAAAGAGCTTTTGTATATCTCAAAGACAACCTGCCCCCCGCTAATAAAATAGCAAAAAAGTTTGCAGTATTAGAAACAGAAATAAGTAACAGTATAGACAACTAAACCGCCATGTTATTGCAAAATGAAAATACTAATAGTAATATTAGTAACAGTACTTAACAATCATATGCAGACAAGGAGGTCTATATTGTGGAAGCAATCTTATTAGAGAAGTACGGGCCGTTCATGGACTTAGAAGAATTAGCCGTTCTACTAAGAATAAAGAAGCAATCGTTATATCAACAGATTTACCGTGAAGGTCTAGACATACCGCATGTCAAACGCGGTAAAAAATATCTATTTCCAACTCAAGAAGTAGCTAAGTACTTCACATCCCAGCTAAGTCTGCCGGTCGGAGATTAACGTACCTAGAAAGCTGATCAAGGGTGCGGTGACCTGACACTACCCGCACTTGTTCTACCCTCATACCTTTTTCAAACAGCCGACTTATTGCTTCGTGCCGCAAATCATGGAAGCGCAGGTCGTCAATCCCAAGCTTCTTAGTCATCTTGGCAAACTTGTCAGAAATGCTCGCTGCACGCTCTACAGGGATAAGGTTTGGACCTTGCCCAAACACATTCTGTGAACGTAGGAGCGCCTCTCTCACGCCCTTTAAAAGTGGTATTTGCTGAGCTGATTGACCGGTCTCAGCGTGCTTATCTTTGCGCATTAGTCGGATCACCCCTTTACTTTCATTGATATCTGACCACTTCAGCGCATGTATTTCACCCTGACGCATGGCAGATTCCACTGCTAGATCTATCGCTGCGCTTATCCAATGTCCTGCTGCCTCATCCATCAACGCTTCATACTCTCCTGGTTCCAACCGACGATCCCGCCGCTTACTCCCCATTATTAATTTCTTCTTCTTTAGCTCGTCGATCGCCATGTCCACAACAGGCAGCTCAGTTTTTATCCTGCTGTTTGTAACGGCTTGCTTTAGATAATACATTTGAGCCTGTAGTGTGCTTGCAGCGATGGTCTCTAGACGAAAAGCAGCAAAGTCCAACACACCATCAAAAGTCAGGTCGTGTATCGATACACCGTGAAAGTATTCTTTGATTTGATTTAACTGTCCGAGCTTAGGCCCAGCAACTTCTAGCCCAAACCTCTCATACGAGTAGACCAGGTCATCGACAATGTCCTCAATGAACACGGACCGCGAACCACGAGTATCGATCCACGAACCGTTGTCCATGCTCGACTCTATGCGCCGTGTCCAGGCGAGAGCTGCTGCTTTAGTTAAAAAAGATTTTGATTGGGGCGAGTGCCCCTTGATGCGTACCTGTGCCTGGTACTTCTTGCCCCGTTTCCGTACGGTTGCCATAGTGATGTGACCCTGGTGTGACTGAGGGTCTAATTCTATAACTTTTCTTATCTAAATCATACACTTAGAACGATGGCGGAGAGAGAGGGATTCTGTCCTCCTCACCCCACCTTTTCTTTCTATATCAATAAGTTAGCTACTACTTATGTCTATCTGTACTACAACTACAGATCTGCGTAACTTATTGATACTACTATTTAATTTATTTTATATCATTTTGCACTGTGACAATGTCACAGCTTCAAGTCCTGCTTGGCTATAGCGCCTAGTGCTATAAGAATAAATACTATTGCGTAAAGAATCATATGTGCCTCTGGTTAGTTGAGGCGCAATTATACGGGGGGTCAGGTCATGAATCTAATGCATTAAATTCATAGAGGTTATGCAAATCGGTACGCGCCGCGGTTCTTCTTTCGGCTCACCACAGCAACATTTTTACTGCTGTTGTTCTTAGGATTCCCATCCTTATGATGTACGTCTTTCTTGTCACCTTTCTTGACCTTACCTTTTGCCAGGGCAGTACGCCGCGCTTTGTTACGGGCAGCGCGTCGTTTCTTTTGAGCATCAGTCTGGTGATACTTATACTCTTCTTTATAGTCGCGTTTATTAGCCATGATTCTATTTGGCCTTCTTAGGTTTTTTCTTAGCCTTTTTCGTAGCGGGCTTAGCGTTTAAGTAACATTGTTTGCCTTTACCTACGTGCATGGTTAATCTCCTTTGGGGTTATTGTCTTTGACAGTTTTTATATGGGTGTAAAAAACGCCTGTTTGGTCGAGCGCACCGTCATTAATGTCGTGCCAGAGCATATCGAGTTGGTCTTCTAAACCGCCGTACGAGGATCGCCGTTTTTGCAGCCAAGTCTGCTCAGGGTCGCCCTCAACCACTCCAAGCACCATTTGTATTTCTTCAACAAACACGAAGCGACGGGTTTGGGTGCGCGGGTTAACAATGTCGCCGCTGTCAACGTACGCGTACCAATTGCCACCGTCGCCCTGGGTGCCTTGCGGGCCAAACAAAATTTCTTCGGTCTCGGCGTCCCACTTAACATACATCTGCATTATCTCGCTCCCAGCATAAATCCAGACACTTCACTGACAACATCTGTAGCTGTGCTGTTATCGTTGTCATAAATGCCAGACGCGCCTGTGCGGGTGACTTCAAGTTTCATGTTTACCAACCCCGTCGAATGGCTAGTCAGCGAGCCACTTAACGCAAACTGAGCATAGAGGCCCGTGTTTGCTTTGAATCGAGTTTCACCAACGAGCACATACCCACTACTCGCTGAAACGGTAACAGAGTCAGACGTTGTAAACGTGCCCCCAGAACCCGTCCCATAAGAAATAGATGTTACGTTGCTACCAGAGCTGTATGTTACCGACGTAACAGGATGCGATTTACCAGTAGCGGTAATCGTTTGTCCCGCTTGGACGAGGCTTGTTTTATCGCCAGAAAATTGAACAACCCTTGATCCGTAGCCAAGGTAAATTCCAGATGGGGTCCCCAGGGACTGGCTGCCCCCCGCAGTGTCTTGCATATACAACCTAAACGAATACGTTTTATTGGCGGTCGAGTCGTACCACCCAGTAACCGACGCAAAAGCTTTATGTCCTGTAGGGTGGGTTGACGCTGGTAGCTGCTGAGTTGTCAGAATTTTAGTTCCGCCACCAGACGCCGTATTGCCAAGAAAAGGAATTTGCGCTGTAGAGCGGAACGGCAAGAGCTTAGAAACATCACCAGTCAACTTATCAGCATAAACGGTAGTGCCAGACATAATCGTTGCGCTGATACTGTTGCCAGTTAGCTTATTAACGTTTACCGAACCAAGCTGAAGAGTAGGAGTGCCATTAACGACCACGGAGGTAATCGAAGAGCCATCTATTATTAATTTAGATGCATCAACCGCACCAGCTGCAATCTCGGTTGCTGTAATTGCACCTGCTGAAATCTCAGCAGCGCCGATTGTGCCCGCTTGAATGTTTGCTGCGGAAATAGTGTTAGCGGCTATCTTATTGCCAACAATAACTCCATCAGAAATTATAGTAGAGGAGTTAATTGCATCTGCTGCAATCACGCCAGCAGTAACAGCGCCTACTGCCAAAGAGTCAGCAGTAACTGCATTCGCAGCAATCTTATCGGCAGTAATTGCACCGGCGCTTATTTTCAGCGCGGTAATTGCGCCTGTTGCAATCTCAGCAGCAGTTACAGCTCCTGCGCTTATCTTTACAGACGTAATCGCATTAGTAGCAATCTCAGTAGCAGTTACAGCTCCCGCGCTAATATTCGCGGCAGTAATAGCGTTTGCCGCAATTTTACCTGCCTCAATAGCGCCAGCGCTTATCTTCGCAGCAGTAATAGCGTTCGTAGCTATTTCGCTGGCGGTTATTGAACCCGCAAGCACTTTGTCAGATGTAATAGCGTTAGTAGCAATCTCAGTAGCAGTAATTGCACCTGCGCTAATTTTTGCAGCAGTAATAGCGTTTGCCGCGATTTTACCTGCATCAATAGCTCCTGCGCTTATCTTTGCAGAAGTAATAGCATTAGCAGCTATAGCGTCGGCGGTTATTGAACCCGCAAGCACTTTGTCAGCTGTAATAGCGTCAGTAGCAATCTCGGTTGCTGTAATCGCACCAGCACTAATTTTTGCTGACGTAATAGCATTCGCCGCAATTTTACCTGCATCAATAGCTCCTGCGCTTATCTTTGCAGAAGTAATGGCATTAGCAGCTATTTCGTTTGCCGTAATCGCGCCCGCACTAATTTTGTCAGAAGTAATAGCGTCAGTAGCTATTTTAGTTGCGGTAATTGCACCTGCATTTATTTTTGCTGCGGTTATAGCGTTCGCGCTTATCTTGGCAGAGGTAATAGCGTCATTAGTAATCTTTGTTTCTGTAATAGCCCCCGCAGCAATTACGTCGCCTTGGATTGCGCCAACTGCAATCTTTGCGTTCGTGACTGCGTCGTCTGCAAGTTTTGTAGCGGTAATCGCGTCTGCAGCTATTTTAGAGCCATCAATTGCTCCCGCAGCAATTACGTCGCCTTGGATTGCGTCAACTGCTATCTTCGCGTTTGTAACAGCGTCGTCTGCAAGTTTAACAGCGGTGATTGCATCCGAGGCTATTTTGCTTCCATCTATAGCAGCTGCAGCAATTACGTCACCTTGAATCGCATCTACTGCTATCTTCGCGTTTGTAACAGCGTCGTCTGCAAGTTTTGTAGCGGTAATCGCGTCTGCGGCTATTTTAGAGCCGTCAATTGCTCCCGCAGCAATTACGTCACCTTGAATCGCATCTACTGCAATCTTTGCATTAGTCACGGCATCATCAGCAATCTGAAGTTCAGATATAGTACCGCTTAGATCAACTGTCGGAACGGCTGCTGTCCACGCGCCACTTACTAGGCGGTAGATTTTACCGTCTGTGCTTAGCAAGATTACGTTAGGACCTGAGTAGCCAGAAACAGTTGGCAGGGAGTCAACAACAGATATAGGCTCCAAACCCTGTACGAGTGCTACCGCGGGGATACTTCTTTCCAAGTGGGCAAGCAACTGTGTGACGTTCATCGCAGTAATCGCTTCGACGCCAGAAGCGCTGCTCCAAGGCCCAGGAGTTCCAGCTTCATTAACGTGGCGTATCCAATAATAGGTAGTAACACCTTCCCCAACAGGGTCGGTGTAGGCCCTACCCGAAGCAACACCGCGGACTCCTGCGGCTATCGCATCCCCTAAAGAATCAGTAGGGTAGGCATAAATCTCGGTTTGTGAATGGTTAGGCCCAGTGTAGAGCGGAAAATCCCAAATCAAATTGTTAACGCTGTATGCGGGCGTAACGGCAAAACCCGTAGGCTGAGGGGGCGTATTAGTTACATCAACTTGGCCATCATCAACAAACCCTATATTACCGCCACCAATGTTATTGGGGTCAAAAGGGGAAGCGCGTAGTTCTCTTGCAAGACCTGACTGGATCAGTTCGCGTAGTGTAACCGCGCGATCAACAGGATCGCCCCTACGTCCCAACCGTATTTCCATAGCCTCAGATAAAGACTCGAGATATCTACGAAGTTCAGGGCCCGCGCTATTTGGGGGTTTTGGTATCCCTGGTATTTTAGTTGGGCGATCCGTTCGACGGACAGTCATGATTGACGTATCTCGTCCATGCTCTGCGCCAGACAGAACTCGTTGATGTCAGTGCCTTCGACTTGAACTTCCCACTCCTGGGCAACAACTGCGGGCATACGCATGATTGGTTCGCGGAGTGTGCCGTTGCTAATGCCACTAGGCACAGTAGTCGCCTGCGTATAAGTAGACCCAGACTTTGTTACCGTGTAATCAGCAATCAACACTCCGTCCCCATAGACTTTAACCGTCGCCGGATATTCGTTTGCGTGGACCGAGACCCAGCCCATAGATACAGGGGCTGGAGTGACAAACTTCTTGCTCTTAAACTTTAGGGTTTTGCTTGCGCTACTGCCACGGTACTTTTGAATTTTGTTCCCTACGATAACGTAGAGCTCGCCATCTTTAGGGTTCGTGTATCCACCCCTGACCTCCGAAGAGAGTGTGAGCGTAGACAGTGCGTTCTCTTCTCCACGGGGGTCATATACCCAGCCGCCCGATGCGTGGAACGCAACATATGTACCTTCGTGCTTAAAGGCGCGGATCGTGGTTGGGTTAAAGTCGTCGTTCCATTGCTTAACAGAGATAAGCCCAGCGGTGACCACGGACCCCGTAGCGCTCTCCAAGCCGCATAAACCATCAGGGCCTGCATAAAGAACATAGCTGCCCATATCTACGACACTGTTTACGTTGACACATGCCTGCGCTAAATCTATACGGACCGCGGTCATTGCACTCGGTTCGGTGCCCGTGATGAAGTAGGGCTGACCGTCAGTCAAGGCAGCTACACCATTTGCGGTAGACGCTATAGCAACGATGTCTTCTTCAGTGGTGATCCGGTATTGAATTGGCCAAGCGTGGGGGAGAAATGGCTCGCTAAGACAGAATCGTTTGCCTGTGAAGCCCGCCATTGTGCCCTGGGCCAGAGAAATTAACCCCTTTAGGGGGCCATCTGGATAAAGAGAGCTATCGTCGGGGGGACCAATCCATGTTGCACTTGGTAGTACCTCACCTAAAGTCGCGGCGTCCTGAGTGTCCGTAAATGAGGTGGCTGTGTAACCTACTTCGCCAGCAAACTGAAACTGTGTATTAGTAGAACCTGTGTTGGATCTGTAAATACGTTTTAGAGCACCCGCTGCAAAGTTGTGACCTGAGCCAGAAGGATTGTAGCTCGCGGGCATCGAGATAGTGGCTGTCTCACCATCAGTCAGTTCAATCACTGCGCTTGGGCTTGAAGGCGGACCTTCACGGCCATCGGCTGTAACCAGCGTATAAACATAGCTAACGTCATTCGCTGTTGCGTCAGCGTTAGCTGTGCCACTCTTAACTACTGTAGGTGTACCACTTGGTGCTGGTACGCCCAATCTGTAAGAGTTGACTGGATACCCTGAAGAGCCGCTGACTAATGTAGCGACTGTCCCGATGCGGGGGTAGTCATCGCCAGTAAAGTATAGGCGGTCTAGGGTATCGCCAGGGATAGGGCCAGGAACAACGGACACGCCGTCTTCTTCCCATTCCAACCAGCTAGTGTCACGGTAAAAATAAATCGAGCGGCGAGTGCTAGTTTGTAGCGTATACGTATCAGAGTTTTCACTGGTAGCAACTAAGCGGCCAGACTCAAAGTCTATGTTCTCTGCTACCTGCCCGAACTGATCAGCAAGCAACCTGGGGGAGACCCCAGGAGCAATACCGCTAAATCTGTCGCGTTTGAAATACGCCATCTAAACCTCATTCTTCGGTTTCGTTAAGCGCCTTCTCGATCGTTGAAGCTATGCTAGCGACTGCTAGATCGTGGATAGTCGCCTGGCGCTTAGCTGCATTGGACATCTCGAGCGCCTGCTGATGTAACGAAAGCATTTGTTTTACTTCGTCGCTCAGGTCAGAAACTAGGTGCGTTTTATCGCCAACGGTGAGTGTTGGCACTTCATCTGTAAGATCAGTCATATTCGACTCCTTCGGGTTAATTAACCTGCATTATATTAGCATAGCTAATATAAAGGAAGCTACTTAGCTGATAGGGGGCCGGTTGTAACGAACCTTAAAACTGTGACGCAGCTCGCAATCACGCAACCTACAGCTGCCTGTCCAGCTGGCGAGACGGGGAGAAAACCGACGTAGCCCTGAAGGATGCTAAGTACAGCTAGTGCAATTGAAAACTGAACTGTTTTTGACTTCAGTGCTTTTAAAATAATGTCCACGTTAAATACCTGTGTTGGAAATGAAATAATAACTGCCCGCGAATAAGGCAACCGTACATACAGCCGCGGCAACATTCTTAACTGCGTCACCTATCTGGCGCTGCTTCTTGAGCTTAGCCAGCCGTATCTTCTCCAGCTTATGCTTGTGATCTAGCAAAGACTTGTTCTGGATCATCAGCATGTCACGCCACACTGCCTTGGGGGTAATGCGCTTTAGTTCTTTCTCATGCTCGCGAATTGCGTTCTTTGCCCATGCAAGCT
>JGI20157J14317_10001765_pt1 | contig 19318 bp, 9 predicted proteins | sample COG_07_FD_14317 | JGI IMG/M metagenome (IMG submission 14317)
TTTTTTTTTTCGACATATATATTTATTGATACAATGAATTCTGAAAAACTAAAAACACAAGTCCTTGATATATTTGAGGAAATTAAACACGATAGGCAAGGTGAACTCCAACTTGAGGGATTAAGTGGTGCGTATTCTAAACTAGCAAAGTTTCTGTTAAATCAAGTAAAGGCAGGTAAATTTCTAAGAAATTATGATATTGATACGGATAGTGGAAGATTTATGTTTCAAACAGGAAGTGGAAAAAAGATTGTGTTTAACGACATGAAACTTGGTGTTACACTAAATAAGACATGGAAGGGTAAAAAGGATAGTGAGTTTTTCAGTTACGGTGATCATAAGAAAATATTAAGTTTTGCTTTAGCAGACATTTAATATACTGAAAAACATTCTATTTTCCCCAAAAAGTTTTTTCTTGTATATGTATATATATTAGTATATATTATTACTAATATCTTAATTAAAGGTTACAATTATGAATGAAAATGAATCAGTAGATATGCCTCCTGAGGTAAAACAAGCATTACAACGTGATGCAAACGAACAACGTGCGACTAATCAAAGTGTTAAAAACGAAACAAGTACGCAATCAACGCAGTCGCAACCAAATCCTGCGTTTTCTCAAGCAACAGATACTCCCAAGAAATTTGAGTTTCCAAGTGAGGTAGTTGATCTACCGAGTCAAGGTCACTTTTACGATCCAACCTCTCCGTTGGCAAATGGAAAAATTGATATTAAATACATGACTGCACGTGAGGAAGATATTCTTACAAGTCAAAATCTTATCAAAAAGGGTGTAGTTTTAGACAAGTTGCTTGAAGCACTTATCGTTACTCCTGGTGCACAACTTGATGATATTTTGGTCGGAGATAAAAATGCTATTTTTGTGGCAGCTCGTATTCTTGCGTATGGAAAAGACTATAAAGTAAAATTTAAAGACCCATCAAACAATGAAGATGTTGAAGACACTATTGATTTGTCACAAATAGAACCAAAAGAATTTGATTTTGAAAAGTATGATCGTGGAAGCAATATGTTTTCGTTTGAACTTCCTTTTAGTAAAAAGAATATTCATTGGAGTTTGCTAACACATCGTGACGAACAAAACATTGATGCTGAACTTAAAAGCATGAAAAAGTTTTCCAAGAATAAAAACGAAACAACTGAAGTTACCACTCGTTTGAAGTATGTTATCAAAGCAATTGACGGAGACGAAGATAAATCAAAAATCAAAAGTTTCGTTGATCGTGATCTTCTTGCACGTGATAGTTTGGCATTTCGTGAGTATATTAAAGATAATACTCCTGATCTGGATATGACATTCAACTTTGAATCAGAAGATACCGGTTATACTGAAAGGATGACGATCCCATTAGGGGTCGACTTTTTTTACCCTTCCAGCCGAGTATAAGGTTCAACTTCACGAAGAGATTTTCAATCTCTCTTATTACAGTCAAGGTGGTTTTACGCAAGATATTGCGTATAATTTACCTGTATACCTTCGTAGATTTTATCTTAGAAAACTCGTTGATGTTAGAAATAAAGAAAATGAGGAAGTTGAAAAGGCAAGGTCTAAGACATCGTCTTCCAGCGCACCTACACGCAGACCACCACCTAAACGAACATATAGATAAAAACAAAGTTAACTAAACTTATATTGTCGTATATTTATCAATATATACGACAATTTTTTTTATAACACACATATAATGGAAAACAATAAACAAAAAGATAAAGAACTTCTAAAAGAAGTAGTTGGGTGGCTTGTAAAAGGGTTATTCAATAGAAGTGTAAAAGCAGCTGAAACATTTATGAAAAACGACCCACGCGTTAGAAAAGCAGTTATGGATGCAGCCAAGTCAATGAAAAAAGCAGAGGATGATTTGCATAATGCACTTGAAAGCAGATATGGAGGTACACCTGAAGAAATTGCCGATAACGCAAGAAAGGTCGGTATGTCAGTTGAAAAATATGCTAGGTTAGTTCTACTCAAAAATAAAGATGGAAGTAGACGACGTGCTTAATTTGAAATAGCATATGGCAACAATTGATGAGTCTGATTTTACTAACAAGCAAGTAGATGTAAAAGATCACTTCGCTGCTTTGCAGCGGACTATGATCAATGTACAGAAAATTGATACCGAAACAATTGCTTCTCAATTATCTTCTCTTTCTGAGGTTATGGGAAGTTCGATGGAGGCACTTGCGGAAGGTAAGTTAGAAGATAAAGATCACCTCGATTTACAAAAGTATTTGGACAAATTGGGATTGATGGCAGAAGAAGGTGCAAACGTTATTAAAGCATTTAATGCTTATACAAAAGAAGTTGCCAATTCAAAAGATGAAGAAGAAGCACTTGGAAAAGTGATAGATGCAAATCAAGCATCCATGAAAAAAATAAATGCTCTTGAAACAGAACGTGAAGAATTAATAAATAAAGTAAATAATCACAATAGCATTACTGAAGAATTATCCAACAAAATTAATAATGTATTAGAACGTAGAGAGCAATATCAAGAAACTTCTAATAATCTGGTTCAAAAATATAACGATAAAATAGAACAGGTAGAACAAAAATTAAAAGCAGAAAATTCAAGTCAACAAGACATAGCAAAATTACAACAAGAAAAAATAAACCTTGAAACAAAGATTGGTGATGTTAAGGATAGAACAAACAGATTTTTAGACAATTCGTTATCATTACATGAAGATTTAAAAACAAAACTTGAACAACAACAACAATTATACGAGGATGCACCAAATAAGATTGAGAGTATAAATTCTAAATTAAGACAAGAAATAGCATTTAATGATATTATTAAAAAAGATTTAGAAAATTTTTCCGAGGGAATGGAAAAATTTGGGTTGATGACGGACAAATCAAGAAAAGCAGTAGAAAAAGTGCTTGGTATTGATAAAGATATAAATAAAGAATTAAAAACATCCATTGATAATCAAGATAAACTCACTGGTAAAATTGATAAAACACATCAAAATTCAAAAAATGTGTTGCAAACATTAGAAAATAGTGTGGAACGTACGGAATTGTTGATATCCGATACAACTGATTTTGCAAATGAAATGGGTCGGGCTGCGGATGAAGCAGAAAGACTGTTGGCCGCAACGCTTGCTATGCAAGTTGGTGGAAGAAGAAGAAGAACAGCAGCTGCAGAACCCAATCCATTTTCAATTAATGATTCAGGTCAAGCAGAAATGCAAACCCCAGGTGGATATACAACAACCGTCTCCAAAGGTTTTGCCGCTGCCGCCACGGCAGGCATGACACTCCAGGCAAGTGCAATGAATTCAGGAGGATATATATCAGGTCCAGCTGGAATAGATGTAATTCCTGCTATGTTAACTAACGGAGAATATGTTGTAAATGCGTCTGCAACAAAAAAGTTTTTGCCTTTACTTGAAAAAATAAACTCTGGTCAAAGTCAGTCATTTGCAAGTGGTGGTATGGTCGGTAATAATCCGTGGACAACCGCATCCGGAATGAAACCAAAACATTTGTCGAAAATTGAAAAACATTTGAAAGAACTGCTGGGCTACACCAAAGAAGATGCAAGTAACTCCCAAAAAGACATCGTGAACCAAAGTCTTTATGAAGAGATGGTCCGTAATATACTCCAGTCAAAAGACCAATTATTTGGTCATCAAACTAACATCAACAATGGGCCCGGAAAAGAGAAAGGTCGTTTCGTATTACGCGATGAAAAAACGGGTAATTTTGATATGCCATCCTTTAAATCATCATACCCCACGGGTCGGCCCCAACTTAAGGATCACGAATTCTGGGCAGCCGATAAAAAACACTTCCTGGAAGGTCCTGGAGATATTTATAAAGATCTGCAACAGGAAACAATTAAAGTTTTTATGGAAAACCTTCACAATAATGGTACAGATTTTAGTAAGGTTGACGAAAAAACAATTAAAGCTGATATTGCTAAACAAATCCAAATTAATTTAAAAGCATTTGAAACATTATATAAAGGAATTGAAAAAGAAAATAAGGTTACTAATAAGATACAAGGATATCAGTTAGAACAAGGTGAAGCTGCGGGTGCAAGTCCCGAGAGAAAATCTGATCTCGTGGACGCATTAAAACAACAAGCAGACTCAATGGAGTTCTTAAAAAACGCAGGAGTCATAGGTGATGACTTTGGACAGCGAGTTGAAGATACAAAAAGAGATCAACTTGTGAACTCGGTATTTTTATATGGCCTTCGCGATGAGTTAACCACTGCAATTAAAGAAGGACTGTATAACGATGTTGGTGATATTAGAAAAATGCTTGCCCAATACAAATCACCGGCAGAATTGACGGAATTGGCACAATTGGGTAAAACCGACGTGAGAAGCACAGACTGGACAGGCAGGGAAAAACCTGCATTTCTTCAAGCTCTGGACAACCTTGAAAAAAATAAAAATCTTACTCCCGATTTCGCCGAGGTGAGTGCAAATCAAGAACGTCAGAAGGGTAAAACCCCGATAAGCTTGGGAACACATATAACACAACAAATTGAGAAATTAAGAGTAAAAGAAGATGCAACCAAACCCGGTAAATCCAAACCTCCTCGAGCTCGTGGTGGGGGTATGTCCGGTTCTGGTGGTATTAGGCCTGGTGATGGAGATCAAGAGTATTTACAACATTTCAATAAATCAATTGATGTTATATCAAACGCACGACAAAAAGCAAATAACGAAATTTTTGAAATAACAGGAGATGCAGCTAAATTCGGTGCAACTTCGGTTGCTGATTTTAATTCTCACATACAATCATTTTGGGACTCTTCTACGGAAGCTTTAAATGAGGGACAACAACATCTTAAAAAAGCTATGGTAGCAGTTGCGGAAACAGGTGAAGCAGGAATACGAAAATTAGAACAACTTGCAATGCAGACAACTCAGACATTTTCTTTAGTTGGAAATGATTTACCAACCAATTTATTGAACGTAAGAGATGCTACAATTGATACACTTACTTCATTGAAAGATGCTACTAAAGGTGGTTCATTACTTGATATGGACCTAGATAGTGAAATTAATAAATTAGAGGAACTTCAAAAAGATCAACATCAAAATATAGATTCAGTACTTTCGGCAATGGCGAACTTAACAAGTATGTCTAATAGTGGAGTGCTGAATACGATGGCTTCTGAAAACAAAACAGAACGATCATCATCTGCAATTTCTAACCTATATGATATGATGGCAAATCAGTTGCAAGGTAAGCAAGATAAAAGCCGACGTTTGTCCAAAAACGTCGGCATTGACAAGGCAANAACCGCGGTAAACTCCTTGTCAACAGGTGGATTTGTAAGTGGACCTATGGGAAAAGACGTAATTCCTGCAATGTTAACGGACGGAGAGTATGTAATAAGAGCAGATGTTGCAAAAAACTGGCGAGGTTTTCTTGAGCATTTAAATACCAACGGCCACCTTGGATTGCATCGTGGTGGACCTGTAATGCTTGCTGACGGTGGTGCTCCTGGTGGGGGTTCTGGAGGAGGAGGAGGAGGAGGAGGGGGTGGTGGAAGTGGTCCTGATCTATCTGCAATGCTATCTCAGTTAAGTAAAAACAATGCAGAGGTACAGGGTATGTCACATATTTTTAGTGAAATTGTTGAGTCCGTCAAAAAAGCTAACGAAGAAGGAAAAACCGCAGAACAACTTCAAGCATTAATAAACATCAAAGTATCTGATATGCAGAAAATGTTAGATTCGGAACTTGAAATGCAGGGAGACTTACTTAATGTAACCACGAAGCGACTCGGACAACTGAAAGCAATGAAAGACCTAAAACTATCAGGAGTGCATGACGCAGTATTAGGAGCATTTACTGCGGTAGAAGACAAAATTGATGGAATTTTATCTAGCATACCGTTCGTTGGTTCTGCACTCGCAATGAGTATAAAAGCATCGACTGGTCCTGCTTTTGATGAACTAAGAGAAGGAGCATCTGAGGCATTTTTAGCTATGGCAGATGAATTTTTAATCAATGGTGGGGATATAGATGGTGCAATGGTTGTTGGAATGGATAGATTCAAAGAAAGTGCAACTAAAGCAGGAGAGCATATGGAAATGGTAGGTTCGTTTGCCAAAAAAATAGGTCCGGGTATGATAGCAGCCGGAGCAGCTGCTTTAGGTTTTGTTGCGTTATTAGGAATGGCATTAAAAAGATTTTTTGATTTAGAAGCAAAATCACTTGAATTTCGTCAAGAACTTGGATTGGCTGCATCGTCCACGAAACATATAGAATCAGCAGCTGCCGAGGTAAACCAAGAAATGGCAGGATATGGTGTAAATCTTGATCAAGCATATGAAGCCGCAACTGCTTTAACAAAAGAACTTGGTTCTACAATGCTTGTTACCAAAGACCAAATAAAAATGGTTGCTATGATGAATGCAGGTTTAGGAATATCTGCGGATAGTGCAGTTGGTGTTTATGAAACCTTCAAAAATCTAAGTGGTGGTTCGTCTGAAGTTGCAAAGAATTTAAGTTTAACAACGGTAGCATTAAGTACCGCAGCGGGAGTTCCATTGGATCAAGTAATGGGTGACATCGCAGGAGCATCTGAAACAGTTTATGCAATGTCACAAGGAACAGGTGTAGAATTGGCAGTTGCCGCTATTGAAGCACGACGTTTAGGAACAAACATTGAAAGCATTTCAAGTTCAATGGAATCTGCGCTTGATTTTGAAAGTAGCATTTCCAACGAAATGAAAATGGCAAGTATGCTTGGACGTCATATAAGCATGGATGCAATGCGACAGGCTGCATTTGCAGGTGACCAAGTGAAGTACATGGAAGAACAACAAAAGGTGATGGGTGAGATTGGTGATTTATCTGAAATGAATATGCACCAAAGAAAATCCATTGCAGCTGCTATGGGAATGGAAGTTGGTGAGTTGATGAAAATGCAAACTCAAACCAAAGCATTGGCTGCATTAGAAAATGGAACAGTTGCACAAAAAGAAGCACTTGCTAAATATCAAAAACAAAGAAATGCCGCGTTGAATGGAGAAACAAAAAGTCTTGAAGAACAAGGCATGGAAATTCTCAAGCAACAAAATGCAGAAAATGTAAAAGCAGATATAATGGCAAAGATTAATTCATTAATGACGGATCTAGGTGAAGTATTGCTACCTGTAATTCAAGCAGGTTTTAAAATACTAATGCCTATATTGGATGCAATATTCTTTGTACTTAAAGGAGTAGTTAAGGTTGTTGATTTTATTCTTACACCATTTACATTGATTGCTGACGTAATATCTGCAATAAATGATGATTCGGATGCGTTGAAAGCACGTTTCGATGGAATTGTTCCGACATTAATTACTATATCAGGAGTAATCGCAGGCATAGGAGCATTATTTTTAGGCATGGGCCCAATGATTGGTAAATTATTTAGTGGTATGGTGACCGGTGCAAAGAAAGCATTTGGTTTCATGCAAAAAGGAGCAAAGGGTGCATTTGGTATGTTAACTGGAAAAGATGGAGCTCCTACTGGAGCAGATGTAACTGATAAAATAAAAGGAATGTTCGGTGGTGACAAAACAAAGAGTGGTGATCTAGTTCCTGATGTTGATCCAAAAAAGGGTGACAAATTTAAAAAGTTCTTAGATGCTTTCAACAAAATTGATATGTCAAAAATTGTTAAAGCTGCAGCTGCACTATTAATATTATCCGGTGCGTTGTGGGTCTCGGCGAAAGCATTCCAAGAATTTTCCAAAGTTAGTTGGGATGGTGTAGCAAAAGGAATTATAGGATTAACTGCACTTGTTGTAGCTGCAAAGTTCTTAGAAAAAGGTTCAACATCTATGATAAAAGGAGCAGCTGCAATTGGAATTCTTGGTCTTGCATTGTTGCCCGCTGCATTGGCATTCCAGATGTTTAGTGATGTTAGTTGGGGAGGAGTATTAGCAGGAATGATTGCTCTTGGGGCGTTGGCAGTTGTAGCAATGGTTCTTGGAAATCTTATTGTTCCAATCGCACTGGGAGCAGCTGCAATTGCGTTACTTGGTATTGCATTAATTCCGTTTGGTGTTGCGGCTATTTTTGCGGGAGTAGGTGCAATGTTGATTGCAACTGCATTTACCGTAATGGTATCTGCGTTACAATTATTAACATTTGAAGATATAGCAAAAATTGCGTTGTTAGGAGCAACTTTTGTGGGACTTGGTGTAATGATACCATTTGTTATATTAGGAGCAGCTGCACTTGGAATAATGGGAGCCGCACTTCTTGCCTTTAGTGTTAGTGCATTATTTGCAAGTGTAGGAATTACGGCATTAGCAATAGGTTTTGCAATATTATCTGCTTCTATTGCAACAATGGGTGAAAATAGTATAGCAGTATTGTTGTCACTTGGAATGATTGGTTTATTAGCACCTATGTTCTTTATTGCATCGGCCGGAATACTTATGTTGGCAGGTGCAATTGCAGTAATGAGTGCGGCTTTGCTTGGAGCAAGTATAATGAGTATGTTCTCAAGTGATGATCCATTTGCGATGTATATTAATTTAGGTGAAAATGCAGATAAATTAGATAAGGCTGCCAATGGTCTTAAAAATATTGCTTGGTCTATGTCTGCTTTATCAAATGTAGATGCAGAAGATATTCTAGGGGACATTGCAGATGGTATGGAAGAACTATTTGACGAAATTGAAGATATAGAAATTGATGCAATAAATAAGTTCGTTTCTATCGGAACTAGTTTTGGTTTGATTGGTGCTGGAATGAACGAAATCAAAACTGGAATTGGTCCATTTAAAGAAATGCTTACATTAATCAGTGATCCTGCTAACTACGAGGCCGCAATTGTCGGTATTAACTCATTAACTCTTGCTTTAACTGATTTGTGTAGTGTAATTCAAAGTTTAGGTGAATCTGAACTAGGAATCTTGGAAGTATCATCTGCCGAAGGAGGAGGAGGAGAAGCTCCTACCACCCAAGAAATGGCAGGAGGAGGTGCTGGTGCAGTACCAATGACCACTGTGGTTCAACAAGTTGCATCTGTACCAGCTACATCTGGTGTAGCAATGAATTCTGCCGGTGGAGCAAGTAGCAATGGAGTTGAAACCCGACTTGATGAATTAATTTCATTAATGAAGTCTGGAAAGATAGGTGTTAACTTAGATGGTAAAAAAGTAGAGTCACAACTTGCGAAAACAGCACCATAATCTTTAAAAAAAATATATAGTTATATTTATATATAACATGGCTACACCTAGTTGGATTTCAAATATGTTTCCCGATCTCTTTAGTAACGGAGGACCAAAACCTAAGCCAAACGGAGAATTCACAGAGTTTACTGATCAAAGCAGTAGAACTAGTATGAAGTCAGGACGTGGATCAATGGAAGAAAAACTTGATCGTGGTCAAACTATATATCGTGACGGAGCTCCGGTTCCTGGAGGAACATCAAAAAGTATCGATGACCAAACAAGAAATTTAGATGACAGAGGTACAGGTCAAGGTGTTAATTTTTTCGGATATGGAAATACAACAAAGAAAAACCCATTTCTAAGTGGAAAACGTTCTGATGAATTGAATATAACCACAAACGCCAATTCAACTGGCCAGGTGGAAATCGGTGGATTTACCACAAAAAGCACTCCAATGATGGATTCTGATTATGGAAACGGAAATGTAAATTCCGCATCTGAGAATAGTTTTTATCGTAATAAAATGGATGTTACGAAATATGGAGATCAATACAAAGCACTTGGTAATCCGAATATAATTAGACTTACTCTTGGAGGTGAAGCAACAGAGAGACAAGAAGTTAAACCAGCAATAAACGGTGACCCACTTGGTTCAGTTCCACGGAAACTACCAAACTCAGATACGCAATTGGCAGGTCGTGGTAAAGGTGGTGGAGATGCGTGGTTGAGCAAGTATTATTTTGATCAAACATATGGTGATCCTTATTCTCCTGTTAACATTGAGTCAAAAGTTGCGTATCCTGCACAAGGAAATGTTGCATCTGATAAATATATAACTCGTTTGCAAAATACTACCAACGAATCTCTTGATAACATTAGTGTCAGTAAACTAGGTGGACAACTTGATAAGTCATCGGGTGGAGGTAAAAACCAATCTTCGTCTGAAAAAAATATCATTCGTACGGTTACAATGAGTGGTACATTACCTGCACATAAAGGTGGAGGTATGGTATCAGGTGCATTGCAAATTGATAGTGGTAGTTTGTCTAACGCATCTCCGTTGTTGTCTGGACGAAGTGATATATCACCTGAACTAAACAAAAATTTTAAGGACATGGTATCAAACGGATTGTATGATACTCCAACAAGTGAAGGAAGAGACGGTAGTTCCGATAACTTAATTAACGGAAAACTTGACAAACTTCCTAATGATAAGCAGTTTGCTTCTAAAATTTCATCTAGACTCGGCATGGGTCTCGATGCTAGACGAAATGCTCCGTATCATCCCAATCCATCGAAACCACCCAACATACCTGGACAAGACGAACTCACTCCTAATTCAGAAGAAAATTCACTTCCAAGAAGCAAGCAAATTTCGTATGTTGATGGTGTAGGTAAATCAACGGGAACCGTAAGTCTGGAAGATTCACTGGAACAATTCAATAAAGATTATAGTCAACGATTAAAAAGTATAGGAGAACTAAATTCACAAGATGATTTGAAAGTTTCTAATGACATCAAAAATTTAGTTGATTTAAAAAAATTCGCAGATGACTCGTTTGAGAGAAGAACCAAAGAAGGACCAAGTTCGGGTGCTGAAGTTAAAACTTATGGTCAAAGATTTTATGATAATCCACTTCATTTAAACAAACGAAAACTTCCAAATTATAGTGGAGTTCCTAGTGGAGAAAACCCAGTAGACAATCCGAGAAAAGACCCATTTAATATAAGAGGAGTGCTTGACGCAGAAAATCATTCATTATCAGCTGAACCAGATTTCGCATCGGAGGATTTTATTCCTTTGTATTTCCATGACTTGGTAAATAAAAAATATATCCCGTTTCGTGCATTGATACAAGGTACAACCGATCAATCTGATAGTAAGTGGTCTTCTACTCAATATTTAGGCCGTGCAGACGAAGTTCATGTATACACAGGATTTACACGAACTCTGAGTATAGATTTTCAAGTAGTTGCACTTAGTGTTGAAGAACTACATCCAATGTGGCAACGAATAAATTATATGGTCGGTTTAACACATCCTGCCAAATACACAGAACATGATTTCATCGTTCCTCCATTCGTGAGATTTAATTTGGGTGACATATACAGAAATCAACCTGTACTGATCACATCAGTTTCAACCTCGATTCCGTCTGAAGTATCATGGGAACTTGTAAACAATGAAAAAAATAATGGAACACTCGAAAGAAATAAATACGAATACGCAAACGGAGATATTAAACGAAAAGATGTCAAGGTGGCAAGATATCCAACTTCGTGTAATTTGCAAGTTTCAATGATAGTATTACAAAAACATAGTCCCGAAACAAAGCAAAATCACTTTGGAGATAGTCCACTGCATAGTGATGGTAAAGGAAATTCTACCTTCAATGAAACTTTATCAACTTACACAGAAACATCTAAGGCTACACCTCCAAGTAAAGACGAACAAAGTTCTAGAAGTCGTGGACTAACGGCAGACACAGATGCAAAATCACAACGCAGTGCAGACGAACGAGCAGGTGCGTTGTCAAAAAGTTCTAGAAGACAAGCACTTCAAAATTCTCTCGGTGGTCCTTTTAATTTATGAGATATACAAACACAAATACAAAAAAACTAGATTCTGGAAAAACAGCTTCCGAGACAACTTTATTATCTAAGTTTAAAGAAAGACCAACTGATGTTTATTTGGTGATAGTTGAACGAACCAGATTAGACCATCTATCTCATAAATTTTATGATAATCCAAATTACTGGTGGATTATTGCTCTTTCAAACGACATAAAAGGAACTATGTATGTTCAACCTGGTACCAAAATAAGATTACCTGCAAATATAAACGAAGCAATGGTAGATCATTCTAAAATAAATAATAGATAGGCATATATAGATATGATACCAAAAAGTGTTAGTGGGTTGTTAAAAAAGAAAGCATCAGACATGATGCCATCTGGATTTGATTTTGGTCCACAAGAAAAGGAAGAAGAAGATTCTGACATTTCAAGTTTTTTAGATAATAAGGATTTGAATCCGTTTTCTAAAATGAATAAACCGGATGCAAATTCAGTTAAAGACTTAATATCAGGTGGAGGAAGTTCAGGTGGAGGTGGTCTTGCGGGTGGATTTTCAAGTATGGTTGGAGGAGCTCTTGGTGCATTTGGACTGAGTGGTGGTTCGGCCAAAGATTTTAACGAAAAGATAACAAGTGAAACAACCGCATCGGGTGGTGAAAAACCTTTACATGAAAGTAAAGACTCGGCAAAAGTAGAATTGCTATCAGAACAAGCTGACCCACCACCAAAAGGAACTCCGATGGACGAATCGTTTCCGTCAGGAAACGCATCTCAATTCGGAACAACACACATCCGACCTTGGGTTCGGCATGAATTCATGAGACGAGAACGAAACATCGGTATGAATTATACTGACAATGGAGAATATTCATCCCACTCAGGAGCTCCTATGGCCGGTGACGATGGTGAATTTTCTGAAAGTTATGAAGATACATTATATCGTGGTCCAAAAACAGCATGGATGCGTGTAGTTTCTAATTCAGTTGCTCCGGATCCAGATGATCCGACTGGAAGTAAACACATTTACGGATTTGAACTAGGTGGAGTTGCAAACTCAAATGCCAACACAGAAAGTGGTGCTGACCGATATGATTCGTTTGAGCAAATGTATGGATTTGATAAAAAAACAGGACAAGGAACAGGAAAAACATTCATGGGTTGGGGATATGATTCATCTGATAAGGGGAAAAAAATTCCTCATATGGTTGAAGAAGCAGATTTTTTTCATCGACCTTCACCGGGTATAAACTCAATCAAGTCAGAAGACAAAACACCAGGTGCAAATATCCGAGAAACAACCATATCATTTACTGTATTTAGTCGGTCACAACTTGATTATATAGATGATTACTTTTTTAAACCAAGTTCAACTATGATTGTAGAGTGGGGTTGGAATACATATCCAAGAACCAACGCAGTAGATTATAGTATATTAGGTGACATTCCTGTAATGAAAAAAGGAAGTGAAGTTAAAAAAGACAAACTATTGGATAAGGTTAATTCACTTAGACTCATACATGAACAAAAAAAAGACCGATTAACATACAAAGATTTAGAAGACGATGTAGAGTATTGTACAAAACGGGGAACTGGATTACTTGCATTATGGAATGATGCAGTTCATGTTAATAACAAACTAAAAGCTGGAAAAGGAAATTATGGATTTGCCGTTGGTGCGGTTAATAGTTATAGTTTTAATTTACGAGATGACGGTGGATATGATTGTGAAGTCAAGATATGCTCAATGGCAGCTTTTGGTATGATGACAAGTAATGATTCTTCTGCTAAAAAAGGTAAAAAAGAAAAAGATAAAAAGAAGGATCAAAACAAAGAAGACTTTAAGTATTTTATTGAAAACAAGTTGGATGAAATTCTTGCAGACGAAGGAGATGGAAATGATTGGTGGGATTGGGGAGATTCTGATGATCAAGAAAAACACGCTGCTAAAATGGCCAGTTCTGCGTATGGAAGATTTTTCCAATTTGATCAAAGTATTGGAGGTAAAGACGCATGGCACTCTGATCGTGAAGATTGTTATATAACATTTGGTTATTTTATAGATATTGTTAATTTCTTTTTCTCAAAAAAAATGTCCGATTCAAAGGCCCAAGTTTTTCAATTTTCTGTGGGAGGTTGTAGGTGTGTTGCCCATCCTAATATAAAATCAACAGACGGAAAAGTGTTGCTTATACCAAATGCGATGTCACCTAGATACAATAAAGCAAAAAGTGGTGGATATAAAATGGGTGAAGGCAGTTACAAATCAGATGTAGAAGGAGTTATATCAGATGAATTATTTTCATCCGACACCTCTGGCAACGTACAAGATAGTTTTTTACAGGTGGTAAGTGCCGAAATAAATGAAGACGGGGGAAGTGCCAAGGTCAGATCATTAAGTGATGCTTTAAATGCGTCTCCACGTGATGATTTGTTTAGTTTGTTGAGTGCAGCTGCCAAACGAGCAGTTGAAAAGGGTGATTTACCTGACGGTGTCACCGAGTGTATGGTTAGACCGTTTCCTGATTATGCTACAATAGATAAACAATCAACTGATGGATTTAGTGGTAGAATAAAAGATTTGTTTATCAACTATAATGTAATAAAAGACTCGGTTATAAACGGCCAGAATATAAAACAGATAATTAAAGATGTATTGAAAAAGGTATCAACTGCAGCTGGAGGGATATGGGATTTTGATTTAGTAGGAGCAGATACAGCAACCGCAAATAGCACCACGATTTTAATTGTAGATAAACGATATGCAGGTTTAACTAATACATACGATTTGCAAAAAGAATCCCAAACTTGGAAATTTAAATCACACACTAAGAATAGTATCGTTAAATCATTATCTTTGGATATATCAATCTCCGATGAAACTGCAGCTCAGGCAATGTATCCTGAAGAAGAGCAAGGATCACAAGCAAACTTTCATTCACGTGGACGAAAAGACAGAATTTTAGATGGAACTGCTCAACAAATCGAGGCCTCCAAACCCGATAAAGATAAACCACCGGAAGATGAGGACGAGGACGAAGATGACATAGAATCGGAAGAAAAATTCATCATCGGGCAACGCGTAGGTGCCCGTTGGATTGACATAGAATGTGTTGATCCGGATAAAAACAGAATGTTGAGTGGTATGAAAAAGGACAACAACAAAAAGAATAGTGTCAAAAACAATATTCCACTTGATGGATGTGAAGTGTCACTTGAATTAGACGGAATAGAAGGAGTGCGAATACTTGACGTATTTACGTGTACTGGTGTACCAACAAGATATTATATGAATGGTCATTGGAGAGCACAAGAGGTATCACATGAAATATCAGACAATGATTGGAAAACAACAATAAAGGGTGAGTATCTACCAAGTCCAGATACAACTAATAAAGATGGATAACGAAAAATACGGTGAAGATATAGTTGAATCAGCTGCCTACAAGTTGTTGCTAGATCGATCAGGATCGTTGAAATCTAATGTTTTTAAAGCTTTTCCAACTGATAAAGTTATTACTCCATCAAAAGATGACTATGATAAAGGTATGATGACACGATACTTTGTTGCCAAGTCAAATGATATGCATTCTCAGATTTTTGAAGTAGATGCGTCTGGATATAAGCAATTTCAAAAGAACCCATTTTATGTTGTTGCTCAAATGAGATGGAAAATTACAGGTCCTGTTAGAAGTGTATATGATCGTGGTATTTTAAAAAATCGTGGAGTAACTGATTTTAATATGGTGTCGTATGAACAAATTCAACTAACGATGCCTAAAATTGACACCAAAATATCTTCGTTACTTCAATTTTACAAATCAGATTGACAAACGGAGTTCGATATAGTATATTAAGTGAATGTCAATTTATGTTGAGTCGTTGAATGATTTACAAGAATATCAATCAATTGTAACACACGGAACTTGTTTTTTTCATTTTATATACAATGAAAAAATACATCCTTCAAAAACTTCACCTATTGTGTTGTTTGTTCACCACTTTGATACACATGAGACATATGTATTTTCGTTTTCTCATCCTGATATAATTTGTATTAATCCAGACATTTTACAAATTGTACTGAATGTTCCGTGTAAAAAACTAATTTTTGACAAAAAAAATGCCAGACATTTTGCAAACTTGAATAATTTTATTGATATCAAGTTTGATAATTATGCAAAGACATTAAACGAATTGTATGTTAAATTACCAAATGTAACTGACATAAGATCGTGTCCAATTATGATCATTAAAAAAAGTTTCAACGATACCTTGGAACTTTTAAAAAATAAAATAGAATATGTTGATATAGAGCAATGTGAGTTTGAAGACGATTTCTCAAAGCAATTATCTATGATTGAGTCAAATGGCATTCATGTTGATAGACGCACATTTAATTTAGCAGATCATGTGGTAATTGATGAACAAGATTGTGTACATAGTCAGTACAATATGCTTACCCCAACCTACAGACCAAGCAACCGATTTGCAAAAATCAATTTTGCAGCTTTGAATAAAAAGAAAAATGAAAGAGATTGTATTTGTAGTAGGCACGATGAGGGTGCGATAGTTATGATTGATTATGAAAGTTATCACTTACGACTATTTGGAACTCAGGTTGGATTTGATTTACCCAAAACATCTTTACATGAGTATCTTGGTTGTTTGTATCACGACAAAGATACACTAACAGAAGAGGAATACGAACTTTCAAAAAAGATAACTTTTAATATAATGTACGGAGGAGTGTCTGATGATATTAAAGAAAATATTCCGTTTATGAACCAGATCGCATTGTATGTAGAAAAATTGTGGAGAGAATATAATTCACTTGGATATGTTAAAACGTGGTTTTACAAAAAGAAACTTAGAAAATCTACATACGGAGAATTAAATCCATATAAACTTTTTAACTATGTATTACAGAATGCCGAAACAGAACGAAATTGTTTAATGATGAAGAAAATTAATGAAGAAATTAAATCTACCGACATTAAATTTATTTTATATCACTATGACGCATTTATATTTGATATGAAATTTTCCGACTTTCATTATGTTGAAAATATTAAAAATTCATTGATAGATGATGGAATGTATCCTGTGAAAATATACGCAGGTGGTAACTACGGAGATTTAAAATTAATCAATGTTTAGAACTTCGAGTGATATTTATATACATATATTAATTTTTAAATGGTTATATAATTTTATGAAAACACAGCTCCTTTGCACATTCTCCGATATAAAAAATTACAGAAACGTTGCAGGAAATATAGATACATTCTACAAAATAGTTTTTGGTAAGATATATGTTTTACAAAACACAGATGATGTTGACGAAGTGTTGCTGACATATAATATAGATGCTACTACATCACCATCTAACTCTTTCTTTCCAAACACAATAAGTGTTCACAGAAAAAAAGATTCCAACACACTATACACAATAAATTCATTAAATGAGTTGATTAAAAAACTCAATAATGATGTGTTGGACACACATTTTTTAGTAAATTGGAAAGATTACTTCAATTCAATATTACTAACTGATCCGGTGCATGGAGTAAGAATTGTACCAACAAAACTACATCAAATAATAAAAATTTGATTTAATATTTGACTCACTAACAAAAAAAATATAAGGTAATGGTTATGGAAAATAAAAAGAGACACGAAAAGCAAACAGAAAAGAGTAAAAACACTCTCGAATCGTTAATTAGGTCTGACAATGATGATTCAGTAAAAACATACGAATCTTTGAATTGGACAGGTACTTTTTGGGATTACATTGAATTGTTGGAGCAGAATCCAAAGATTGCTCGTAATTCGTATCAAAGATTGTACGACATGGTTATGTCACATGGTACAGAAGAATTTACATATTGTAAACGTAAACACATCAAATATAAATTCTTTGAAGGTCTCGGCGATATTTCTATTTATGGTCTAGAAGAAAACTTGATGGAGTTTATGGATATTTTAAAAAGTGCAAGTCGGCACTACGGACCAGAACGAAGAGTTATATTATTACATGGACCTGTAGGTAGTAGTAAGTCAACAATTGTAACTGCACTCAAGAAGGGGCTAGAGCATTACACCCGAACCGAAGAGGGGTCATTGTACTCTTTTAGTTGGAAACTAACTGATAAAGACGGCAATGACATCGTAGTTCCATGTCCGATGAACGAAGAACCTTTAAAACTTTTACCTGACGAGGTTCGTACTGAAATTATCAGTAATCTAAATTCCAAAGCATCTGATGACGATTACAAATTGAAATTGGATGGTGCGTTGAATCCAGTAAACGAGTTTTACTACAATCAACTCATGGAAATGCACAAAGGTGACTATCGTAAAGTGCTTGAACATATTGTTATACGTCGTGTGTCTCTATCCGAAAAGAATCGTGTCGGCATTGGTACGTTCCAACCAAAAGATGAAAAATCACAAGACGCAACTGAACTCACAGGTGATATCAATTACCGAAAGTTAGCAGAGTATGGAAGTGAAAGTGATCCACGTGCATTTGATTTTGATGGTGAGTTTTTGGTTGCTAATCGTGGACTTATTGAATTTCAAGAAATTCTCAAGTTACAAACCGAGTTTCTATATGATCTTCTTGGAGCAACTCAAGAGCATCGTGTTAAACCACGTCGTTTCAACCAAGTACCAATTGACGAAGTTATTCTTGGTCATACTAACAATGCTGAGTTTGAAAAGTTAACCAACAATAAGTTCATGGAAGCACTTCGTGATAGAACAATTAAAATCGACATTCCTTATCTTTTGAAGATTGACGAAGAAAAGAAGATTTATGATCACTTCTATAATACAAGCACCGTAAACAAGCATATTGCTCCTCATACAACTTATTTGGCTGCGTTATTTGCAGTTGTAAGTCGTTTAGAAGAAAGTTCCAAGCAAGATATGGGTATCATTCAGAAAGCAAAACTTTACAACGGCCAAAGTGTGCATGGATTCACAGATGAACACGTAAAGGAAATGCAAGAAGAATCTCCGAAAGAAGGATTATATGGTGGAGTTTCTGCACGATTTATTCAGAATCAGTTTTCCAACGCAATCGTCAATCCTAGAATGGGTGCAAAAAGTTTGAATCCGTTTATGTTGTTTGCTCAAATTCGAGAAGGCCTTAAAAGTTATAGTGGATTCAATAACGAAGATGACAAAAAGAATATGATGGAACGACTTGAGTCTGTAGAAAAAGAATACGATAGAATTGTTAAACGAGAAGTTCAACAAGCACTTAGTAGCAGTGAAGAAGCAATAAAAGCAACTTGTACAAACTATATTGATAACATCGTTGCGTATATTCAAGACGAAAAAGTTACTAATCTGGTTACCGGTAAAGAAGAAACTGCAAACGAACAACTTATGCGTAGCATAGAAGAAAAAATTGGTATTTCCAATGGCATGAAGGACGATTTCCGTAGAGAGATTATGAATTACATGGGTGGACTTGCCGCTAAGGGTAAAGAGTTTAAATACGACTCTAACGAGCAATTATACAAAGCACTTGAAAAGAAGTTGTTTGAAGATACCAAAGA
>JGI20157J14317_10001766_pt1 | contig 19312 bp, 24 predicted proteins | sample COG_07_FD_14317 | JGI IMG/M metagenome (IMG submission 14317)
CTAACTCAGCCTGTGCGGAGTTAGATGAATAATCCTCATTATAAAATATAACGTCAATATTTAGATTTTTTTTTAAGATTTTTCCAAAATTATCAATCTGCTTATTAACCTCTTGATCCGAATAAATTTCAGGTTTTCCAAGTACAATTAGATTTATTCTCCACTCTTTTACTATTTGAGCAATTTGGATTGAGCAATTTTCATAACCATTATTTTTTATTGTTTTAAAAGGTGTTGCGATACTGCTTTCAGAATCCCCTATAGCCAAACCAATTCTCTTCACTCCAAAATCTATAGCTAGAATTTTTTTCAAATTCATTTGAGTTGTTCCCAAAAAAATTTACCGATATCTTTATTATGAAATTTGTTAATTTCTGCCAGACAAGTGGGTGATGTTATATTAATTTCTGTAATTTTATTACCAATCATATCTATCCCAGCGAAAAAAATATTTTTTGCTTTTAAGAATTTAGCTACATTTTCACAAATTTTTATTTCTTCTTTGTTTAGAATGTGCTTTTCGATAGATCCTCCCGATGCAATATTTGATCTGTGATCTTCATTATTTGAAACTCTTATTACTGATTCCTTTATTACTTTTCCGTTTATAACAATTATTCTTTTATCTCCTTTATTTACATCTTCTAAATATTCTTGGGCAATAATATAATTTTTTCCAAGGTTAGTCATATCTTCGAATATAACATTTAAATTTTTGTCTATATTTTCTATAAAATATATTGACCTGCCACCCATTAAATTTAGTGGTTTTAATATTATTTTTTTATGATTTTTTTTAAAATTTTCTAAATTTTTTTTATCAGAAGTAACTATTGTGTCTGGTATATGTTCTGGAAAATTAAGTATTATTAATTTTTCATTATAATTTCTCAATGAATGTCCAGTGTTTATAACTTTAGATTCATAGTTTTTTATTAAGTCTAGAATATAAGTTTTATAGATATAATTATTATCAACAGGAGGATCTTGCCTCATTAAGATATAATCAAAATCTGAAAGTATAAAATCTGATTTATCAGATAGATTATAAAATGGAATTTTATCTTTAGTTATTTTAATTCTTGCTGCCATACCTACTGGCTCCAAAGATCTTATTGCTAAAGTTCCTGGCATTAAATAATATAATTCATGTCCGATATTTTGAGCAGATAACATTAATTGATATGTTGTATCTTTTTCTATGTTTATAGACTCTATAGGATCCATAATAACTAGCACTTTTTTATTCATTATTATCACTATTATTTATTATTTTAATATATGAAAACGCTGATATAGCAGCTGTTTCGACTCTTAGAATGTTATCACCTAAGCTTGCAGATGAAAAATCTGATTGTTTTGCATACAAGTACTCTTCATCTGTAAAGTCACCCTCTGGGCCAACTAATATTGATAATGAATTTGCTAAATTATCATAAATACTTGGTAACATTTTTTGTGATTTAGTATCTAAAATAATTTTTTGGTCATGTGAGCAATTTTCAACATAATCCTGATAGGATACAATTTTTTTTATATTTGGTAGATAATTTCTTTCTGATTGCTCACTACTACTAATTGATATATTTTTCCAATGTGACAATTTTTTTTCAGAATCTATTTTTTTTTGATTAAATATTGAATTTTTGGATATTATGGGCTGTATTGAATCAACACCAAGTTCTGTTAATTTTTGAACTATTAAATCAGAGCAAGGATTTTTACATACGCTAAAAGCTATCTCTATGTTGGAATTTTTCTTTTCATGAAATATTTTTTTTTCTATAAAAATTTCATATGATTTATTGGTTATACCTTTAACATATCCAAAATAACTAAATCCTGAATTATCAAATAATTCTATTGTTTGATTTTCTTTTGCTCTCAGGACTTTAGACAAATAATGATAGGAGTTTTTTATTAAGAAAACTGAAGAATCAACATTTAGAGATTCCTCAGTATATAGTCTTATTAAACGCACTATTTATTTAGTATCTATAAGTATCGTTTTTATATGGCCCATTTTGATCTACGCTAATATAGTCGGCTTGATCTGTTGTCAATTTAGTTAATTTTGCACCTACTTTATCTAAATGCAATCTTGCAACTTCTTCGTCTAGAATTTTTGGTAAAACATAGACTTGATTCTTATAGTTTTTTGCATTTTTCCATAACTCAATTTGAGCTAATACTTGGTTTGTAAATGAAGCAGACATTACATAACTCGGGTGACCAGTTGCACAACCTAAATTAATTAATCTTCCTTCAGCTAGTAATATTATTTTCTTTCCATCAGAAAATTCTATATGATCAACTTGTGGTTTTATATTATCCCATTTGCATTTTTTAATAGAATCCACATCAATTTCATTATCAAAATGCCCAATGTTACATACTATTGCTTGATCCTTCATAGCTACCATATGATCGTAATTAATGACTGATGCATTACCAGTTGCTGTAACAAAGATATCGACTTCAGATATAACTGACTCTATAGTTACAACTTTAAATCCTTCCATAGCAGCCTGAAGTGCACATATAGGATCTACCTCAGTAACCCATACAATTGCGCCAGCATTTCTTAAAGACTGAGCAGAACCTTTACCAACATCACCAAATCCACACACTAGGGCTGTCTTTCCAGATATCATTACATCTGTAGCTCTTTTTATTCCATCAACCAAAGACTCTCTACATCCATATAGATTATCAAATTTCGACTTTGTGACTGAGTCATTAACATTAAATGCTGGTACTTTTAGTTCATCTTTTTTTACCATTTCGTATAGTCTATGAACGCCGGTAGTAGTTTCTTCAGATAAACCCTTAACTTCATTTAATAATTCAGGATATTTTTCATGCATGATAGATGTTAAATCACCTCCATCATCCAGAATCATATTTGGCTTCCATGAAGGCTCACCAATAATTGTTTGATCGATACACCATAAATACTCTTCTTCAGTTTCGCCTTTCCAAGCAAATACTGGCACACCTTTTTCAGCCATTGCTGCTGCTGCATGGTCTTGTGTAGAGTATATATTACAAGACGACCATCTAACAGTTGCACCAAGATCTATTAAAGTATCCATAAGAACAGCAGTTTGAATTGTCATGTGTAAACAACCTAGAATTCTTGCCCCATCTAATGGTTTCTCTTTTCCATATTTATCTCTAAGAGACATTAAGCCTGGCATTTCTGTTTCAGCAATCCTCATTTCTTTATGACCCCATGCTGCTAAAGACATGTCTGCCACTTTAAAATCTGGTCCAATTTTCGCTATTACCTTACTCATAATCATGCTCCTTATATTAAACTTTTTATTTTTTCAATTTGATCTGTTTTTTCCCAAGAAAGATTTAAATCACTTCTGCCAAAATGGCCGTACGAGGCAGTCTCTCTATATATTGGTTTTAATAAGTCAAGCATATTGATAATTCCCCATGGGCGCAAGTCAAAAACCTCATTAATAATATGTACAATTTTTGCCTCATCTACATTCGACGTCCCAAATGTGTCAATACTTATAGATGTCGGTTTTGCCACTCCAATAGCATAAGATACTTGAAGCTCACATTTTTCTGCTAATCCTGCAGCTACAATATTTTTCGCTACATATCTTGCAGCATATGCTGCTGATCTATCTACTTTTGATGGATCTTTACCAGAAAAAGCTCCGCCTCCATGTCTGGCCATTCCACCATACGTATCAACAATTATTTTTCTCCCAGTAAGACCACAATCTCCAACTGGGCCACCTATTTCAAAAGTACCTGTAGGATTTACATGCACTATAGTTTCTTTAGTAAGGTAGTTTGAAGGTAAAACTTCTTTTATTACTTTATCGTAAACATATTCTTTTATATCCTTTTGACTAACGCTTGGAGAGTGTTGCGTGGAAATAACTATTGTATCTATGGAATGGATTTTTCCAGAATCGTATTTAAATGTCACCTGGCTTTTTGCATCAGGTCTTAGCCAATCAACATCTTTAGCTTTTCTTAGTGCTGCAAGTTTATGCACTAATCTATGTGAATAAGTTATTGGGGCTGGCATTAAAACATCTGTTTCATTATTTGCATAACCAAACATCAGTCCTTGATCTCCTGCACCCTGTTCCTCATCATTATCTCTATCTACACCTTGCGCTATGTCCTGAGACTGTAGTCCAATTTTATTTATAAATTCTACTGTTTTAGAATCAAAACCCAATTCTTTCGAGTCGTAACCTATATCATTGATAGTTTTTCTAACGATATCTTCATAGTTTATATTTGCAGAAGTTGTTATCTCACCACCTAATACGACTACTCCCAAAGATCCTACCTCAGACTTAACTAAGGTTTCACAAGCAACTCTAGCCTTTTTATCTTGGGTCAATGTAGCATCTAATATTGCATCAGAAACCTGATCGCATAACTTATCTGGATGACCTTCTGATACTGATTCAGAAGTAAATACTTTAGCCACCATAATTTATCCTTGCTTAATTTATAATCTCACAAATAATATCACAATCACTTTTTTTGAGCTATAAATATAGCTCTACATACAGGGGGGTAGCCCTCAATAGTATCACCATTTGGTAATAAAAAATCTTTGAAGCTTTTGCCCTCCATCCATTTTGTTGCTCTTTGCTCGTCAGTCGTGGTGTAGGTCTCATCAACACATTCAATATTTTTAAATTGGTATTTTTTTAATAAACTAATTAAATGATTTTTGGTGTATATGGTGCCAATATTTTTCATTCCAGCATACTTTTGACCCCTATCAATATTAATGTTTGAATCAGTCATTGAGATAATAGTTTCTATAACCAAATGACCATTTTTCTTAAGAAGATTTTTTAATACATCAAGATGACTTTCGGGATTTTTTGAATGATAAAGTATTCCCATAGATAGCAGCAGATCAAAATCAAAATTTTCTTGCCCAAACTCTTCTGCGGAACACGGAATAACCAATAACTCCTGAATTTGTTTTGTATAATATTTGATTGAGAGAAACTGAATTATAAATAATGCTGTTTTATCCATACCTATAATTAATTCTGGAGACAAATCTAACAATTTGTAAGCATAATAACCATTGCTACAACCTATGTCGCCAATTCTCAAGCCTTTAGCACTAGGTAAATAATTTTTTATTCTTTCCCATTTTTTTTCTGAACGCCACTCTGAATCAATTTCTAAACCAAAAACATTGAATGGGCCTTTGCGCCATGGGCATAATTTTAATAATTCATTTTCAAGTATCTGCTTCTCTGCTATGTTAATTTCTTCTGGCTTACCAATAACTATTTGGCTGCCTGAATAATCTAAATATTTAGTATCTAAATTAGGAAGAGATTTTAAAATATCAAACCATTTCTCTTTATTCCCGTGCTTACTGAAGCTGTCATTTTTTAAAAACATATCAAATAAATATTTATATTCGTTAAAAGTATCCTTAGAATAAAAATTATTATTTTTTAAATAAGAGAGAATGTTTATTTTATTAGTACCCACGATACAAAGTTGTAACATTGAAACCATTTATAAAATTTCTTACAACCAATATCTCTAAATCTATCTTCGTGTATTTTCTCAGTTTCAATTATCATAGTTTCTGAGAGCGCTATTTTTTTTCTATCAATTTCTTCTTTAGAATAACCATTATTTTCTTTAAAAAAATCATGAAAGTTTTTAAAGAATATATCATCAGATACCTTATCTATTTTTATTTTTTCTGTAATTATAATTACTCCGTTTTCATTAAGCTTAGAAAATATTTTTTCTAATAAATATGTTCTTTTTTCTAGACTAATAAACTGTAAAGTTAAATTTAAAATGACAATCGAAGTGTTCTTAATATCAATATCTAAAATATCAGAATGTATAAATTTTATTTCTTTTCTATTTATATTTTTCTTACATATATCTATCATCGGTTGAGATGAGTCTACTGCACATATCTGAACTTCTACATTTTCTAACTTTTCTAAAATTGATAATGAACATGCGCACAAAGATGATCCCAGGTCATAAATTACTGTATTTTTTTGGTAGAATTTTTTTGCCATTACTCCAATATTTTCGATCAAAAATTCATATCCTGGAACTGATCTATTAACCATATCTTCAAATACATCCGCAACATTATTGTCGAAAATAAATTTATGATTTCTGGGAAAATCTTTTTTATATAAATTGTCTTTTTTAAGATCTTTCATATATTTATAATTTAATTTTTTTAACTTTTTTATTTTTAAAAGAAGTATATAAGGGGATACCATTTTTGTATTTTGGACAGTCTTCTCCATTTATTAATGGCGCCATATATTTTCTGCAAGCACTTGTAATATGATAACCGTCTGCTGATATATAATTTTTTGGCATTTTCTTCTCCACATTTGCAACTTTGTGAAGTGGTACTGTTGATAGCTTCCATTTGTAAGGTTTATTTGAAGTTCTTTTAATGCTCGTCATAACTGCATTTTTGCCGCTTACTGCTAAGTCCACTGCATAAGACCCTAGTGCATATGCTTGCTCTACATCAGTTTTAGATGCTATATGCCTAGCAGATCTTTGAAGATAATCTGCAACAGCCCAATGGCATTTATAACCATTTTTTGCTTTTATTAAATCTGAAAGATATGGTGATACACCACCTAGCTGAGCGTGACCAAATGCATCTTTGATACCACTTTCAGATAAAAATTTACCTTGTTTATTTTTTACTCCTTCGGAAGTAACAACAACACAATATCCATGTTTTGCTACAGTATTTTTAACATTTTTTAAAAATAATTTTTCATTAAATACGATCTCTGGAAATAAAATAATATGTGGTGGGTGTTGCCTTGATTCACTAGCAAGAGCAGATGAAGCTGCAATCCATCCTGCGTGCCTCCCCATAACTTCTAATATAAAGACTTTTGTTGATGTCGCACACATGGACTTAACGTCTAGTCCGGCTTCTAAAGTTGAAATTGCGGTGTACTTTGCAACAGAGCCAAAACCAGGCGAGCAGTCGGTAAGAGGGAGGTCATTATCAACCGTTTTTGGAATTCCAATACATTTAATATCGAAGCCTTTTTTAACACAATATTCTGATATTTTATTTGTGGTGTCTTGAGAATCGCCGCCACCATTATAAAAAAAATAACCGATATTATGGGCTTTAAAAACTTTTAAGAGTTTTTCATAATCAGCTTCATTTTCTTTATAATCTTGCAATTTATACCTACAGGAACCAAAGATTCCACCCGGCGTATATTTGAGATTCTTTATGTCAGACTTACTCTCGAATGATGTATCTATTAAATCTTGATTTAAAGCGCCTAAAATTCCGTTTTGCCCAGCATAAAGCTTATTAATATACTTCTTATGTTTTCTTGCGCTATCAATAACGCCAGCTGCGCTAGCATTAATAACAGATGTAACACCACCGGATTGGGCGTAAAATGCATTCTTCTTTTTATTTTCCATGAAATTCAATTAATTTGTTATTTTGATTATTGTGACATTTTAGCATAGTAAAATACTGTTGAGAGTAAACTCAGTTAATGTTTTTTATGGGTTTATACAAGTTACTTATTTGATAATTATTATATGTAAGGTTATATTTAGTTTTTAAAATAATAATAATAATAATAAATTTTTTTAAGGATTTCACATGAAGATTATATTGCTAGGAGCACCCGGTGCTGGAAAAGGCACGCAAGCTCATTTTATATCTAAATATTTAGAAATACCGCAAATATCAACTGGGGACATGTTGAGATCAGCAGTAGCAAATAAGACAGAATTAGGCTTAAAAGCTAAAGATCTTATGGAGAAAGGAGATTTAGTCCCCGATGAATTAATACTAGATTTAGTTAAGGATAGAATTAAGGAAAAAGATTGTGTCAATGGATATTTATTTGACGGCTTCCCTAGAACTTTAGATCAAGCTAACTCTTTAAAAGAAAAAGGAGTTGAGATTGATTGCGTTATAGAAATCATTGTTAATGATGAAGAGATTATCCAAAGAATGAGTGGTAGGCGAGTTCATTCAGCTTCAGGAAGAACTTATCATATTAAACATAACCCACCAAAACAAGAAAATATAGATGACGAAACGGGAGAACCCTTAATACAAAGACCAGATGATAATGAAGAGACTGTAAAGAAAAGATTGGGCATATATCATGAGCAAACATACCCATTAGTAGATTTCTATAAAACAATATCAAAACCAGGGTCTTTAACTACTTATGTTGAAATTAACGGAATTGGAAGCATAGATGACATTCAGTCACAGATATCAGAAAATATAGAAAAAATCAAACAACTACTGGTTTTAAGCACATTATAAGTTGTATATATACTAATTCTTAGGTATTATTCACATCCTTACAAAGGGTTTAAGATTATGATGACAAAAACAACAATTAGTGCAAAAAAAGAGACAGTAGAAAGAGATTGGTATGTTATTGATGCTACCGACAAAGTTCTAGGTCGTCTCTCTACTGAAATCACTGATATGTTGCGTGGAAAGAAAAAACCATGCTACACACCACATGTTGATACAGGTGACCATGTTGTTGTAATTAATGCCGAAAAAGTTAGGGTTACAGGAAATAAATTTGAAGACAAAATGTATCATAGGCACACAGGTTATATAGGTAATTTAAAATCAACTAACTTTGCCAAACTTCAAGCAAAAAAACCTGAGAGCATTATTGAAAAAGCTGTAAAAGGAATGATGCCAAAAAATAGATTAGGAAGCGCTATGATTAAAAAACTGCATGTTTACAAAGGTGCAGAACATAATCATCATGCACAAAAACCAATAGTTAAGGAAATATAAAATGGATAATGTTTTTTACTCAACAGGAAGAAGAAAAGAATCTACAGCTAGAGTATTCCTTACTAAAGGCACAGGTAAAATAACAGTTAATTCTGATCCAATAGATAAATATTTTGACCGTGAAACAAATATAATGGTTGTAAACCAAGCATTAAAACTAACTGAGACTGCAGACAAAACTGATATAAGAATTACCGTCAAAGGTGGTGGTTCATCTGGTCAAGCAGGAGCAATTAAACTTGGTATAGCAAGAGCACTTCTCAAATACGACGACACACTTAGACCTTTACTTAAAAAGAATGGTTTTCTTACTCGAGATTCAAGAGTAGTTGAAAGAAAGAAAGTTGGACTTCGTAAAGCAAGAAAAGACGTTCAATTCTCCAAAAGATAATACTTTATACTTTTATGTTAAATATATGTGTAAATATATTACGCTGCTTGTAATTATGGTGCGCATTATCAAATACATAAAAAATTCTTTATTCTTAACTAGAAGAAAAAAATCTATAATCCATGCTATAAAATAACCTACTGCCAAAATGAATAGGTTATCTGGAAAAGAAAAAAAGAAAGCTGAAAATGCAATTATAGAAGGAGTTACACTTAAATAAAATAACTTAGCTGATTTTTCAACTTGATTCCTGCCCCAGCTAATTGCTCCTATAAATGATAAAATAATTGCACTATAATGAACAAACATTGCAAGTCCATATTCAAAATCGTAAGTTTGCATATAATAAATTGCAACGATAAATGGTATGAGACCTGAAAGCATCAGAGCTACAGATGTTTTGCTAGTGTATTTTTGATTAGTCATCATAGTAGTAATATTAAACTGTTATTTTTTTTTTGAAAGGGACAAATTATGCCAATATATGAATATCAATGCGAAGCTTGCGGCCACCAATTTGATATTATTCAGAAGATTTCTGATGACAAATTAACATTATGCCCAAAATGTAATGAACATAAATTGAAAAAATTAGTAACCGCAGCTGGATTTAAGTTAAAAGGCACAGGCTGGTATGAAACTGACTTTAAAACCAAAGCTAAAAAAACTCCTGAGAAAAAAACTGAAACTTAATCAATTAATATGATTTATTCTAAGCTTGGACATACAAATATAGAAGTTAGTAAAATTTGTTTAGGCACCATGACGTTTGGCGAGCAAAATACTGAAAAAGAAGCGCATGAGCAATTAGATTTTTCTCTAGAGCATGGTGTTAATTTTATTGATACTGCAGAAATGTACCCAGTACCACCTAACTCTAAAACTCAGGGTTTAACTGAAAAATACATAGGTTCCTGGTTAAAAAAACGTAACAATAGAGATAATGTGATTATAGCTTCTAAAGTTACAGGGCCAGCTCCGGATTTTTCTTATATAAGAAATTCTCTTAAAATAGATAAAAAAAATATTGAAAAAGCTATAGCAGAAAATTTAAAAAGATTAAATACGGACTATATAGACTTATATCAAATTCATTGGCCGCAAAGACAAACAAATTATTTTGGGCAATTAAATTACAAATATAGTAAAGAAAATGCAAATGAAGTTATTGATAATTTAAATGAAAGCTATGAAGCACTAAATAATTTAGTAGCCTCCGGTAAAATTAGATCTATTGGATTATCTAATGATACATCTTGGGGTGCTATGAAATTTTTAGAGATATCTAAAGAAAAATCTTTCTCAAAGATTGTTACCATCCAAAATCCATATAGTTTATTAAATAGATCGTACGAAATTAATATGGCTGAAATTGCAGAAATGGAAAATATAAAATTATTAGCATATTCTCCTCTTGGTTTTGGTGTCCTTACAGGGAAATATATTAACAATAAACCAAAAGATTCTAGACTTTCTTTATGGAATAGATTTAATAGATATAGCAATAAAAATTCAAAAGATTCTACTTTGAAATATGTTGAGTTAGCTAAAAAGTATAATATTACACCAACACAATTAGCTTTATCTTTTGTAAATCAACAGCCTTTTGTTACGAGTAATATTATTGGTGCAACTAATTTATCTCAACTCAACGAAAATATAAAAAGTATTGATTTAATTCTAGATGAAGAAATTATTAGTGAAATTGAATCTATACATTTAAGCCAACCTAATCCAGCCCCATAATGAGATTATCAAAATTTTTAGCACATGCAGGTTACTGCTCCAGAAGAGAAGCGGAAAAAATTATTAAGGATGATAAAGTAATTATTAATAACGTTATATGTAATGATTTTTCATATCAGGTAGATGAAAAAGATGAAGTTTATATTGGCAACACTCATGTTGTCGGCCAAAGTGAAATTGAATTATATATATTAAATAAGCCAAAAGGTTACATAACATCTAGAAAAGATGAATTAGATAGAAAAACTGTTTATGACCTATTGCCAGATAATAAACAGCATCTTATAAGTGTTGGAAGACTTGATTATAATACAGAAGGTCTTTTGCTTTTTACTAATAATGGTGACTATGCAAGATACTATGAACTTCCAAAAAATAAAATTAGTAGGACATACAAAGTTAAGGTGTATGGGAATATACAAAATTCTTATATAAAAAAAATTAAAGACGGAATTACAATTGATGGCATAACTCACAATGTTGATGAAATAACTTTGGAGAAAAAATTAAATACTAACAATTGGTTTATTATGAAGCTTACTGAAGGAAAGAATAGAGAAATTAGAAAAATTTTTGAAAGCTTAAATCTTGTTGTGAATAGAATTATCAGAACACATTATGGAAAATATTCAATTGTGAATATGAAACTTGGGGAATTCAAGGAAGTTAACGCAGAAAAAATTAAAGCTTAATCTTTTTTTAACTCTATTACTTCTTTGTCGTTACTAACCAAAACTTTATCCGCACCTCTTGCTGCAAAAAGACCAACTGTAACTACACCAGGAATTTGATTTAGCTCCTTTTCTAATTTTATAGGCTCAATAATATCCAAATGATTTATATCTAAAATAATATTTCCATTATCTGTAATCAATCCCTCTCTCCAAGCAGGCATGCCTTTTATTTTTATAATCTCTCTAGCAACAAATGACCTAGCCATTGGTAAGACTTCTAGCGGTAATGGAAATTTTCCTAAAACATCAACTAGCTTAGACTCATCTACAATACATAAAAATTTTTGAGAAGCACCAGCTATTATCTTTTCACGCGTGAGTGCGCCACCGCCACCTTTAATTAATTGTAAGTTTGAATTTACTTCATCAGCTCCATCTATATATATTGGTATATCACTAACCTCGTTCAAATCAATAACGCGAATACCATTTGCTTCAAGCTTTTCTTTTGTTGATATTGAGCTTGCAACGGTTCCTGAAATTTTATTTTTTAATGGTTTCAAATATTCTATAAAATAGTCGACTGTAGATCCAGTTCCAACACCAATAATATCGTCGTACTCAACATACTCTATTGCTGCTCTAGCTACGGCCTGCTTTTTTTGTTCAGAGTTGCTCATTATTTTCACTAAAAGTTATGAAACTGTATTATAATTGATTAATGCCATACTTTGTATTCAAATATCAAAATAATAAGTTTAAATCAGTGGATCATATTGAAACCTTTGAAACCTATAAGGAAGCTAGGGTCCTACTAAAAAACTTGCGTATGGAGAAATCTCCTAACGACCCTAACGCTTATAAGGTAGTATTTGCCGAAGATATGCTTGAGGCAGAAATGTTAATTCTTGATAAAAGAGATGCTCCCATATTAAGAGAATGGGAGAAATAATATCCCAATAAATTTATTCTTCTAGATTATGTCTATCTATTGAAGCTTTTGCTTCATCATTTGCATAAAATTCTCTAATACTTTCAACAGTTTCTGTTCTATTTGCACCAGAGCCAACTAAAACTTTCTCATTCTTATCAACCGCCCAAAGTATATAGGCAGTGAAATTCTTAAGATCATCTGGGAACTGATCACTATGTGGAACACCATTATGTTCAACCTTATCTTTTTTACCTTGTTTTCTTAGGTCCATTTTAATTTTTTGAAGTTCTTTTTGAAGGTCAGCAACACTATCACCATTCCATTGGCCGACAACTTCTCCGCTTTTTGATATAATATCATCAGACATTTTATTACCCCTAATTTTTATGTGGAATAATTCTATAATAAAAAAATAAACCGTTCAATAAAATTTAAGTATGAAAACTAAAATCTCATTTAAAGAAGCAATTCTATATTGGCTAAAACTAGGTTTTATTAGTTTTGGTGGTCCTGCAGCTCAAATAAGTATGATGCACGAAGAAATTGTAGAAAAGAAGAAATGGATTGATGATAAAAGTTTTTTTCATGCATTAAATTTTACAATGATTCTTCCTGGTCCAGAAGCTCAGCAATTAGCAACATACTTAGGGTGGTTAATGCATGGAAGATTAGGTGGTTTGATTGCAGGAACTTTGTTCATTCTTCCTTCTTTTTTTATTTTAAGTTTACTTACTTATATCTATATAAACTATTCTGACAATATTTGGGGGGAAGGGATTCTCTACGGAATAAAAGCTGCTGTAATTGCAATAATATTTTCAGCATCTATAAAAATCGCCAAAAAAGTTCTAAAAAAATCTTATTACTGGATGACAGCAGTTGCTGCTTTTCTGGCAATAAATATTTTGGATATAAATTTACCAATTATAATTATTATTGCTGGAACAATTGGATTTCTATTTCACTATTTGAAAAATAATAATGAATACAAAAAAAAATCACCATTAGAATTTTTTAAAAATAAAGTTATAAAAAAATCTATGAAAACTTTGTTTATAGCTTTATCTATATGGTTGATAGTATTTTTCTTTATTATTTATACAAACGAAAGTATTTTAATTAATCTTTCGCTATTTTTCAGTCAAGCTGCTCTTGTAACATTTGGAGGAGCTTATGCATTGTTACCGTATGTATTTCAAAATATTATTGAGTCACATGGATGGCTAACAAGTCAACAAATGATAGATGGGCTAGCTTTAGGCGAATCTACTCCTGGGCCGCTTATTATGATTGTAACTTATGTTGGCTTTATTGTTGGTTGGTATAACGATATCTTAAATTTAGGTTCTCCAATTACAGGTGCAATAATATGTGCTGTTCTAGCAACTTTTTTTACTTTCCTTCCTTCTTTTGCATTTATCTTCATTGGAGCCCCGCTTATAGAACTAACCAAAGATAATAAGAGTTTTGAAATACCATTAAATTTTATTACTTCTGCGGTAGTAGGATTAATAGTTAATCTTGGCTATATGCTTGCTTATAATTCATTATGGACCGATAATAATGGTACTAAGAACTTTGATATACATCTGTTAATTCTTATTGTATTTAGTTTATTGGCTTTAACAAAAGCTAAGGTTGGAATTTTACCATTACTAATTACATTGGCTTTGACAGGAATGATGATGAAATTTTACTTTTAAATTTATGGCTGAAATAATTAAAAAAAATAAATATGTTGAATTTACTTATTCAATAATAAGTGACGAAGGTCAAATTATTGAACAAGTTGAAGTTCCTGTTAATTATGTTCATGGAGTAAAAATGGGATTATGGCCTAGACTTGAGGATGCTCTTGAAAATAAATCTGTTGGTGATCAAGTAAGTGTAACTTTTGAGCCTGGCGAAGTGTTTGGAGAAGAAGATAAAGAGCTGATATTTGAAGATGACCTAAAGAATGTACCAGAAGAATATCGTGAAATTGGTAAAGTTGTTGAATTTCAAAGTGAGTCTGGCGATGTCAAGCCATTCACAGTTACAAAAATAACAGATTCAAGAATTGTGCTAGATGGAAATCACCCACTTTGTAATTTAAAAATAAATTTTAATGTAAATGTTACTGCAGTTAGAGATGCTACTGAGACAGAAATTAGTGCCCTTAACGAAGTTAAAGAATCTTAGATATTTTCGAATAGACTTTCTACAAATTCTATCTCACAAACTCTAAACCATTCTATCTCTGGATATTTTGAAGATATTTTTTTAGAGCAATCTAAAAAACATTTGCAAATTTCATAGTTTATTTTATCTTTTTCTATAAAAAATTTATCTGGGCTATTAGCATCCCAAAATAATATAAATTTTCTAATAAGATTTTTTTCAATAAATCTATTAGCTTTTGATTTTTCTTTTTTATTTCCACTAGTAACTTTCTTCAAAGTCTCTGACATTTTACTTAGCTTATAACTCATTGAGCTTGCTGGGTGCGGCATTCCTTGTAACAACTTACTTGTATGCTGAAGATTATAAATAGCTTCATTATATAATTTATTTCTTTCTTCAACTGTATAACTATTATTCTCACTTAATATTAATATTATAAAATCTCTAAATGTATCCTGTAACATATTTGCTATTTGATTTTCATTATTTAGCCCATATGTTTTTTTTAGTGATTTGCAAAAATCATCATTAAAAATATTCTTTAATTCAAAAGTTGTTGTCAAATTTATGTACCTTTTTTCTTTTTATATTAATTCTTTATGCAGTTGATTATTCTCTTATAAATGCTATATTTAAATCTGGTTATACCACGCAAGAACCTGCGTAACAAGTTCACTAAATAAAATGTTTTTTTAATAATAGTGTTGGGTTATGCGCAATCAAATATATAGAGGTATTATTTTAAATGATATCCCTAAGTCAGACAAAAAAAAATCTAATAATTTAAATTTTATGTATAGAGGAATCCTATATATAAAATCTGCTGTTAATAAAAGTCCCAATAAAGATGTATGTATGAACTACAGGGGTAATTTTTATAACAAGTTTTTTGGTTAGGTAAGGCAAAGTTGAGATGCTATTTTAAGAACAAGTTCGCTCCTTTTTCTAGTAGCATCTTAATTTTTTTAAAATAATGATGAGCTTAGCTCATTTACAGCCTTTAACATATCTGGGTCATCTGTAAGTGCTTCTGAAATAGAACATCTACATGCTGTATTTGGATTTACTCCTGATACTATTAGTTTAGCTGCATGTACTAATAGTCTTGTGCTAGCACCCTCATCCAATCCATTGCCTTTTAAATTTCTTGTCATATGTGCAAATTTTACTAGTGAAGTGCTTAATTCTTTATCAGCACCTGTTTCACTCTCAACTATAGATTGTTCAATCACAGCTTCTGGGTAATCAAACTCTAGAGCTACAAATCTTTGTCTTGTGCTTTGTTTTAAATCTTTCAAAATACTTTGGTAACCGGGATTATATGAAATTGCCATACAGAACTCTGAGGTTGCTTCCAAAACTTCTCCAAGTTTCTCTATAGGAAGAACTCTTCTGTTATCACATAGTGGATGTATCACTACAGTTGTATCTTTTCTAGCTTCAACAATTTCATCTAAATAACAAATAGCTCCGGCTCTTACTGCTTTCGCTAATGGGCCGTCAATCCAAACTGTGTCACTTCCTGATATTAAATATCTACCAACAAGATCAGAAGCTGTCAAATCATCATGACAAGATACTGTAATCAGAGGGCGTTTCAAACGCCAGCTTATATATTCCATAAACCTAGTCTTTCCGCAGCCTGTTGGGCCTTTTAAGAGCACTGGAAGTTGATTATTATACGCACTCTCAAAAACCTCTATCTCGTCATTAACAGGATGATAATACGGTTCTTCTTGGATTATATAGTCTTCGGCTTTGTAAGAATGATCGTCCATTTTTTAAATCTCAAAATTAAATAACAAAAATATATTACAAACATAATATTGGCAAGCTGTTTATTGTTTATATTTTTTAGAAAATATAAAAACCTTTGCTAATTAACTAGTTAAAACAATAAGGTATTATGTCCCATTTGTTATCTTTAATTTCAATCTGTATAAAGCAAGGGCCTCCATCATTATTTCTTGTATGCCCACATGCTCCTGGATTAACTACCCATGGCTCCTTATCTTGATCACATACTTGTATGTGTGTATGACCATAAACAATTAATTTTGAGTTTGGATAGGACTGTCTCAATCCATTATGGTCTGCTTTATGACCAAAACGATCTCCATGCTCTATAGATATAATTTGATTATTAATTTCAATAGTTTGAGTTTTTTTTAGACCTGAGATAATTTTTTTATCTTTGTGCTCAAAATACTTTTCGGGCACATCATTATTGCCTGCTACAACATATACTTGATCACAATATCTATTTAAATCAGAAATTATTTTTGTGCTACAAATATCGCCAGCATGGATAATGACGTCACTGTTTTTAAGATAAGAAACTATATGGCTATCAATAATTCCATGGGTATCAGAAATTATTGAAACAGTATTGATTTTTTTCATTACTAAAAGATAGTAGCACCAAAAACTTTAACTTCTTCATCTTCTAATCCAAGAACTAATCTTCCCAAATAATCACCAGGAAATTGATCAGCATCATTACTAGTTTGTTTGTAAATGATAGTTACGTGCTCTTTTCTTCTTAAGCATCCAATTGGATCCGCTGCTTCAGTTAAAGCTGATAAAAATTTATTGTTTGCCCACTGCTTTCCAATCTCAACTTCGTGAGCACCTATCAACATAGTTTCTGAAAAATTTTTAGTAAAGCTTCCGTAATCCTGTTGATTGGAAGCTTTTACTAAATCGACCCATAATGGATCTGCTATTTTAAATATTTCGTCGTCCGTCTTTTTAAGAAATTCCATTTAACCCGCCTTTTTTTGTTCCTCATCTACTATATGATAGATCGGTGCTTTTTCCATAACAAATTTTCCAGTTTTTGGATCGCGGCGCGATAGTGTTAAGCAATGCCAATTTTCATCATCAAGTTTCATATGGTCACCACGGTAGTAGTATCCAGGCCAACGAGTTTCTTCTCTAAATAATGTATGTTCAGTAACACATTGAGAAACTAAAGCACGATGTCTTAGTTCCCAAGCTCTCATCAATTGATGAAGATCTTCAGCACCAATATTCTCTAGATCTTCTTGTAATATCTCTAGATGATGTAAGCCTTTTTTGAGTCCGATTCCATTTGTCATATAACCACTTGTGATACCACCACAATTCTCGTCCATAATCTTCTGAAGACGTTGCAGGCCTTGAATTGGTAAAATATAACTTGGTGATACTGTACCGCCAGTAATTTCATTTCGACCAATAATATAATTATCTAATGGTTTAAATACTTCTTCTTTAAAGTTACTAATTTGTTTCTCAGATACGCTAGGTTTTGTTTCCATATCATTTATATATTGGACAGCAGCTTTGGCTGCAAGACGTCCCTCTGTAAATGATCCTGAAGAAAACTTGTGAGCTGTTCCACCTACAGTATCTCCAGCTCCAAATACGCCATCAACTGTCATCATTCTGTTATAACCCCAGAAGTATTCTTTTGGAGATAAATCAGATGGGCCACTTACCCAAGCCCCAGAACAAGTTGCGTGAGAACCCATAACGTATGGTTCTGATGTTGTTAACTCTGGATTTTCGTATTTAGGATCAATATCTTGTGAAGCCCATACTACGGCCTGACCAACTGTCATACCTAAAAAGTTTTCCCATCCAATAGTTTCTAAATGTGGATCTTGAAAGGCTTCCATAGTTACCATGTGAATTGGACCTCTACCTGCCTTTACTTCTTCTAAAAACGCATGGTTTCGTAAGCATGTTGGTGTTGGAGTATGATCAATATATTCGCCGACCATTTCTTTAGTTTGGTCATACCATTTTGACTCATACTCATCACCATAAGCATTTTGTGTGTAGGTTTTAAGATGTAAGAAATATGCTCCTACTGGACCATAACCATCTTTAAATCGACATAATACAATTCTATTTTCCATTTGTGTCATTTTAGCGCCCAATAAAATTGGAAGCGCGTAACAAGAACCATTACTCCAAGGTGCGTACCAAGTTCTTCCCATTCCTTCACCAACAGCTCTTGGTTTGAAGATGTGTGAAGCACCACCAGCACATATAATTGTCGCTTTTGCACGGAACACATGGAAGTCACCTGTTCTCATATTAAAACCAACAGCACCACCACAACGATTATCATTGCTTTCATCTTTTAAAAGATGAGTAATCATTACACGGTTATAAATTTTGCTTGCAGATTTCTTAGCAGCTTCAGCTACAATTGGCTTATAACTTTCACCATGAATCATAATCTGCCATTTTCCTTCTCTTTGGTATCTACCTTCTTTATTTTTCATTAAAGGTAAACCCCACTCTTCAAACATATGAACAGCTGAGTCAACATGACGAGCCATATCAAGAGCTAAATCCTCACGTACCATTCCCATCAAATCATTTCTTGCGTAACGAACGTGATCTTCTGGTTGGTTTTCATTCCATCTTGTACCCATGTAGCAGTTAATCGCATAAAGACCCTGAGCGACAGCTCCACTTCGGTCAATGTTAGCTTTTTCTACACAGACAATATTCATATCGCGACCCCAATATCTGGACTCAAATGTAGCACCTGTTCCAGCCATACCACCGCC
>JGI20157J14317_10001780_pt1 | contig 19237 bp, 21 predicted proteins | sample COG_07_FD_14317 | JGI IMG/M metagenome (IMG submission 14317)
TAACTACCTTGAGCTCTCAGCAGCTTGAATAATCTTCTCATCGTATTCAATCTCATCCTTAGAAGAAACAGAGCATCCAACTTCAGCAACTTTTCCATTTACTTTTACTAGACCTTGTTTGATGAGGTTTTCACAGTAACGCCTAGAACCAATGCCTGATTTTGCTAAAAACTTTTGGAGCCTTTCTGCCATGAGAAAGTTAAATTACTTCAGAAAGAAAAGCCTCTTCATCCTGCTCAACGACGTCAGGCAATGAGGGTAAAGATGAAATATTTTTTACATTAAAGTCATCTAGAAATTGTTTTGTAGTTGTGTATAAAGCGGCCTTCCTGGAACATCTCTAAACCCTGAGACTTTTATCCACTCTCTTTCTAATAGAGAACGAATGCTTGATGTGCTTACATGAACACCTCTAATATCTTCTATATCACCCCTCGTAACCGGTTGTTTATAAGCAATTATTGATATAGTTTCCATTAATGCTTTTGAGATTCTTGGAGCGCTCTCATTCCATAGGTGAGAAAGGCAGCCAGAAAAGTCTTGTTTAATTTGAAGTCTGTATCCTGATGCAACATCTTTAATTTCAAGAGAGGTTTCTGCATATCTGNCCTCTATTTCATTGATAGATTTTTTGATTGATGCAAGATCTTCTGATATTCCGTTATTCTCAAGAAGAGATCTAATTTCAGATAATCTTAGAGGTCGCCCTGCTCCGAATAGCAATGCTTCGATGGTATTGGTTGAAACTTTATTGCTCATTTCCTATTCTCCCTTTAGATTTTAAAAAGATTTCATTCGATTCATTCTGTATTAACTCTAAATGTCCGTCTTTTGCCAATTCTAATGAAGCAAGAAGAGTTACAACAACGCCCTGCTTTCCTTCAGACTTTCGAAGAGTCTTTGTAAAGCTTATTACATTCCTTTTTGCAAGAATACTTAAAATAATTTGAATTCTTTCTTGTGTAGAGAGCTCTTCAAAGTCAATCTGGTGATTTGATTTTAGATCAGGTCTGCTTAAAACCTCATGAAGAATATCTCTTAAATCTTCAGCTGTTACATTAATGTCAGGAATAGCTGTTTCAAACTTTGGAAGTGCAGTTGATGCAATAAAAAAATCTCTATCTACTCTTGGTAGATTTGCAAGATTTTCTGAGGCTGTTTTATATCTTTGATATTCTTGAAGTCTTTTAATTAAAGCAAGTTTAGGGTCCTCTTCCTCTTCATCAAATTGTTCTTTAGGAAGCATCATTCTGGATTTGATTTCGGCCAAGGTGGCAGCCATGACAAGATATTCTGCTGCTAATTCAAACTTAAGGATATCCATAAGCTCAATGTACTGGACATACTGCTGAGTTATTTCTGAAACATCAAGCTCTAGTATATTAATATTTTCTTTTTTAATAAGATAAAGTAAAAGATCCATTGGCCCAGAAAAAGATTCCAAGCAGAGTTCAAGTGCATTAGGAGGTATGAATAAATCATCAGGGAGGGTCTCATATGGCTGACCCATTACCATTGGAAATTCTAATTGTGTTTGTGTGCCATTTATCATAGTAAACACTACATAGTGTAAGGTTTAGATGTATTTAATACAACATATAGTATTTATAAAAAAGGACATTAATTTTGTTAAATCTTAGGTAAATTTATTTAATCAAAAAATTAATTATTTTTTTCTTACTTTGTATATTATTTTTTTGGCATTGATTTAATATGGTGAATTAAACATTTAAAAATATGCCATGAATTACCTTACAGACAATACAAGAATAATAGATAGACAAAAAGTTCCAGCACCATATGAGTTGGTAAATAAATACCCACTTAATGATGAGATATCTAGATTAGTTTATGGAACAAGAAATGAAATTAGTCAAATTCTTCATAATTCAGATGATAGGCTTCTTGTAGTCACTGGACCCTGCTCCATACATGATACTGATAGCGCTTTAGAGTATGCAAAGTGGTTGAAAGAAGAGAGTTTAAAATACAAAGATACTCTATTATTAGTTATGAGAGTTTACTTTGAAAAACCAAGAACAACTGTTGGATGGAAAGGTTTGATAAATGACCCCGATCTGGATGGGAGTTATAAAATTGCAAAAGGTATTGAGAAAGCTAGAAAGTTGCTCATTGATATAGCAGAGTTGGATATGCCAGTAGGTACTGAATTTCTTGACCCTATATCGCCTCAATATGTAACGGATTTAATCTCGTGGGGCGCAATAGGTGCTAGAACTGCTGAAAGTCAAATTCATAGAGAGTTGGCCTCTGGTCTTTCATGCCCTATTGGTATAAAAAATGGTACAAATGGGAGTCTGAAGGCAGCTATTGATGGCATTCAAGCTGCTAATCATTCACACGTATTTCTTGGTGCTACAAAAGAAGCAGAGATTGCAATGTTAAAGACTGCTGGAAATAATGATACTCATATCATTTTAAGAGGTGGCAAACAGCCTAATTATAATAAGGATTCGATTAAGGAAACCTTAGTCGCTCTAAAAGAGGCTGAGGTTAACGAGTCTATTATGGTAGATGCTAGTCATGGCAATAGCCAAAAAAAGTTTAAGCAACAAATCAATGTAATAGAAGACATTAGCAATCAAATCATTCTTGGAGACAGGAATTTAAAAGGTGTAATGATAGAAAGTCATATAAATGAAGGCAATCAAAAGATATCCTCTAATTTAAAATATGGCCAAAGCATTACTGATGCATGTATAAATCTTGAAGACACGTCTAATTGTTTTTCCATTCTTGCTGAAGCTGTTCAGCGCAGAAGAGATACGTAATTAAGATGTCAGATGACAAGGTTTCATTTTCTAAAGAAGTTGCTGAAACGCTCAATATAGAAAGCGCAATTATCTTAGACAAATGCAATCAAGAACCATTTAAAAAAATTGGATCTGAAGATGCTCTAATACAAAGACTTTCTGATGAACTTTCCTTTATAAAAAAAGAAGATATTAAAAAAAGTCTTGATGAATTATTGAGATTCAAATTAATAAAAAAATATCAAAGAGAAGATAGCCGATCAAACCTCAAACTACCTAAAGCAAGACCATTTGAGAAACAGGATATGGGTAATAACTGGACTCCCTCGAGTGAGGTTATGGATGTTCTTAGAATGGGCTCAATAGATGAAAGCTTTATTGATAAGAAAATTCCAGAATTTAAAATTTATTGGATGGAAAGAGGTCAGCAAAGAAATAACTGGAATAGCACATTTATTGACTATATCAGACGTGAATGGGCTAAAGAAAATAACTCTAATAAAGGACTGCCATACCCTATAAGTAAGGGCTGGATGCCCAGTGATGATGTATACCAAATATTATCACTATCTAGCATATCTCAAGAAGACGCTTTGACTTATTTATCTGAATTTATACTATACTGGACTGACAACGGCAGTGCTTTCAACACTTGGAATTCAAAATTTATTGATCATGTTAAACGAAGGCACCTTGTAAGCAATAAGAATCTAAATGAAAAAAGTAAAAACCATTCTGAACCTGGAGCCTTCAAGCAAGGCTTTGACGAAAGAAAAAAAGATAAATCTTGGGCAGAAGAGATCAATTTTGAATAAAAACGAATTTATAGATGCTATAGATTCTCTTTTTTTAAAGCTAGAGCTAGCCTACCATTATCAATTCTATAAAGTTTTTGGAACGGACCAGAGGCTTAGCGAGGGTAAAAAACTATGGGCATCTAGTTTAAAAAAATTTAGTCCACCTACCATCGCTGAAGCAGCAGAAATTGTTGTAGATAATCAGCCATATCTTCCTACTCTCACCGACCTAATAAAATCTTGTCATGATATTTCTAATTTAGATGGCTTTCCTTCAGCGGAGGAAGCATATATAGAGGCAAGGAAGTCATTTTCACCAAGGCTAGATTATGACTGGTCTCATCCAATTGTTTACTATGCAGGCAAAAAAATAGGATGGAATGTTTTGGATGATAAAGATTCAAAAGAAATGTTTCATGCTTTCTCTCGGATTTATTTAAAATTTAAAGACAAGGCTTTGAGTGGATCTGAATTCTCAATCCCAATTTCAGAAGATAAAAATGAAAAGCTAAAACCCCTCAATCAAGAACTTCTTGAAAAATTAAGAAAGAAGCACAATATATAATTTATGAATAAAAATATTAGAATTTCTTTGGCTATTTTCATTATCGCATTACTAGCACTTCTATCTGGCCAATTTGAAGATGAGGTAGAAAGAAAAGTTATAAAGAAAGAATTATTTGCAGTTAAAACTATAGAAAGTTTTGCATCCCTATACCAACCTCTTATAAAACTTAAGTCTACAACTATTTCGGAAACAAGAGTTGATGTTAAAGCTAAAACATCAGGCGAGGTTGTAAAAATAGGTTCGAGACAAGGTGATTATGTAATTAAAGATTCTGTCTTGTGTAGTCTTGGTATTGTTGAGTTAAATAGAACTGAGGTTAAAGCACCGTTTTCAGGCTATCTCGAAACAATAGTTAAGCCAGGTAATTTTCTTGAAAGAGGTCAAGTCTGCGCAACAATAATTCAATTGGACCCAATAACTTTTGTTGCAGAAGTTCCTGAGTCTGACATAAATAAAGTTTCAGAAGGTCAGGAAGTTATTTTAAATTTAATTACAGGTGAATCCATTTTAGGCAACCTTAGTTTTGTTTCAAAAAGCGCTTCAAATCTAACAAGAACATTTAAAGTTGAATCTGAGATTAAGAATAAAAAGGGGATTATCAGAGATGGAATTACTTCAGAAATGATTATTAAAACCTCAAAGATCTATGCTCATAAAATATCTCCATCTATTCTAATGCTCAATGACAAAGGGATGCTTGGCATAAAAGTTATAGAAAATGAAGATACGGTAAAATTTATTACTATTGATATATTAGAAGATTCAGAAGATGGTATATGGGTTACTGGCTTGCCAGATAAAATCCAGCTTATTATTCAAGGCCAAGGTTTTGTTGAAAATAATCAAAAGGTTTTAGTAAGTAGTTCATGACATCTATAGTTGATTTTGCATTAAATAAAGCTAAGACAACATTGACGATAGCTTTTCTAGTTGTAATAGCTGGTACTTTTGCAAGACAAGACATTCCCATATCAGCATCTCCAAATGTTCAGCTACCTTTCTTATCAATCTCTGTATATCTTGATGGAGCATCACCTGCTGACACATCAAGATTAATAGCTAAGCCATTAGAAAATAGACTAAAGAGCGTTCCTGGTCTGAAGAATGTTTCATCAACAAGCTCGTTGAGCTACTCAAGAGTATTCACAGAATTTGAGGTTGGCTATGATATGGATAAGGCTCTTATTGATGTTAAACAAGCAGTTGAAGAAACAAAATTTGAGCTTCCTCGTGAAGCCGAGGATCCAATTGTTAGTGAATATAATGAAGCTAGCTTTCCTTTGATGAACGTTAGCATAGTTGGTAATAGCTCAATACGACAGAAGGTTTTTTATGCAAGAGATTTAAAAGATAAAATTGAATCTATAGAAGAAGTGCTTCAGGCTGAAATTGCAGGAGCTCCTGATGAGGTATTAGAGGGAGTCTTTAGTAAATCTAAACTTGAATCTTATGGTGTAACTCTCTCAGATATTTACTATTCAGTTGCAAATAACAATCTTATTATTCCTGGGGGAACACAAGATACTGGAAAAGGAAGTTTTAATATTGAGGTACCTAGTGTTATTGAAACTGCACAAGATGTTTACTCAATACCAATAAAAGTAACAAAAGATGCGATTGTAACCCTTGGTGACGTTGCTGATATAAGAAGAACATTCAAAGATTTCTCCTCATATGCAAGAGTGAATGGGGAAGATGCTGTTACTTTAGAAATTATTCTTAGGGAAGGAGCTAACGCAATTGATGTATCAACAAAGATTAATAATATTATAAGTTTATTTAAAGAGAATCTTCCGCCAAATCTAAATGTTGTTATAACTGATGATGATTCTGTCTACTCTAGAGAGATGGTGAAAGAACTTAATGGAAATATTATTACGGCAGTTGTATTGATTATGATTCTTATAATTGCGAGCTTGGGGCCCAGGGTGTCTATGTTGGTTGGGCTATCAATTCCTTTTTGCTTTCTTCTTACATACTTAGGAATATANGCAATGGGCGGCGAGGTAAGCTTTCTTGTAATGATGGGATTATTGCTTGGAATGGGCATGTTGATTGATGGAGCTATAGTAATTACAGAATATGCTGATAAAAAAATTGCAGGAGGCATGTCACGATATGAAGGTTATAAAACTGCCTCAAAGCGTATGTTTTATCCGATATTAGCATCAACTGGAACAACAATGGCTGCTTTTATTCCTGTTATGTTATGGCCTGGATTTACAGGTGAGTTTATGAAACAGCTGCCAATAACAGTTTTTATGGTGTTAATTGCGTCTCTTTTTTATTCCTTAATTATAATTCCTGTTTTAGGCTCTTTATTCGGTCAAAAGCAGTCAGCTCTTCATATATCAGATAATGAAAAATCATCATTCTTCTTTAAATTGGCTGAGAGGTATGGAAAATTTGCATACAGGTTTGTTAAAAACCCACTAGAGACTATTTTATGGGTCTTTACTGTTCTTGCTGTCATAATTTTTACTTATACAAATTTTGGGAAAGGTACTGTCTATTTTGCAATTGTTGATCCAGTTCAAGCAGAGGTAAATATAAGAGCAAGGGGTAATTTTTCAGCTTTAGAATCAAAAGAGATTATAGAAAGTGTTGAGCAGAGATTTTTAGAAATTGATGAGCTCAGCAGTGTTTATCTGCGAGCAGGTTCTAACTGGTGGGATAGAGGAGCTGACAAAATTGGCAGTGGGTTTATTGAAATTGCTCCTCCATATGAAAGATCAATATCTGGATTAGAAGTCATGGAGCTTGTAACAAATTCAACAAAAGATATTCCTGGAATTATTGTTGAAACTAAACCTGTGCTGGGTGGGCCATCATTCGACTCACCAATTGAGCTTGCTGTATATGGAAATACAGAAGATATAGTTAATGATGCAGCTAATAAAATTGAAAAATATATTACTGAAAATATACCAGACCTAATTAACATATCGTCATCCAAAGCTTACCCATCTGTTGAGTGGAGTGTTGAGGTGGACAAACAAAAGGCTGCTCAGCTTGGAGTTAATATAGGGGATGTTGGAGCACTAGTGCAAATGCTTACAAATGGTTTTAAAGTTGGAGAATATAGGCCAGATGATTCCAAGGATGAAATTGAAATTAGGGCAAGATTTCCAGAAGCTGACAGGACATTGACGGGCATAAAAGATTTGAATGTTACAACCAGGCAAGGCTTAGTTCCAGTCAGCTCATTTATTTCTGTTATACCAAAAGAAAATAGACAAACAGTTAGAAGAAAAAATGGAAGATATCACCATAGAATAAGGGCTGGAACTGAGGATGAATCAAGAGTGGCTGAAAAAGTTGCAGAAATTCAAGAGTGGTTAGATACAAATCCATTTGATAAAAATCTTGAAGTTGTTTTCGAGGGTATGTCGGAAGAGACTGAAGAAGTTAATAACTTTATGATAGGAGCTGGAATAGCTGCTGTATTCATAATGTTAATAATGCTTTTAACTCAATTTAATAGCTTTTATCAATCCTTTATTGTTTTGACCTCAGTAACAATATCTATCGTAGGAGTAATGTTAGGCCTGCTAATTACAAATAGTCCATTTAGCACAACAATGACCGGTTTATCTATAGTCACACTAGCTGGGATTGTTGTGAATAATAATATTGTTTTGATTGATACCTTTAATAAGATGAAAGAGGAGTCTCCTCATCTTAAAAAATCAAATCTTATAGTGAGTGCATGCAAACAAAGATTAAGGCCTATTCTTTTAACTTCCTTAACTACAATATTTGGTTTATTACCTTTAGCAATGGGTGTTAGTATTGATTTGATAGGAAGGGAGATTTTAATTGGAAGCAGGATAGTTGACTGGTGGTCTAATTTAGCTATATCTATCGTATTCGGATTGGGATTCAGCACCTTTATAACCCTAATACTTACACCTGCTGTTCTTGCATTACCATATGGCATAAGGAATGATCTTAAAAAATATTTAAAAGCATCAAATTAATCAATTACAATAAGCTATGACCAAAGATAATGAAAACATAAATTTTGAATCAGCTCTTTCCCAGCTTGAAAAAATAGTATTGAAGTTGGAAGATGACAGTATCGACTTAGAAGATTCAGTTAAATCATTCGAACAAGGAATAGAGCTAGTAAAAAAGTGTCAAAAACAGCTTAAAGATGCTGAATTAAAAGTAAGCAAATTACTTGATGATGGAACAACTGAAGAAGAAGTTTAGAAAAGTAAATGTTAGAAGTCTTCCTTTCATCTGTTCAGGCTAAAGTTAAATCAAAAATAAAAAATATTATTGGGGAATCTAATACAATAGAAAAATCTATGTCATATACCTCATTGCTTCCAAGTAAAATGGTAAGGGCTGGATTAATTATGGCATCTGGAGAATCAAATACTAACATTCATGAATCAAGCTTAATCAATATGGCTTGTTCGATTGAAATGATGCACAGCTACTCGTTAATTCATGATGATCTTCCATGTATGGATGACGACGATATCAGAAGAGGCAGTCCATCTAATCATGTTGTATTTGGAGAGGCAAATGCTGTTTTGGCAGGAGATGCTCTTCAGGCTCTAGCATTTCAAGTGATTTCAGAAGATGAAATTTTGAAGGATAGGCAGAAAGTTGAAGCAATAAGATTATTAGCTAGTGCATGTGGTAAAAATGGTATGGTTTATGGACAGCATTTAGATATTGAAAATGAAAATAATAAATATGTAACTCAATCAGATCTTGAGGAGATACATCATTTAAAAACTGGGAGACTTATTGAATGCTCAATTTTAATGGGACAAATTGGTTCAAATTTGGACTTAGAAGATCAAGAAAAATTAATAAAATTTAGTCGAAAAATAGGCTTGGCCTTTCAAATAAAAGATGATGTTTTAGACATAGTGGGTAGTAGTGAAAAGCTAGGTAAAAACAAACTATCAGACGTAAAAAATGATAAATCAACATATGTAAAAATTGTAGGCATAGAGAATGCTATAAAAAGATATGAGGCTCTTACAGAAGAAGCTTTGGTTTTATTAAAAAATGTCTCTCATGATAATGGTGAGCAAAATGATAAACTAAAAAATCTTGCCAAATATATAATTAATAGAGAAAGTTAAAAGTGAAGATTTTTAATAAGATACCTCTAGAGAAACCTGATTCTAAACTATTATGTAATATTGATACTCCTAGTGACTATAGATCATTTTCTTCTCAAGAATTAGAGTTGTTGGCTGATGAGTTAAGAGAATATCTTTTGTATTCAGTTGGTCAGAGTGGAGGCCATCTTGGAGGTGGTCTTGGAGTTGTTGAGCTAACCGTAGTTCTGCATTATATTTTTAATACTCCAACTGACAACTTGATCTGGGATGTTGGTCATCAAGCTTATCCTCATAAAATTCTTACTGGTAGAAAAGCAGAAATCCAATCTATTAGACATAAGGATGGCTTAGCTCCTTTTCCTAATATAGCAGAAAGTGAGTATGATGCTTTTGGTGTAGGGCATTCTAGTACATCTATTAGTGCTGCTCTCGGTATGGCAATTGCCTCTGAAAAAAATGAAAGAACTGTTGCTGTAATTGGTGATGGGGCGATGACCGCCGGAATGGCTTTTGAAGCTCTAAGTCACGCCGGTCATCTCAAACCAAATATGTTGGTAATACTAAATGATAATGACATGTCTATATCTGAAAATATTGGTGGGCTATCTAATTACTTTTCAAGAATATGGGCATCCAAAGTTTACAAAGGCATAAAAAAAGGAGGGGCAAGTTTCTTGAAGCCATTACCCCAAGCATACCATTTGGCTAGAAAGGCTGAGACTCAGATGAAGGCCATGGTTGCTCCAGGTTCAATATTTGAAGAGCTTGGATTTAATTATATTGGTCCTATTGATGGGCATAACATCAAGGAAATGTTGGAGGTAATTGGTAATTTAAAAGACTTTGAAGGGCCTCAATTTTTACACATAATAACAAAAAAAGGTGCAGGCCTAGATGCTGCAGAAGCAGATAGAATTGAGTTTCATGCTATTGGAAAAATTAATAGCTTAAATAATGGCTCATCTAGCAGCATAAAATATCAAGATGTTTTTGGCGAATGGATTGTTAATCAAGCTACGAATGATGAGAAACTTATTGCTATAACTCCAGCAATGAGGGAAGGCTCTGGGCTGGTTGAATTTAGTAAAAAATTTCCTGAAAGGTATTTTGATGTTGCAATTGCAGAGCAACATTCTGTAACTTTTGCAGCAGGACTTGCAAGAAAAAATAAAAAACCAGTTGTAGCAATATATTCAACTTTTATCCAAAGAGCTTATGATCAGGTTATTCATGATGTGGCAGTTCAAAATCTAGATGTTACTTTTGCATTAGATAGATCTGGTTTAGTCGGAGAGGATGGCCCCACTCATTCAGGAAATTATGATATAGCATTCTTAAGATGTATACCAAATATTATTATTATGGCTCCCGCTGATGAGGCGGAAACACAAAAGATGCTTTCTACAGGTTATAACTTTAATGGGCCAGCAGTTATAAGATACCCAAGAGGATCTGGGCCAAATGAAAAAAGAGATAATTTATTAACGACAATAGAAATTGGCAAGGCAAGACTTATAAAAAAAGGAAGGAGTGATATTGTTTTTCTAAATTTTGGAGCTTTATTATCTGAAGCAAAGGTGGTAGCCGATAAGCTAGATTTAACTTTGATAGATATGAGGTTTGTTAAACCTCTTGATGAAGAAATTCTACTAAAATATTTATGTGATGCTGATATGTTTATCTCCCTAGAAGACGGTTCAATAATGGGAGGTGCAGGAAGTGCAGTGCAGGAATTTTGTTCTCAAAAAAATATAAAGATAAGGTCTAGATTATTTGGTATACCAGATGTTTTTATAGATCATGCCTCAAGAGAAGAAATGATTGAAGATGCTGGAATAAATGCTACCCAAATATTAGATTCATTAAACCTGTAGCTAAAAGTGCTGCGATTAGACCAGCCACAACATCATCAAGCACAATACCAAGACCACCTTTGATATTTCTATCAATGTATGAAATAGGAAATGGTTTAGTAATATCAAATATTCTAAATAAAATGAAAGCTAAAACTACAAATACAATTCGTTCGTCTTGTGAGCTATAGTGAATTGCGGGATAGGCTGCGATCCACATGCCTGCTAACTCATCAATAACAATTGCTTTATGGTCTTTTTCAATAAGATCTACTGAAACTATTTCTGAGATATAAACTGCAAAAATTGTAATACCTACAACTAAAAATTCGATGTTTAAGTTTTGGTGTGAAATGAAGATGAAACACAATAAAGCTACTAAAGAACCCCATGTTCCTGGAGCATATTTAGCATTACCAACCCCTCCTAAAGTTGCAACAATATGAGATGGTTTTTTTAAATTAGGAAATTTACTCATTAAAAATGCTTGTATCCATTAATTTCAACATCATAACCTTTTTCGGAAATAAATTTTATAGATTTATTTTTTGTAATCTTTCCAATTTTATAAAAACTATCATTTAATTGATTTTCTGGAATAGTAAAACAAAGATCATAATCATCTCCGGCATTAATATCATCTATGTTTTGCGTTATCGGTATTTCATCTAAATATATTTCAGCCCCAACGCTAGAGCTGTCTAATATATGCTTCAAATCGCTAAGTAAGCCATCAGATGTATCAATGCAGGATGTAGCTATTTGAGAAATTTTTTTACCAAGGTTAATTTTAGACTCAGGTCTTAAATACGCCTTAGTATAATTTGAATTTTTTACTCCTGATTGTAAGTCTTGCAAACCTTTTTTTGCTCTGCCTACTGGAGTTGATATACAAATAATATCTCCCTCATTCGCACCACTTCTTTTTAAAAGTTTTATCTTCAAAGGGTTCACCATAAACAATTATATTTATATTTAGCTGACCCTTTGTAAAGTCACCACCTATAAGAGGTATTTGATGCATTTTAGAAATTTCTTTAACGCCTTCAGAAAAATCTTTATACCATTCAATATTATTTATATGACTTGAAATAGATATGCTAAAACCAATTGGCTTGCATCCCATTGCTGCTATGTCACTTAAAGCAATTGCAATAGATCTAAAGGCTATTTCAGATGGTTTAATGCTTTTAGGAAAATGAACTCCTTCAACGGAAGAGTCAACAGAAGTTATAATAGGTTTATTAGATTGAAAAACTGCACAATCATCCCCTGGAGGGATGATTATGCCGTTCTGAGAATAAAACTCAGAGCCGATATCTTGGAATAGATCTATCAGCTCAAATTCAGATGCCAATGATCAGCTAGGGTATCTTTCAAATAATCCTGAGGCTCCCATTCCACCCCCAACACACATTGTAACTACTCCAAATTGTGCATCCCTTCTAACAAGCTCTCTTGTAAGGTGGCCCACACATCTTGATCCAGTCATACCAAATGGATGGCCTATTGAAATTGATCCACCATTAACATTTAGCTTATCCATTGGAATACCTAACTTATCTCTGCAGTATGCTACTTGGACAGCAAATGCTTCGTTTAGCTCCCACAGATCAATGTCACCCATGGACATTCCATAGTTTTTAAGTAATTTAGGCACTGAATAAACAGGGCCAATTCCCATCTCATCTGGCTCACATCCCATTGTTGTAAATCCTCTAAAATATGCAATTGGCTTGAGGCCAAGCTCTAGAGCTTTGTCTTCAGACATAATTAAATTAACAGAGGCTCCATCTGATAACTGAGATGAATTACCAGCTGTAACACTTCCATTTTCAGGATCAAAAACAGGCTTAAGTCCAGCTAATCCCTCAAGAGTTGTGGTTGGTCTATTACATTCGTCTTTATCAACAGTAACATCAACTTCTTTTGATTCTCCTGTTTCTTTATTCATAAGCAACATTTTTGTGTCCATAGGTATAATTTCATCATCATATATACCTGCTTCTTGTGCAGATGCAGTTCTCATTTGGCTTTGAAATGCTAATTCATCTTGTGCCTCTCGAGAAATACCATATCTTTTTGCAACAACCTCAGCCGTCATCCCCATTGGGTAATATATTCCAGGAGATTGCTCAGCAAGTTTTTCATTAACAAAGTTATCGGTATTCATTTTCATCATTGAAATCGTTTCTGCTCCGCCAGCTATAACCGTGTCATAGCATCCAGCCATAATCTGACCAGCAGCCATAGAAATTGATTGCATTCCTGAAGAGCAATATCTATTGATAGTTGTTCCGCCAGTAGACATAGGAAGATTTGAAAGAACAGCTGCATTTCTGCCAATATTATGCCCTTGAGCACCCTCTGGATTTCCACAACCCATAATGATATCTTCTACTGCTTCAGGGGGTAGGTTAGGATTTCTTTCAAGCAAGGCATTTATGATATGAGCGAGCATGTCATCTGGTCTTGTCATATTAAAACCACCACGATGAGATTTTGCTAATCCGGTCCTTACGCTATCTACAATAACTACATTTTTCATTTTTTCTCCATTAGTAAAAAATTTACAAGATTATTCTAATCGATCCTCTTCACTTCTTAAAGCTTTATACCACTTTGGTATTAAATCAATCTTATATTCATCGGCTTTTTTTAAAATATACGGAATTGTGACAGGACTGAAAGGAAGTATAACCAATACTCCCAAACCAATACTTTTTAAAACCTGTGTAAGCTGTTCATTTGCAAAATCTAATTCATCATCTGTTACAGACCCTTCAATATATTTGACATAGATGTCTAACATTTTCTTGTTTTCATCAGACTCTTCTAAAAAACTTTCTTTGATCTTTAAGAGATATTTTTGTATTTTTTTAGTATTCATCATTAGTCTAATATTATGCTACATTTCTTAGTATGAAAAAATCTGAAAGAGCTACATTTATAATAAAAGTTTTGGAGAATTATTATCCAGAAACGCCAATTCCACTTGATCACAATGATCACTTCACACTCCTTGTAGCAGTCTTATTGTCTGCACAATGTACAGATGAAAGAGTAAATACAGTAACTCCTATTCTTTTTAAGAAAGCTAAGAATGCTAGTGAGATGTCTATTTTGTCAGAAGATGATATATACAAAATAATTAAACCGTGTGGTTTAGGTCCTAAGAAATCAAAAGCAATTAAAAAACTATCAGAAATTCTTGTTAAGCAATATAACTCTATTGTTCCCTCTGATATCAAAAAACTCGAGCAACTTCCCGGGGTTGGTCATAAAACAGCATCAGTTGTAATCAGTCAAGGCTTTGGTGTCCCTGCTTTTCCTGTTGATACCCATATTCATCGATTGGCACAAAGATGGGGCTTATCAAAAGGAAAAAATGTTGTTCAAACAGAGAAAGATTTAAAAAAAATATTTCCAAAAGATAAATGGAATAAGCTTCATCTACAAATAATTTTTTGGGGACGGGAGTTTTGTTCAGCTAGAGCATGTTTTGGTCTTAATTGTGAGATATGTAAAGGTTGTTATCCAAAAAGAGTTAGTCGTTTTGTCCACAATCAGCCTTAGATGATTTAAAATAAAACAAAATTTTAATTTCTGGAGAAAAAGTTGTTTAACAAGATCAAAAATAGTTTATTTAACTCTTCAAGTAAATCATCTAAAGCTGATTCTATCTTTTCAAATACTGAAAATATTGAAAATTATGATGATGAATTATGGAGCTCTTTTAAAAATGAATCTCAAAGACAAGAGGATCATATTGAGCTTATAGCATCAGAAAATTATGCTAGTAATAGAATTCTTGAAGCTCAAGGCTCAGTCCTTACTAATAAATATGCAGAAGGCTATCCTTCAAAAAGATATTATGGGGGATGTGAGTATGTTGATGTTGCAGAAGAGCTAGCCATACAAAGAGCTAAAGATTTATTTGGAGCTGCATATGCTAATGTTCAGCCACATTCTGGTTCTTCAGCTAACGCAGCAGCATTTCTAGCCTTATTAGAACCCAATGATGTTATCTTAGGAATGAGCTTGGATCATGGTGGTCATTTAACCCATGGCGCAAAAGTTAACTTTTCAGGAAGAAATTATAAAAGCTATCAGTACGGCCTCCACCCAGATACTCATGATATTGACTATGATCAAGTTCGTGAAATGGCAGTTGAGTTTAAGCCTAAATTAATTATTGCAGGTTTTTCTGCATTTTCAGGAATAGTTAATTGGGGGAAATTTAGAGAAATAGCAGATGAGGTGGGAGCATATCTTCTTGTAGATATGGCGCATGTCTCTGGATTGGTTGCGGCAGGACTTTATCCTTCTCCAATTCCTTATGCAGATGTTGTGACCTCAACAACTCATAAAACTTTAAGAGGGCCAAGGTCAGGGATAATTTTGGCGAAAGAGAATCCAGATCTGCATAAAAAGCTCAACTCTGCTGTTTTTCCGGGATCGCAAGGCGGTCCTTTAATGCATGTCGTTGCAGCAAAGGCTATTTGTTTCAAAGAGGCGCTGGATCCTGATTTTAAGAAATATATTCAGCAAGTTATAAATAATGCAAAAGTAATGAGTCAAACAATTATGTCTCGTGGCATAGATGTAGTTACAGGTGGGACTGAAAATCATATAGTCTTAGTAGACCTCAGAAGCAAAAATATTACTGGAAAAGATTTAGAAAAAGTTTTAGGCGAAATAAATATTACAGTTAATAAGAATTCTGTTCCAAATGATCCTAAATCTCCTTTTGTAACTTCTGGGGTAAGACTTGGAACTCCTGCAATTACAACACGAGGATTTAAGGAGAAGGAAGTTAAATTAATAAGTAATTGGATTTGTGACGTAATCTTGAATATTGATGATAGTAAGAAACACGAAGAAATTAAAAACAAAGTAAGTGATCTTTGTGGTAAATATCCTGTATATAATCTATAGATGCATTGCCCATATTGCCAAGCTGAAGACACTAAAGTAATTGATTCTCGTCTTGTTGCAGACGGGTCTCAAACAAGAAGAAGAAGATCGTGTGAAGTTTGTCAATCAAGATTTACTACTTTTGAGACTGCAGATCTTGCTTTACCAAAAGTAATAAAAAGTGATGGCGAAAGACAGCCCTTTGATGGATCAAAACTTAAAAAAGGAATGTTGAGAGCTCTTGAAAAAAGACCATTATCTACTGAAGAAATTGACGCTTGTTTTAGCAAAATTTTATATAAAATTAGAACATGTGGGGAACGTGAGATTAAATCTCTTCGCATAGGTGAAATTATGATGGAATCTCTTAAAGAGGTTGATAAAGTTGCTTATGTGAGATTTGCCTCTGTTTATAGAGACTTTCAGGACATAAAAGATTTTTCTGCGGAGATACACTCTCTTAACAAAGAAAAGCCTAAAAAGAAATAAGTGATGACACGAGAGGATTATATGCAAGAAGCTATAAATCTTGCTCTCAAAGGGTCAGCAGATGTTCGCCCTAATCCAAAAGTTGGGTGTATCTTAGTTAAAAATAAAGAGATTATTGGTAAAGGCTATCATAAAAAATATGGTGGTTATCATGCAGAGGTAAATGCTTTTAATTATTGTATTAAGAAATATGGCAAAGATAAGGCGGTTGAATTGCTCTCTGATGCAACTGCATATATTACTCTTGAGCCCTGCTCTATTTTTTCAAAAACTCCTCCGTGCACATCCTCTCTTATTAAATATGGAGTAAAAAATGTGTTTTGTGCAAGCCTGGATCCAAATAAAAAAATAAATGGAAAGGGAGTAAAAATACTAAGAGAAAATGGTATTAATGTTGAAGTGGGGTTGCTAAAAGAACAAGCAGTAAGCATTAATCAAGATTTCTTTTTTAGGCACAAGAAAGGAAGGCCTTTCATTAGAATGAAAATAGCGCAGTCTTTAGATGCAAAAATTGCATTATCTAGCGGCGATAGCAAATGGATAACTTCAAAAAAATCTAGGGATGATGTTCAAGAAATTAGAAAAAGCTCTGATGGTATTTTAGTAGGATCAGGGACTATTTTAAAGGATAATCCAAGGCTTAATGTGAGAAAGAATATTACTAGCATTAATGGAAAACAACCAAAGAAGATTATCTTAGGATCTAGTTTTTTAACAAAAGAAAATGATCTAAAAATCTATGATGGTAAGAGTGAGGTTATTATTTGTTCGCAGGAATTTTCATCATATTCAAAAAAAGATAATCTTATTAAATTACCAATTAAAAAAAATTCTACTTTAAAAGATACCCTTAAAGAACTAAGCAAGCATGAACTTAATTCAATATTGGTTGAGGGAGGTTCGAAAGTATTTACATCTTTCCTGAAAGAAGGTCTTGTAGATGAGTTGATTCTTTATATATCTCCAAAATTTTTAGGCAAAGATTCTATTGATAGTCTCTTTATTGATTCTCCTGATTATTTGAAGGATGCAAGGAAGTTTAAAATATATGATTCAATGCTCGTTGGTGACGATATTAAGATTATAATGCGTAAAAAAAAATAAATACAAATGAACTTTAATACAGTAGAAGATCTAGTTGATGATATCAAAAAAGGTAAAATGGTCATTTTGCTTGATGATGAAGATAGAGAAAATGAGGGAGACCTTGTCTGCGCATCTGAACTGGTAACACCTGAAGTTATAAATTTTATGATATCTAGAGCTAAGGGCTTGGTATGTCTTACACTTGATTCAAAAAAATGTGATGAGTTAAATCTTCCCATGATGACAGATAGCAATAAAGCCAATCATGGTACTGCATTCACGGTTTCTATTGAGGCGGCTAATGGAATATCAACAGGAATATCAGCTGCTGATAGATCTCATACAATTAGAACAGCTGTTGCTAAAAATTCTAAACCAAATGATATTGTTCAGCCTGGTCATATTTTTCCATTAAAAGCTATGGATGGAGGAGTTCTTAATAGGGCTGGTCATACGGAGGCGGCATGTGATTTATCAAGATTAGCTGGATTAGAACCATCAGGCGTTATTTGTGAGATTATGAATGATGATGGGACAATGGCAAGAAGAGATGATTTAATGCTATTTGCAGAAAAGCATGGTTTAAAAATTGGGACTATTGCTGATCTTATTCAATATAGGGCTGTTAAAGAGAAGTCAGTGACCAAAGAATATGAAAGAGAAGTCCACATTAGAGGAAATAAATTAACTCTAAGTGCATGGAAAGATAGTATTTTTGGGAAATTACATCTCTCTTTCACTAAAGGTGATTTAGCATCAGAAGAAGCTCCCATTGTTCGTGTTCATGCACCAAATCTAATTCATGATTTAGTTGGTGTTGATGAATTTGGTTCTAGGCTTTCTTTTAAAGACGCTATCGATAGGGTTTGTGAGGAAGAGGTTGGGGTTTTGCTATTAATTGGCAATCAAGAAACTCCTGATGAATTAATTGGTCACTTACAAGGTTCTGAAAAAAAATGGGTTCCTGATACAAGGGTTTCGGGAGTTGGATCACAAATACTTAGAGAGCTTGGGTTAAAGAAAATTAGGCTTCTTGCCGCCCCTCTTAAATACCCTTCTCTATCAGGTTTTGATTTAGAAGTTGTAGGGTTTGTAAAATGAAAATACAAAATGGATTTGAATATGATGATCTAAAAAATTCATCAATTAGTAAAAAAAATATCTTTATTGTTGCAAGCAAATGGAATAATGAAATTGTTTCTATGATGATAAGCGAATCTGTGAAATATTTAGAAAGTTTAGGTGTTGCTAATGTTAAGGTGCTAAGAGTTCCTGGCGCATGGGAAATACCATTTGGATCTCTAAAGGCTATAGAAAGAGGTGCTGATGGAATTATTGCTTTTGGAGCAATAATAAAGGGTGAGACCCCCCATTTTGATATTATCTCTAAAACATCATCTCAGGCTTTGATGGATATAACTTTAAAAACAATGATACCTGTTGCTAATGGTATTCTAGCCACAAATAATCTAGATCAGGCGGTAGATAGGGCTTCTCCTTCTTTTCTTAATAAAGGTAAAGAAATTACCCAGTCTCTATTAGAGATGATGGAGATTTAGTTGAAAAATTTAGCAAAATATAAAAACATTATCCGCACGAGAGAGTACTTGATTCAAGCAATCTTTCAACTCCTTTTTAATGACCAAGATGCGGATAGTATTTT
>JGI20157J14317_10001806_pt1 | contig 19095 bp, 19 predicted proteins | sample COG_07_FD_14317 | JGI IMG/M metagenome (IMG submission 14317)
GTCACGGTGCCTGTACATCTGCCTGCCACTTGATACGCTGATCAAAGGCCAGTCGAGGCGGATGGGTTGGGTTTGGGCGGGAGGTCTCTGTGATGTGACGCTCCGTCCCGCAGCAGGGTGCTGCCGTTGCGGCGACTGATGGCCGTCAACCCCTCTATTATGGTCGCAATCGGGGGTGCCAGCCCTTGCAATCACCATATTTTGTGGTTTGCAGGCCACTTTTAAATGTGTTTCAGCCGGAAGGCATGTCCCAATGCCGATGAAACGGTTCTGAGGGGGTGTGGGCGATCATCGGATGGTTGCAACGATAATAAGGGGTTACGCGATCCCTGCTTGTGCATAAAGCAGGCGTTCAGATGGTCGCTCGTTGAATTTTTGAAAGTGAAGTTTTCGCATGGCTCAATACGTTTTTTCGATGAACCGAGTGGGTAAAACCGTCCCGCCCAAGCGTCAAATTTTGAAAAACATTTCGCTTAGCTTTTTCCCTGGCGCGAAAATCGGTGTGCTGGGTTTGAACGGCTCAGGCAAGTCGACGCTCTTGAAGATCATGGCGGGCATCGATAAAGAAATTGAGGGCGAAGCCCTGCCAATGCAAGGCATTCGCATTGGTTACCTGCCGCAAGAGCCCGAGTTAGATGCCACACATAACGTGCGCCAGTCCGTTGAAAGTGGCATGGGTGAGGTCATGGGAGCGAAGGAGCGGCTCGATGCGGTGTACGCGGCCTACGCTGAGGAAGACGCCGACTTTGATGCGTTGGCGGCGGAGCAAGCGCAACTAGAGGCAGTCATCGCCGCGGCAGGTACTGACAGTGAGCACCAGCTAGAAATCGCGGCAGATGCTCTGCGCTTACCCCCATGGGATGCGACGGTTGGCAACCTGTCTGGTGGCGAAAAGCGTCGGGTTGCGTTGTGCCGCTTGCTGCTCTCTAAGCCGGATATGCTTTTGCTAGACGAGCCGACCAACCACTTGGACGCCGAGAGTGTCGAGTGGCTGGAGCAGTTTTTGGCACGATTCCCCGGCACGGTTGTGGCCATTACCCACGACCGTTACTTTTTGGATAACGCGGCCGAATGGATCTTGGAGCTAGACCGTGGACACGGTATCCCTTACAAGGGCAATTATTCCAATTGGCTTGAGCAAAAGGACGCACGACTCGCGCTAGAGCAGCGCACCGAAGATGCGCGCTCAAAAGCGATGAAAAAAGAGTTGGAATGGGTTCGCCAGAACGCGAAGGGTCGCCAATCTAAGAGTAAAGCGCGTCTGGCACGCTTTGAGGAGTTGTCTGACTACGAATACCAGAAGCGCAACGAGACGCAGGAAATCTTTATTCCTGTGGCAGAACGTTTGGGCACAGAGGTGCTTGAGTTCAATAACGTCAGCAAGTCATTTGGCGATCGCATGCTGATTGATGATCTGAGCTTTCGTATTCCTGCTGGCGCCATCGTGGGCATCATCGGCCCCAACGGCGCGGGTAAGTCAACCCTGTTTAAATTAATCCGTGGCCTTGAGAAAGCGGATGCCGGGGAGATAACCCGTGGCCAAACCGTTCAAATCGCGTTTGTTGACCAACACCGAGATGACTTGGATAACGAGAAGACCGTTTGGGAGGACGTATCCGGCGGCCTGGACATGATTACCGTGGGTAAGTTCCAAATGGCCAGTCGCGCCTACTGTGGCCGATTTAACTTCAACGGTGGTGACCAGCAAAAGCGTGTGGGCACCCTGTCTGGCGGTGAACGCGGACGTTTGCACTTGGCGAAAACCTTGGCAGAGGGCGGCAACGTGTTGCTGCTGGACGAGCCATCTAACGACCTAGACGTGGAAACCCTGCGTTCGCTGGAAGACGCGTTATTGGAGTTTGCGGGCTGTGCATTGGTTATCAGCCATGACCGTTGGTTCCTTGACCGTATTGCGACCCATATTTTGGCGTGCGAGGGCGACTCCAAATGGACGTTCTTTGATGGCAACTACCATGAGTACGAGGCCGATAAGGTCAAGCGTCTTGGCGCCGAGGGTGCCAAGCCTAAGCGTATTCGCTACAAGGCTTTGAAGTGAGCACACCGAGTAAGGATGAGGTATTGGCGCACACGCGCCAGTGGTTGGAGCAGGCCGTGATCGGCCTGAACCTCTGCCCGTTTGCGAAAACGGCCTACATCAAAAACCAAGTCCGTATGGTCGTGAGCGATGCCAAGCACCTCGATGGCTTCTTGGACACTTTGGATGCGGAGCTCGTGTATCTGCGGGACACGCCCGCCTCGGAGGTGGAGACCACGCTCTTGGTTCACCCGGGTTTGTTTGCCGATTTTTTGGTCTTCAACGACTTTCTCAATGTGGTCGATGGGGTGCTGGAAGAGCACGCGTTGGTTGGTGAAATTCAGGTGGTTCCCTTCCATCCAGAGTTTTTGTTTGGTGGCGAAGCGCCTGAAGACATGAGTCACTTTACCAATCGCTCGCCCTATCCCATGTTGCACTTGTTGCGCGAAGATAGCCTGACGGAGGCGATAGACGCCTTTGGTGATACCGAGGCCATACCCGAGCGCAATAAAGCCGCATTGCGCGAGCTGGGCTTGGCGGGATGGCAGGCCTTAACAGCGAGCAAGTCTTTGTAATTTTTCATGACGCTGGCGCGGTTCCTAGAGTCGCCGTCATAAAAAAAAGGCCGCACGGTGTGCGGCCTTTTTTATGTCACCGCGCTAGGCGGCTAGATGCGTGCAAATCAACTCGTTGCCGCCTCCTCAGGTGGCGTATCAAATGGCATCGGCATTTGACTCAAGTCGCGCTTGGTCTCCACCAAGATCAACGGCCCGTGGTCGGCGAGCACCGGTGCTACGCGCTCGCGCGGCACATGCACGGGCTTAGGCTCAGCAGCAATCGCTGCTTGCACCGCTGCGATTTTCGCTACATCTGAATTCACCCATACCAAGCCAGAGCTACTGGCAACGGCGGCCAGGTCAGAGACGGACAACTGGTAGCTGCCCACTTTGGGCATCCCTTGTTTATCCGCAGCAGATGCGGTGGCCGTAGTTGCCGCTGGAACTGGAACTGGAACTTGAACTTGANCTTNANCTGGAACAGGAGCCCTCGCGGTGACTGGCGCAGGCGCAGCAGGCGAATCGCTCTGTGTAGCGGTCGACGTGGGTGCGATGGGTTCGGGTGCAGCTGCAACCACTTCCGCTTGCTCACCGACATTAGCGTCTGCAGACTCATCGGTTTCAGAACCGTCATTCTGGCGACGGCGACGGTCGCGACCGTAGCGGTCACGGCTACGACGCTCGCGTGGCTGCCGTGTCTCGCCAGGTGTCTCCGTCTGATCGGCTTCCGCGGTCATTGCTTGTGCGTCTTGCGGGACATCTGCATCCGTGTTCGCCGTGTCGCGGTTGAAGTAGCTGTAGCTAGGCGCCTCATTCTCAGCGCTGGCACGAACCACTGTGCTGTCCGTCGCTGCCTCGCTCAGCGGCGCTTGGTCGGAGCCATTGATGGCCGCTTGCTCGCTGCCATCGCGCCCTGAGCCGTTTTGGTTACGGCGTCCACCGCGCTCGCGGCGCGGGTTGCGTGGCTTGGCCGATTGCTCGCCATCCGCTGGAGCGTTATTCACCTCACCGTTTTGCGGGTCTTGGTTGCGAACAGCCTCGCCACGCCCTGTGCGACGGCCACGGCCGCTCTCAGAGTTGCGTGGGCCGCGCTCGCTGCGCTCACCACGGTCATTTTTCGCGTCACGGTCGCTGCGTTCGCCGCGTGCATCGCGATCTTCTTGTGTGCCGTCAGCGCCGCGTGCGTTGCGATCGCTATTGCGACCACGGCCGCCACGGCTGTTTCGTTTGCCGTCGCCGTCACGCCCGTTGCGCTCTGCGTTGCCGTTACGGCCACGGGTGTTGCGCTCTCGGGTGTTGCGATCCTTGGCGGCATCAGCGGCCTTGGCCTCTTTTTCAGGGGTCTCGTCCAAACCCAGTAGTCCTTTGAGCCAGCCAAAGAAGCCGCCGGATGCGGGCGTGGCTTTATCCACTGCGGGGCCGTTTTGGCCTCAGGTTTGGGGGTGCTTGGCGTGGGCATAGGCTCATCGCGCAAGATGCCTTTAATGAGAGGCTCTTGTTTGTTGCTGCGCTCTTGGCTACGACGCGTGAAAGTGGTGGGGTCATCCACTTCCTCGGCTAAGGTGTAGCTGGCTTGCAAGTTGTCTAAACGCGCATCGTCATGCTTTAGACGCTCGAGTTTGTACAAAGGTGTGTCCAACGACTTATTGGGAACCAAGAGCACATGAATGCGTTGTTGCAATTCAATTTTCGTGATTTCCGTACGCTTCTCGTTCAATAAGAAACTTGCCACCTCGACAGGCACCTGTACCAGAACGGCGGCGGTGTTGTCCTTCATGGACTCTTCTTGGATCACACGGAGAATTTGCAGCGCTGAGCTCTCGGTGTCACGGATATGGCCAGAGCCACCGCAACGAGGGCAAGGTATGGAAGCCCCCTCGCTTAGTGCAGGGCGCAGGCGTTGGCGACTCATTTCCAACAAGCCAAATTTACTGATGGAGCCGAACTGCACGCGAGCGCGATCTTGGCGCAGGGCATCGCGCAAGCGGTTCTCCACATCGCGGCGGTTGCGTGACTCGTCCATGTCGATGAAGTCGATCACGATCAGACCCGCCAAGTCGCGCAAGCGGGCTTGGCGTGCGACCTCTTCTGCCGCCTCCAGGTTGGTACGTGTGGCGGTTTCCTCGATGGCACCACCTTTGATGGCCCGAGCTGAGTTCACGTCCACAGAGACCAACGCCTCGGTGTGGTCGATCACGATGGCGCCACCACTGGGCAACTGCACGGTGCGCGCGTAGGCAGACTCGATCTGGTGCTCAATTTGGAAGCGTGAAAAGAGGGGCGCGTCGTCTCGGTAGCGCTTCACGCGATGGCCGTGTTCGGGCATCACGTAGTTCATGAACTGGTGAGCCTGTTCGTAGATGTCATCGGTGTCGATGAGAATCTCGCCAATTTCGCTATTGAAGTAGTCGCGAATTGCGCGGATCACCAAGCTTGACTCTTGATAAATCAGAAACGCTTCTTTGTTTCCGTTGGCGGCACCAGCTACGGCAGTCCATAGCTTTAGCAAGTAGTTCAAGTCCCACTGCAGCTCTTCAGGATCACGACCAATACCGGCGGTACGCGCGATGATGCTCATGCCATTCGGGTACTCAAGCTGGTCTAAGGCCGCCTTGAGGTCTTGGCGGTCTTCGCCTTCAATCCGTCGGCTAACGCCNCCACCNCGTGGGTTGTTCGGCATGAGTACGACGTAGCGCCCAGCCAAGCTAATGAACGTGGTTAATGCNGCGCCTTTGTTTCCGCGCTCTTCTTTTTCGACCTGGACAAGTAGGGTTTGACCTTCTTTTATGACGTCCTGGATACGAGCTTGGCTGATGGAGACGTTGGCCGCGAAATACTGCTTAGAGATCTCTTTGAACGGAAGAAAACCGTGGCGGTCTTCGCCGTAATCTACGAAGCAGGCTTCTAAGGAGGGTTCGACGCGGGTGACAACTGCTTGGTAAATATTACCTTTGCGTTGCTCGCGCCCTTCGATTTCAATTTCGTAGTCGAGTAATTTTTGACCCTCGACAATGGCCAATCGGCGCTCCTCGGTTTGAGTCGCATTAATAAGCATCCGTTTCATGATGCACGTCCTTCTCTAGGCAAAAGTTTGACCCAATGGGGGTCGAAAGCCTAAGCCGAAGCGGGCAACACAAACGTCGGGTGGAACTGCCGGAGAGCAACAAGCTGCCAGCGCGCCTTTTTCCGTTAAGGGGAGGCTGCTATGGGCTTGCGCGTAGGCGCGTGGCAGAAGCACCCTTGGTCGCTCGTTGGGCGCCAAGCCGCGTTTTCTGCCTCAACCAGATGCGATACGCAGCTGGCTGATAAATGATTCCGTCGCTAGGGTTTGCGTGACCTGATTCAGGCTTCCGGTTGGGTTATTCATCCATACTCTCAGCGGGCTAGCGCAAACATAGCGCAGGCAGGCTGCCGAGTAGATGCACATTTAACGCAACACGGTGGCAACACAGCACGTCATTGAATCGAGTGGCGTTATAAACAAATAAACAAATCAACCACTTAGTCGATGCATTGCGTGCAACGGTTATTATAGGGTCTGCGCACAGTGCGTTGGGTTTTTTTGTCGGCTATCGCAAGGATTTTTAGTGTCCACTGCTTCCATTGTTTATCTCAGCGTTGACGAGGCGGGCGAAGGGCAGCGTTTAGACAACTTTCTTATTAGGCACCTCAAGGGGGTGCCTAAAACCCATATTTATCGCATTATTCGGTCAGGCGAAGTACGCTGCAATAAAGGACGCTGTAAAGTCGACACCCGACTGGCCGTGGGGGATGAAATTCGGGTGCCGCCCATTCGGTTATCCGAAAAGGGGGTAAACGAAGAGGGGCACATACCTGCCAAGAGTTTCCCTCTTCTATATGAGGACAATGATTTTTTAGCCATCAATAAACCCTCTGGTACGGCCGTACACGGCGGTAGCGGGGTGAGTTTTGGCGTGATTGAGCAATTACGCCGCGCCAGACCCGAGGCTAATTTTCTAGAACTTGTGCACCGCCTTGACCGAGAAACCAGCGGCATCTTGTTGATTGCTAAGAAAAAAAAGGCATTAACTGAATTGCAACGGCAGTTCAAGGCCAGAGAAACGGGCAAAGTGTACTTAACACTCGTCAAAGGGCATTGGCCAGAGAAAATGAAAGTAGTTGATGCCGCGCTGGCCAAATTTACGCTGGCCAATGGCGAGCGTCGCGTGCGTGTGGTTGCCAAGGATGATCCCAATGCGCTCCCAAGCCTCAGTCTAGTCAAGGTGCTGAAGCACCACAACCCGTATCCCGAGACTGGCGGTGAACCCACGGCGCTATTGGCCGTCACTATTAAAACGGGCCGTACACATCAAATTCGTGTGCATTTAAGCCAACAAGGCTTTGTTATTGCTGGGGACGATAAGTACGGCGATTTTTCGTGGAATAAGACCTTAGAGTCTAGTGGTCTTGCGCGTATGTTCCTGCATGCGTGGCGCCTGGATGTAAAGCATCCGGTATCGGGAGAAGATCTTCGGCTGCAATGTGAATTACCGCAGGTGCTGTTACCGTGGGCTAAAGGACAAGCGAAATAGATCCTTATTGTTAATTAAATTGATCATAAATAAAAACCGTTTTCATTGAAAGTGTATTTAAGAATACGCTAAACTGCACTTTTAGGTTTATTCATTTTTAGGGATTTAATATGTCTTCATATCAGGAACTGGTAAATCAAGCGAAAGCTTTAATGGCGCAAGCAGAAGATGTTCGTAAGCAAGAGCTTGCAAATGTGATTGCGGATATCAAGGGCAAGATGAAGGAATTTGGTATCACGGCAGCCGACTTGGGTATTTCGGGTGGTTCGCGTAAAGCACGCACGGCCAAAGCACCCATGGTGGTGAAATACCGCGGCCCGAATGGCGAGGTCTGGGGCGGTGGCCTGGGTCGTAAGCCGGACTGGGTGAATGCGTTAGGCGCCGACATCGAAAAATACCGCGTGTAACGCCCCCAAGATCTGCTTGGTGCTTTCGCGCTAGGTGTTTCGGATCGCAAAAGCCGCCTCCTTTTAAAAGAGAGCGGCTTTTTTTACGGGCAATCGCTATGGGCGACAATAAGGGCATGAACAAATCCGAACGCGCCTACGACCTGATTGCATTCGATTGGGATGGCACCTTATACGACTCAACGGCAGCGATCACGCTGGCAATTCAGCGATCCGTGGGTGATTTGGGCTATCCGGTGCCGAGTCGCGAGCGTGCCAGCTATGTCATTGGCTTGGGTTTGCAGGAGGCCTTGGCTTATGCCGCTCCCGATGTGCCCGAGAGCCGCTACATCGAGTTGGGCCAGCGCTATCGCCACCACTTCTCCCAAGCGATTGGAGAGCTGACGTTGTTTGAGGGCGTCTTGCCCTTGCTCCACGACCTGAAGGCGGCCGGTTTCAAGCTTGCGGTTGCGACCGGTAAGTCGCGTGCGGGGTTGAACGAGGTGTTGAGTGGGCTGGATGTCGCGGGTCTTTTCGATGACTCACGTACCGCAGATGAGACCGCCGGTAAACCCAACCCCCAGATGTTGTTCGAGTTGATGGCCAGCTGCGCGGTCTCGCCGGACCGTGTGCTGATGGTGGGCGATACCAGCCATGATTTACTGATGGCAAATCGGGCCGGTTGCTCGGCATTGGGTGTCACGTATGGCGCTCACGATGCCGCCGCGCTTGAGGCCTGCCACCCACGCCATGTGGTGGGTGATGTTCCCGCGCTGAGGGACTGGTTGTTAGCGAGCTGAATGGTGGGCACGGCTTCTCCTACGGATGCGGCGATGCCCGAATGGCATGCCCTTTGTGGATCGCCAGATCTGCAAGACAGCGGACTCGCCGTCCCCTTTGACGTGGTGTATGGCGGGCAAACGTGCCGTGCATTTGCCATCCGATTCCAAGGGCAAGTGCGCGCCTATATCAACCGGTGTAGCCATGTGGCCATGGAAATGGATTGGCAGCCAAACCGTTTCTTCTCCTCTGACGGGCAGTGGCTGTTGTGCGCCTCACACGGTGCGTTTCATGAGCCGCTGACGGGCAAGTGCAGCGCGGGCCCATGTCGGGGCGGGCTGACTGCCATTGAGACCCTTGAGCGCGACGGGGTGGTGTGGTGGCAGGCACAATACAACTTGCAACCCGTTGCGTTTTGAAGGGTGATGACCCCTAAGTGCACGAACCCTGACTGCGCATCGCGCGCCGCTTGAAGGCGCTTTTATTTTTTTACCGATTGAAGCAACTGCATGTCTGATAACGAAGTGACCCCGGCCGCGACGCCGCTCAATGCCGCTCCTGAGCCTGCGCAACGCGGCACGACGCCCGCACCAGGTTGGGAGCGGGACGCATTACGTGACTTGCTCACCGAGCAATTAAAGGTGTCACGGGCCAACCGCCGCTGGCGCTGGCTACGCTTCATTAGCTTCAGCGCTGCGGTGGTCGCCGCCGTGTGGTGGGTTATGAAAGATGGTGCGCAGCCTGTCATGCAAAGCGCGTCGCACACGGCGGTCGTCACCGTCTCAGGTGTGATCAGCTCCGACGGTGAGGCGAATGCCGAGGACATCAACCAGGCCCTGCGCGCGGCCTTTGAAGATGAAGGCGCAAAAGCCGTTGTGTTGCTAATAAACAGTCCCGGCGGTAGTCCAGTGCAAGCGGGTATCGTGAGCGATGAAATGTTGCGCTTGAAGGCGATTTATAAAAAACCTTTGTATGCCGTGATCGAAGAAACCGGTGCCTCAGCGGCTTATTACATTGCGGCGAGTGCCGATGACATCTTTGTCGATAAGGCCAGTGTGGTCGGCAGTATTGGTGTGTTGATGGATGGTTTCGGCTTTACGGACCTGATGCAAAAGCTGGGTATTGAGCGCCGCTTGATGACGGCCGGTGAAAACAAGGGTTTTTTGGATCCGTTCAGCGAGACCACACCCCGCCAGAAAGCGCATGTGCAGCGCGTGTTAAACCAAATACATGCGCAATTTATTGAGGTGGTACGTGCGGGCCGGGGTACGCGCTTACAAGAAACAGAGGACACCTTCAGTGGTTTATTTTGGACGGGCGAACAAGCGGTTGAGCTCGGTTTAGCGGACCAGTTGGGTGGCTTGGACTATGTGGCCCGCGAGATCGCGCAGGCGCCCGAGATCATCGATTACACCTTGCGCGAGAATGTGGCCGAGCGACTGGTGCGTCAATTCGGGGCCGCGGTGGGTGCCGGCGCGGTGCGTGCCATTGTGTGGAGTGGCTTTCGCCTTCAATAACTGAATCAAGGAAACATCATGACACCCGCATCCCCGGTAATTAGAAAGGCCGTGTTCCCGGTTGGGGGCATGGGTACGCGCTTCCTGCCCGCGACCCTGGCGATTCCTAAAGAAATGCTTCCTGTCGTTGATAAGCCGCTGATTCAGTACGCGGTAGAGGAAGCCTATGCTGCGGGCATTCGGGAGATGATTTTTGTAACGGGACGGCACAAGCGGGCCATTGAAGACCACTTTGATACAGCCTTTGAGTTGGAAAGCGCCCTAGGGGCGGCCAACAAGCACGAGCTACTGGCCGCCATACAGGCCATCAAACCGGACGACATGGTCTGCGTTTACGTCCGTCAGCCTCGGCCGTTAGGGCTGGGACATGCGGTGTTGTGCGCGGAATCGCTGGTTGGGGACGAGCCTTTCGCCGTTTTGTTGGCCGATGACTTGATGCTGGGTAAGCCGCCGATCATGCGCCAAATGGTTGCTGCTTTTGAGGATGTGAGGGCCAGTGTGCTGGCGGTGCAAGATGTCCCGTTGGCCGATACAAAACGTTACGGTATTGTCGATACCGGTGGCGTAGGCGGCGCTCCTGGTGGGCTGGTTGCGATCAAGGGATTGGTTGAAAAGCCAGAGCCTGCTGTTGCCCCGTCGACCTTAGGGGTGGCTGGGCGTTATGTGTTGACGCCAGGCATCTTCCAACAGCTGCGTCAGCAAGGACGCGGGGCAGGCGGCGAAATTCAGCTAACCGATGCCATCGCTGCGTTGATGGGACAGGAGTCTGTTTACGCCCACCGCTATCAAGGCGTGCGCTACGACTGCGGCACGCAAGCCGGCTTTTTAGAGGCAACGGTGCAGGTGGCGCTGGCTCGAGCAGACGTGCAACAGGACTTCAAGCACTACCTGAAGACGCTGTCCTTAGACTAACCAGATAGCGCCCTAGAACGGGTTGAACCAGCGGCGCAGTAAGCCGCTTTTTTTCTCTGGTACTTTTGCAATGGGCTCTTCGGGCACAGCTTGTTTCATCAAGGTGGCTGGTGTTGCCGTTGCATTGCCATGGGCACGCTGCTGCATAAAGTGGGTGAGTACGGTTGACTCACCAGACACTTTGCTCAGGTTGCCAATGCTGATGTTGCGTCTGAGTTTGCTGCGCATGTGGGCAAATCCGACATCCGCAATGCTTTGCGCAAAGACCTTAAACGTACTGCCACGGTCGTCCAGCTAGCTCACTTAGGTAGCCCTTCTTGAACAAGAACTTTGCTTCAGCGAAGTTGTAAACCGGCGGGCTCAGTACGAAGCTAATGGGGAAGGTTTGCGAGGTAAAAATTTTGCTTATCGAGTCGGTCTCATCAACGCGACTTGGGCAAATGACCAATTGGGGCGCTGTGCGCACGGTCGATTCGAATACCCAGTGTAAATTGGAGAGGAAGCCGATGGTGGCAGCGACCTCGATGCCTGACATGGACACAGGGGTCAAGACAACGTCGTAGTCAAAGAGCCAATTACCGTCTAGGGCGTCAGACCACGTGAGATCGGCAATCACCACGTCTGAGCTCTCTGCTGCGTGGCGCAAGTGCCGGCGCGCTTCCATAGCGGCGCCCTTGCGGCCGAGGTCCAAAGGCAGTGGGTGATGTTGCACCACCACGCCAATAGGGCGGGCTTCGCGCAACCAATCGCTGGATGAGCCATGCAAGTCTAGGTCGAGCAGGGTGGTGGTTAGTCCGTGCTCTAGCTTGAAGAAGGCCGCTAAATTCGCTGAAATTGTGCTCTTGCCAACGCCACCTTTTCGGCTCGTGACTAAGATTTTTAGTGCGTTGGCCCGCGCAGGCGTCGCTCCGACGGTGGTTAGCTTGGGAGCGGGTGCTTCAGACATAGGATGCGCGTATTATTTTCACACGCGTATCCTACTGCGAAACAAGCCGCTCCGGTGAAAATGCGACCTAGAGCAACGCCAACTTATTACATCTATAGTATTATAATTTTAGCTATTCCGCTAAATAAGATCGCATTTTTTTCATAGATGCTGTCTCAATTTGACGAATACGTTCAGCGCTCACGCCAAACTCGGCCGCCAATTCGTGCAGCGTCATGCCGCCACCGCCGTCGTCGTTTACTTTGAGCCAACGCTCGGTCACGATGCGTTTGGCGCGGTCATCTAGCTGGGCAATCGCGCGTCCGACACCCTCATGCGCCAGGTGGTCACGCTCGGTGTTCTCTATGACGTTGGTCGGCTCGAAGCGGGCGTCTGTGAGGTAGGAAATAGGGCCAAAGGCTTCCTCACCATCGTTGCTTGGACTGGGGTCCAGCACCACGTCGCCGCCAGCGAGCCGTGTCTCCATCTCAAGCACCTCTTCACGCTTCACGCGGAGATGGGCCGCGATCAGGTCGACCTCGTCGGGGTTTAGCGTGGTGCGGTAAGTGTCTGTGTCGCTTTCACCGGCCGCTTGCTGCAGGTTTTGCTTCATGGAGCGCAGGTTAAAAAACAGTTTACGCTGGGCCTTGGTCGTTGCGACTTTGACCATACGCCAATTTTTCAGCACGTACTCATGTATTTCAGCCTTGATCCAGTGCAGGGCATAGCTCACGAGGCGTACACCTTGCTCGGGGTCAAAACGTCTAACGGCTTTCATGAGGCCGATGTTGCCTTCTTGAATGAGATCGCCGTGTGGCAGCCCATAGCCCAGATACTGACGAGAGACTGAAACCACTAAACGGAGGTGCGACATGATGAGTGCCCCAGCCGCTTTTAAATCGTTGTTATTTTTCAGGTCTTCAGCGAACGCACGCTCTTGCTCCAGCGTCAGCATGGGAAGTCGGTTAACCGCCCCAATGTAAGCATCCAGACTGCCTAGCGGGGGGAGAACCGACCACGGGTCGCGAACAGCCAATGCTTGGATGTTAACGGGTACCAAAGTAGTCATAGGGTTTCTCCTTAGTCGTGTGACGCTGTTAGTTTAGCACTCATTGAGGGAGAGTGCCAATCGGTGCCTCATCCCCGCTGTGGGCGGCGCCCGTGGTTGGTCTAATGCACGATGGCTTCTGAGAATTCCGCCGCATTGAAGTCACGCAGGTCGTGCACCGACTCACCCACCCCAATGAAGTACACGGGAATGGGACGCTCCATCGCAATGGCAGCCAGCACGCCGCCTTTGGCGGTCCCATCCAACTTGGTGACGATCAAACCCGTAAGGCCTAGGGCGTCGTCGAAGGCCTTCACTTGCGCCAACGCGTTTTGTCCGGTATTGCCATCGATAACGAGCAAAATCTCGTGCGGAGCGCCAGTTGCCGCCTTTTCAATGACGCGCTTGATCTTTTTAAGCTCATCCATCAGGTGAGTCTGTGTTGGAAGTCGCCCCGCAGTGTCGATCAGCACCACATCTTTTTTACGCGCAATCCCCGCTTTAACGGCGTCGAAGCTCACGGCCGCCGGGTCGCCGCCCTCTTGACTCACGATGTCGACATGGTTGCGGCCTGCCCACACATCGAGCTGTTCGCGCGCGGCGGCACGGAAGGTATCACCCGCAGCCAACAGCACGCTGGCGCCCGCTTCGCCCAAGTGGCGTGTCAGTTTGCCAATCGACGTGGTCTTACCTGCGCCGTTCACACCCGTCATCATGATGACGGTTGGACTGGCTTGACTGACGTCCATCGCGCGCTGCAGCGGCAAGAGTAGCGTGGTGAACTCATCGATGAGTAAGCTCTTCACGGCGGCGGCGTCGTTGGTGCGCTCTCGTTTCACGCGCTCACGCACTTGTTTTAGCAGGTGCGTTGTGGCCTTGACGCCCGCATCTGACATCAGTAATGCCGACTCCAGCTCTTCATAAAGCGCCTCATCAATGCGCCCCGCCGTGAAGACGTGGCCGATCTGCTGACCGGTTTTGCGCAAACCGCCCCGTAAGCGGCTGAGCCAGTCAGAGCGTGTCTCAGAGAGCGCGGCTGGCTCGGCGTCGTTGGGCGCTGTGTCGTCGACCTTCTCTGGCGCAACGGATGCGGCGGCAGGCGACTGAACAGGGGGCTCAGGGGCTAGTTTTTTCTTGAAAAAGCTGAACATGTTTAATTTTCTACAATAGCCTCATTCTATGAAACATATACGCCCCAAAAACAGCGCCGTGACATCATCACCCAAAAAGCCCCATGCGGGTGCTGGCGAGATTCGTATCATTGGCGGACGCTACAAGCGCAGCAAGCTGACGGTGCCCGTGGCGCAGGGCCTGCGACCGACAGGCGACCGCGTGCGCGAGACACTCTTTAACTGGTTGGGACAAGACCTCAGTGGCTGGCGGTGCATCGATGCCTTCGCTGGTTCAGGCGCGCTGGGTTTTGAGGCGGCGTCGCGCGGTGCCAAGGATGTCTGGTTGGTTGAGCGTGACCGTGTGGCACTCCAGGCGCTTGAGGCCAATCAATCGCGCCTAAGCATGACAGGTATCCGTATAGCCAGTGGTGATGCGGTCGCCTTGCTTGCATCGCAGCGCGGTGCGCAATGGGACTTGATATTTTTAGACCCCCCTTTTGGCGATGCCACCGTAGAATTAGGTGTAAATAAAGTGTACGAGCAGGCCTTGAAAAGCGCGTGCGATGCATTGGCTGGTGATGGCTTGGTCTACCTCGAGTCTGGCCTTGCTTGGTCTGCGCAGACGCTGGGACCCCTCGGGTTTGAGATCTACCGCGAGGGGAAGGCCGGGGCCGTTCGTTTTTACTTGTTGGCTAAAACGCCCACCGTTGAATAAGGATGATTGGTATGCGCGTTGTTGTCTACCCAGGTACGTTTGACCCCATTACGCTGGGGCATGAAGATGTGCTGCGCCGTGCCGCGCACTTGTTTGACCGCGTGCTAATTGCAGTCGCTGTCGCACACCATAAAAAAACACGTTTTACGCTTGATCAACGCATAGGCATGGTGACGGATGTGATGGCGGGTGTGAAGGGTGTCGAGGTACGGCCCTTTGAGGGGTTGATCATGGACTTTTGCGAGCAACACAACGCCAACGCAGTGGTGCGTGGGGTACGCAACCTGACAGACTATGATTTCGAAGCACAGATGGCTGCCATGAACCGTAAGTTGGCGCCAACGATTGACACCGTTATTTTGTTACCTCAGGCCAACTTGCAATGCATTTCCAGCACGCTGGTGCGTGAAATTTCAAAATTGGGTGGCGATATCTCTGAAATGGTCAGTCCATCGGTGGCAGCGGCTTTGCGCGCTGAGGGCTAATCCATGGCCCTAATCATTACCGATGAGTGCATTAATTGCGACGTGTGCGAGCCAGAGTGCCCAAACGAGGCAATTTATATGGGTAAAGAAATCTACGAGATTGACCCCAATAAATGCACCGAATGTGTGGGGCACTTTGACGAGCCACAGTGCGTCGCGCTGTGTCCAGTGGCTTGTATTCCCGTTCACCCCAATTTCATAGAGACGCGCCTACAACTGTTCGCAAAATACGAGCGTCTGACCGCTGACAAACCCTAGTCTGGGGCAAGTGTCTTAGGGCTTTGGCTCCATGGTCGATGAGTCCGCGCTGTTGTCTTGTATCGTTGGCTGCACAGGGCTGGGTTTTGGCTTTTTTTCGCGTGGTGGCTTGCTGGTATGAATCACGCCAGTGGCCTTGGCCATCTCGCCAGCAAATAAAAAATCGGCTCCTTTTAGGGCGCGGTCCATTGCCGCCTCAATCCCAGCGCGCTCGTCCGGAGACGGTTTTTTAAGCACCCAATTGGCAACGTCGTTTTTGTGGCCGGGGTGCCCGATCCCGATGCGCAAGCGCCAGTAATCGGAACTACCTAGTTGCGCGTGGATGTCGCGCAAGCCATTGTGTCCAGCGTGACCACCGCCTTGCTTTAGCTTGGCCTCACCAGCCGGCAAGTCTAGCTCGTCATGCGCAACCAAAATTTGCTCCGGGGAAATTTTAAAAAATCGCGCTAGGCTGGCAACTGATTTTCCACTGAGGTTCATGAAGGTTTGTGGCTCCAATAGCCACACCGTTTCACCGCGTAACTGGCCTCTAGCCATCTGCCCGAAGTAACTTTTTTCAAATCGCAGGGGCATGTTCCATTGGCGAGATAGCGCATCAATCCACCAGAAGCCGGCGTTGTGACGGGTGCCCTCGTATTCAGACCCTGGATTGCCAAGGCCCACAAATAATCTGATCATGCTATGAGTTTATCCCGGGCGTGGCCAAAAAAAACCCGCTGGAACCAAGTTCTAGCGGGTTTCCTGTTGCGCGCGCCAGCTAGGCCAGCGCACCAGCCGTCTTTACTCGGCTGCTGGTTCTGCCGCTGCATCAGCGGTGTAGCCGCCTGGAGGGGCGGTAAACGTCACAACCGTTTGGTTTTTCTTGCCATGTGTCACGGCCTTAATGCCTTTAGGCAATTTCAGGTCAGTGACGTGCAGCGTCGATCCCTTGACTGACTCACCCAAGTCGATCTCAATGTGCTCTGGCAAGTCGGTGGCCAAGCACTCAACCTCCAACTCGGTCATCACATGGTTAACCACGGACCGGTCGAGCTTCACTGCAGGCGAAGTTTCGCCGTTGATGAAGTGCAGAGGCACCTTTTTGTGTAAACGTGTTTTTGCGTCAACGCGTTGAAAGTCAACGTGCAAAACGAGCTGTTTAAATGGGTGGTACTGGACATCGCGCAACAAAACAATTTCTGTCTTGCCGTTGAGTTCCATTTCCAACAAAGATGCGTGGAACGCTTCTTTTTGGAGCGTAAACCACAAGGCGTTGTGGTCTAGCTCGATGGCCGTAGGCTCAGCAGAACCACCGAAAACGATACCAGGCGTGCGGCCTGTATTACGCAGACGGCGGCTCGCACCCGTACCCTGCTTAGCGCGCTCAAAAGCGACGAATTTCATAGCTAACTCCTAAACGAAATGCCTCGCGACCAAGGTCATTTCAACAAAAAAAGCCGTCTACGCGGTTCAACGAACCACGCGACGACACGCTTTGCCGCAAATCTGATAGCGCTAACAGCGCGAAGCTATTAGAACAACTTATCCTGATCTGCGAACAAACTGAGAACCGACTCACCCGATGCAATTCTTGCGATGGTCTCGGCCATCAAAGGTGCAACGGAGAGTTGGCGAATCTTGGGGCATGCCTGGGCGGCTTGCGACAAGGGAATGGTGTTGGTGACGACCACTTCATCAAGCGCATCACCTTGGGTAATGCGTTCAATGGCTGGGCCGGAGAAAATGGGGTGCGTACAGTAGGCGTAAACGCTCTTGGCGCCGCGCTCTTTCAGTACCTCAGCGGCTTTAACCAAGGTGCCAGCCGTGTCGATCATATCGTCCATGATCACGCAGTTACGACCATCAATGTCACCAATGACATGCATCACCTCAGAGACGTTAGCGCGTGGTCGGCGCTTGTCGATGATGGCCATATCGCAGTCCAACTGCTTAGCCAAGGCGCGAGCACGAACCACACCACCTACATCGGGCGAGACCACCAGCAAATCGCTGTAATTTTTGCTTCGCAGGTCGCCCAACAAAGCGGGAGACGCGAAAATGTTATCCACCGGAACGTCGAAGAAGCCTTGAATTTGATCTGCATGCAGATCCATGGTCAGGACGCGTGACACACCTACCGCTTGCAACATGTTGGCGACCACTTTGGCGCTAATCGGTACCCGACTTGAACGGGGGCGACGATCTTGACGGGCATAGCCAAAATAGGGAATGACGGCCGCAATACTCGTTGCCGAAGCCCGCTTGAGCGCATCCACCATGATGATGAGTTCCATCAGGTTCTCATTGGTTGGCGCGCAGGTCGGCTGCACGATAAAGGCGTGACGTGCCCTAACGTTTTGTGTGAGTTCAACGGTTACTTCCCCATCGGAGAAGCGCCCAACGTTGATGCCGCCAAGGGGTACGTTCAGATGCTGGGCAATCTCGGCAGCCAATACAGGGTTGGCGTTACCGGTGAATATCATGAAGTCGTGTCCGGAAGCTTGCATGTGAAACCCAGCTTGAATGATGTCGGCGGCAGAAAGGTCAGCGTGGTGTGATCTTGCGGCCGACAGTGTGTACCGAGGGTGCCGCTGTGTGTGCACACCACACGGGGTTTTGGCAGGGGAGGAAGGACTCGAACCCTCGCATGCTGGAATCAAAATCCAGTGCCTTAACCAACTTGGCGACTCCCCTATATGCTGGATCAGCGCCCGATTTTTCATGCGCATCTAGGTACCTTGACCCAGGTGCGCAAGAGGCGTCTCGCGCTAACCAACTAACAGCGGATTAGCGGTTCAAAAACGAGCTACCAATCTGCTGAGCCTCTTATTATCTAACAATTTTTTGCCATTCCCAATCGTGCATGGGATGTTTTGCAATATTTTTGCATTTTCGAGACAGCCAATTGTCTGGCAAATCCCCGGGTTCGGGTTCGATATCTTTAGCCAGTACGGCAAAAACCGCACTACCAGAACCGCTCATTCGTGGCGTCAAACCGTGTTGGTGCATGCGCGCCAGTGCGGCATGGACATCTGGGCAGAGAGCGCTTGCGACAGGCTCTAAGTCGTTTCTCCCAAAACCCATGCGGTTTTCTGCTGTTTGTGCAAGGTAGTCTGTCAACGAGGTGGCGGGCGTATCGCGGCACAGACTGGGTGAGCCAAAGATGGCTGGCGTTGAGACCCCGGCAGGTGGCTTGAGTATCCAATAACTTTGTATCGGCGCTGGAATGGGGGTGATGATGTCGCCCACGCCCTCCACCCAGGCGTTATGACCGCGGATAAAGAACGGCACGTCTGCACCCAATTGGAGGGCCAAGCGGCACAAGTCATCTTCGGATAGGTGGCAGTCCCACAGACGGTTGAGAGCCAGCAAACAGGTTGCGGCATCTGACGATCCGCCGCCCATTCCCGCCTGCGAGGGCAAGTGCTTTTCTAAGGTGATGGTCGCGCCCTGTGTTGACCCCGTCGCTGTCTGGAGCAGCTTGGCCGCTTTGACTGTCAGATCTTCAGCGGGTAGGGTCGTTGCTTGCTTGGTCTCATTGGCCTCATTGGCCTTTTTGTCCACACGCGTGATCGCTGCGTCAGCCTGTACGGCGATGTCAATATAGTCGGCCCAGTCCACCAAGACAAACACCGATTGCAAGTTATGCATGCCATCGGGACGTTGACCCGTGATGTGCAAAAAAAGATTCAGCTTTGCCGGCGCAGGCAGATCGACCCAGTGCGCCAAGCTACCGGGTGCAGAGATTAGTTTGGGTTGGCGCATACGTCGGCGTTCAAGGGGGTGGTTGCTGGTGTGGGTGCTGGTGCTGGTTCAAACACCAGGTTAAGTTT
>JGI20157J14317_10001838_pt1 | contig 18884 bp, 15 predicted proteins | sample COG_07_FD_14317 | JGI IMG/M metagenome (IMG submission 14317)
GGCCTTTGTTACTGGTCTGTGCACAAATCGCCCTGCGATCTGTAGGTTGATACGCTTGAACATCCAACCCGGGTCGAAGGGCGGCTGTTATCTTATTTTTTGTTTCTTGTTTCTTGTTTTTTATTTCTTGCTGACTCTTGCTTCCGGCGTCTTGCTTCTTGCTTCTTGCTTCCTACTTCTCGTTTCTCGCTTCTTGCTTCCGGCTTCTTACTTCTTGCTTCTTGCTTCCTACTTCTCGTTTCTCGCTTCTCGTTTCTGTTTTACCGGCTTCTCTACCGAGCCGCATTGCTTTCCGATTCAATTTTCTTTTATGCCTTCGGTTTTCTTAACGGCTCCGGTTTTCTTAACCGCTTAGGTTTTCTTAACCGCTTAGGTTTTTTGGGTCGCCTTGGTTTTTTTTTTAAAGTCTCACATAACCCTATCGTTTGCCNCGCGAGTAGACTGACAACGTCACTTGGCGCTCGCGCANNGCGACATGCTAACAGACTACTGGTTATGCGTACAGTATAAATTACAACACTCTGAACCCACGAAAACACGATCTAGGGAAGTTTAAGGATGCAGCACTTTTAACCGTTTGCTAACCTTGGGGCAGATTCTTAATCAGTGACGCTTTGTGACGACCGACGCCCATACGCCCATGATGCAGCAATTTCTCAGCATCAAGGCCCAGCACCCGGACACGCTATTGTTCTACCGAATGGGCGATTTTTATGAGCTGTTTTACGATGACGCGAAAACAGCGGCTAGCCTGCTTGATATTACCCTAACAAGTCGAGGCCAATCTGCAGGCGTACCCATTCCAATGTGTGGCGTGCCGTATCACGCAGCCGATGGCTACCTCGGCAAGCTCGTGCGCGAAGGGGTCTCGGTTGCGATCTGCGAACAAATCGGCGATCCCAGTACGAGTAAAGGCCCCGTTGAACGCAAAGTGGTCCGGATACTCACACCCGGAACGCTGACCGATGAAGCCTTGCTCGAGGCCAACCAAGAAAGTCTGATTTGCGCTGCCTTCAAGGAGGACATGACTTTTGGGCTTGCCGTAATGGAAGTCAGTAGCGGCCGGTTTGAGGTCCTTCAAACCGAGCAAGAAGACCATTTCAAGAGTGAACTGGCTCGGTTGAATCCTGCGGAACTTTTGATTCCAGATAATCCCTCATTAACCAACGCCGTATTCGGTTTGAGGGGCCTAAAACCGCGACCCATTTGGGAATTTGACGAGCAAGAANCNGTGCGCCTGCTGAAGCAACAATTTGGGGTGCAGGATCTTGCTGCNTTTGACTGTGAGGATCAACCNATTGCCATTCGCGCAGCCGGCTGCGTGCTCGGCTATGTGCAAGCAACCCAAAGCCGAGACCTACCGCACTTACAACAACTGCGCCGCATTCGAAACGAAGACGCAATTATTATCGATCCCACGTCCAGACGGAACCTAGAACTCGTGGTCAACCTCCAAGGCGGCCGAGCGCATACGCTCTTATCGGTCCTGGATCAGACCAAGACCCCGATGGGCGCGCGATTACTAGCGCGCTGGATCACGCAGCCGCTGCGAGACTCGATTCAGATTGAAGCGCGCCTGCAAGCGGTCAGCGCGATGCAGCAGCAGTCGGCCTTCCTGCGCTCAGAGACGTGCTCGCTGGCGCTGGCGATGTTGAACGCATCGTTGCAAGAATCGCGCTGCAAAGCGCTCGCCCTAGAGACCTTGCGCGCTTACGAGACACGCTCAATTTGTTACCCGAGATCGGTGCGGTTTTGAAGGCTATTGACGCACCCATGGTGACCGACCTTGCAACCTTGGTTCAAACCCAACCGGTGCTTGCTAATCTGCTGACCCAGGCGATTGTGCCCGTGCCGCCTGTGGTGCTGCGAGATGGCGGGGTCATCCAAGAAGGCTTTGACTCAGCACTGGATGAACTCAAAGCCATTAGCGAACACGCGGCGGCATTTTTGATCAAACTTGAGACGGAAGAGCGCGAGCAAACTGGGCTCAGCTCATTGAAAGTCGGTTACAACCGAGTGCACGGTTACTACATCGAATTAAGCAAAGTTCAGGCACAACAAGCGCCGATCACGTACGTTAGGCGGCAAACCCTTAAAAATGCCGAGCGTTTTATCACCCCGGAGCTTAAAACCTTTGAGGATAAAGCCCTCAGCAGTAAAAGTCGGGCGCTTGCGCGAGAAAAACAGCTCTATGATGAACTTCTGGACGATTTGCTCAAGGCGATTACACCCCTTAAAGGCCTAGCCGAGGGCCTGGCAATTCTAGATGTCTTGGCCAACTTCGCTGAACGCGGCATCACGTTAAACTTGTCACCGCCAGGGTTGACCTACCAGTCGGAGCTGATTATTGAAAATGGTCGCCATTTGGTTGTCGAATCGATGCTAGAGGCGCCCTTTGTGCCAAACAGCGTTCAGTTTGATGATGCTTTGCGGCAATTTATCATTACCGGGCCGAACATGGGGGGCAAATCGACCTTCATGCGGCAAACAGCGATCATCGCGCTCTTAGGCCGGACGGGCTGCCCGGTGCCGGCTGAGCAAGCGATTATTGGTGATATCGACCGAATTTTCACGCGCATCGGTTCCTCCGATGACCTGGCGAGCGGGCGCTCAACCTTTATGGTCGAAATGTCTGAGACCGCCCTCATCTTAAACAATGCAACCAAGCGAAGCCTTGTCTTACTGGATGAAATTGGCCGCGGCACCTCAACCTTCGATGGCCTGTCTCTGGCTTGGGCGACGGGTTGCTATATTGCAGAACAAATCAATGCCATGACCTTGTTTGCAACCCATTATTTCGAACTGACGGTACTGCCTGAACGCGTTGAGACGGTCAAGAATCTGCATTTAACGGCGACCGAAGTCGAAGACCGCATTATTTTTCTGTATGCCGTGCAATCCGGCCCTGCTAATCAGAGCTACGGCATTCAGGTGGGCAAACTGGCGGGACTGCCAGCTCGCGTCATTGCCAGTGCGCAAGAGAAACTGGCCTCGCTCGAGCGTCAAGAATTGTTACAGATTGATCCGTCAATAGCGCCCGCTCCGCCAAGCCCACCGCAACAGTCGGAGCTGTTTCAGGGGGATGCCAAACTGTTAAAGCTTCAAGGTCAAATTCTTGGTATCGAGCTCGATCAGTTGAGCCCTCGGGAGGCCTTGTCTTTGCTCTATGAGCTCAAAGACCAATTACAAGAAACCCATTAAAGCGCGAGTTGTCAGCCCGACAAAAGCTGATAGAATGCCCTCTGGATTTACGCCCACATCGGCCATTTGAGCATTGGATGCTGGATAGGGCTTTACGCTGAACACCTAACACGGTCAGCATCATTTTATTCTTAACGAATTTTTAGATAACGATAAGGAACAGTTTTATGACATTCGTAGTCAGTGACGCGTGCATTAAGTGTAAACATACAGATTGTGTGGAGGTCTGCCCTGTAGACTGTTTTTATGAAGGACCTAACTTTCTCGTCATTAACCCGGACGAATGTATCGATTGCGCTTTGTGCGAACCCGAATGCCCAATCGATGCCATTTTCTCAGAAGATGAGCTGCCCGAAGCTGAGCAGGCCTTCCTCGAAATTAACGCTGAGCTGTGCGAGATCTGGCCAAACATTACCGAGAAAAAAGATCCCTTAGAGGATGCTGAGGAATGGGCTGAGGTCAAAGGAAAAATCGATCACTTAGAACGCTAGTCTTTGCGTCTAGGATGACCCGCCGCCGTTAGCGTTTTGGCAAATGGCGGACGGGATCTTCCGGCCGACCTTGTCGCCGAATTTCAAAGTGCAGCATCTCGACTTTTGCATCATTTGCACCGACTTGGGCAATGGCCTGACCTTTCGTTACCGTCTCACCCTCTTTCACCAATAACGACTCATTATTACCATAAGCACTCAGAAACGCGTCATCATGCTTGATAATCACAAGCTTTCCGTAACCTCTTAAATTACCACCCGCATAAACAACGCTCCCAGCTTCTGCCGCCTTGACCTGGGTGCCCGCCTTTGCCTCGATATCAATCCCTTTATTGACGCTGCCGCTCAATGAAAATTTCGAAATGACCCTGCCATTGACCGGCCAAGCCCAAGCCAAGCGACTCGCCGTAAACGCAGGTTTTGGTTTCGAAACGGGTTTTGCGGTATACACCGTTTTGGGCGCCGCAGATTTCTTAGCCGCTGGCTTATCCGACGACGCCTTCGATTTCGACGACAATCGAGCCGGAACACCCGCCAACTTCAACCGCTGCCCGGCGTAGATGGTGTAGGGCTTCCGAATTCGATTAATTTGAGCTAGCCGTCCATGATCTAGACCATAGCGCCAAGCAATCGAGTACAGGGTATCGCCTTTCTGAACAATGTGCGTTTTACCCCGTTCACCAATGTTGGCAACCGGCGCCGGGGCGCCATTGGATTGACAGCCACTCACCAAAAGCGCGCGCACAACATCAGCGCCGCCAAGCAGAAACGATGGGTGTCGAGTTTAAACGGCACCGACCTGTGTCCTTACGCCAAATCGTTCAAAGAGCACGACGGCAGCACCACCCACGCAGAGTGCCGATAACGCTAAGACGATTTCGGCTGGCTGACCGGTGAGGCTTTCATAGGCAGTCGGCCACACGGGTTCAGAAATCAACGGGCGTTTTTCTGTGGCGCCTGCCTGAAGTTGATACTGCAGGACTTGCTGCCAAGGCCAGAGTCGAACCAACGTACCCAACATCAGCCCGGTCAAAAACATGAGTATCCAATCTTTGGCGCGATGAAATAAAAGCTTCAGAACGTTTGCGAAAGCGATCAAGCCTAGGACCGCACCCAATCCCAGTGGTGCAAGCTCAAGCAGTCTCAAGTTCGCAACCGCATCGATCACGCCGCCATAGAGCCCAAGGAGCAAAAGTAAAAAACTACCGGATATACCCGGTAGGATCCAGGCGCATACCGCAATGGCGCCGCCCAGAAACAGCATGGCAGGCGTTGGCACAACGGTAACCGGTACCAGACGCTGCAACACCAAACCCACTGCCAAACCCACTGCCAGTACGATAAGTTGCGCGGCTTGTTTGCGCTCGACCTGCCGAAGCATAAGAAAAGATGAGGCCAGCACGAGACCAAAAAAGAACGACCACATCATGATAGGCTGCTCTGCCAGCGCCGTTTTAATGAGCCCGGCAAACGCAACCACCGAGACCACCATGCTGCCAAATAACACCATTAAAAACGTGCCATCTAAATGCTGCCATACGTTTAAAGGGCCTTGCCGCAATAGCCTGCGAACCAAATCAAACCGAATTCGACTGAGCGCCGTTAGCAGGCGTTCGTAGTAGCCGGATATAAAAGCCACCGTGCCACCGGAGATACCCGGCACCACCTCGGCCATACCCATTATTAAGCCCGTCACCAAAATCTTCAAAAAACCCGTCGACCCGCTCACAACTTTCCACCCAGCAAAGGGACAAACCGAACGGGTTCAACCAAGGTTGTTTCAAAGCCATCCTCACCGCGTGTAACGAGGGTCAAGGTTTGCGTCTCGGCATCCCCAACCGGAATGATCAACCGGCCACCGGCTCGCAATTGCGCAAGCAACGCCGCCGGCACTTCTCGTGGTGACGCAGTCACGATAATGGCATCAAACGGCCCTTTCTCCGCCCAGCCAAGATGGCCGTCATCATATTTGCTTTTGATTTGATGCAATCCCAACTGTCTGAAGCGGCCTAAAGCGCGATCCAGCAATGCCGATATTCGCTCAACCGTGAAAACCTGATCCATCAACTGCGCCAAAATAGCCGTCTGATAACCTGAACCGGTGCCCACCTCTAAAACCGACGTTGGTGGCACATCCTGCAGTAACAACTCGGTCATTCGAGCCACGATGTACGGCTGAGAAATTGTTTGGCTATTGCCGATCGGCAGCGCGGTATCTTCATAGGCGCGATGCGCAAGCGCTTCATCCACAAACAAATGCCGTGGTGTTGAGGCCATCACCTGCAAAACCGCCTCATTGACAATACCTTGCTCTCGCAGCCGGTCGGTCAAACGATTTCGGGTACGTTGGGACGTCATACCGACCCCGCTCACATCCAGTTTAACGACCACTCGACCCATCCTTGTAGATTAATACTTCTCGCAACACGCTCGTGGCGTAACACCCCGGAGGCAGAGTGAAAGCCAACACGAAGTCATTGTCTTCGCGATGCCATTCGAACTCAAGTGGCGTCAGCCAGAGCTTGCGCCTTGCAGCCTTCATTCGATTCAAATGAAAAACCGATAGCCACGATGTCAAAGCCTCATTTAAAAATTCCTCGCCCCCTTGAGGATCACGCGCGCGACCGTAGAGCGGCCCATCGGCCGCCAAATCCACGGCCTCATGCTCCTCGACGCGCCGCGCCAGATAGAGGTTGAATAAGTAGGCCCGCATAGCGGATAAAACCATATCGCGTTGCTTCAGACGGGCCTTCGGGTTCGCCACCAGACGCTCGGCCAGCGCCAGATTCGCGCCCTGAAAACCAAATCGCTGCGCCCCGAAATAATTCGGCACGGGCTGATCGGCCAGCCGGTCAAGTCGAGACGCCAAGCAGCCATCAACCTCACGCAAGCGGAGCTTAAACCGGTTTCCTTCGAGGTCGCCTTTCCTTAACTTTCGTTGCGTGCGACTGACTTGTAGGACCTGAATCAAATCATCATTCAACGTCATCCAATCCGGCGCTTCGCGGCCAGGCAGGTAGCAGGTAAACGCCTGCTCGGAAATCGAATAACGATCTTTGCGGCCAGCATAGCCAACTTCCTGGTCAGCAACCCCTGCTAGGGCTGCAATTTGATAGGCCACCCAGTGGGTATTGGTATCCTGCTTTTTTATTCTAAGGTAACTGTGTTCACCGCTTCACTTGCCGGCAGGGAAAGCTCTTTGACCTGGAAATCTTCGCTGCGAGCGCGAATCACCCCATGCGCTTCCGGCTCGCCATACAGCCGTGGGAAATCCAAAGAAAAGCTCACGCACGATTCGCCGAGAGCAAAACAACCACTTGCGCCGCAAGCCCTTCACCTCGTCCCACAAAACCCAGTTTTTCGGTGGTGGTCGCCTTGACGCTGACGCAGCTCACATCACAGCCTAATCCTTCGGCAATGGCTGCAATCATTAAAGGCCGATACGGCTTGACCTTGGGCGCCTCGAGCAACACGGTGGCATCGACGTTGATCACCGAAAACCCAGCGTCGCGCATGAGCTGGACAACNGCTTTAAGTAAGTCNCGCGAATCGGCATTTTGATAGGCTGGATCGGTGTCGGGGAANTGATGGCCAATATCTTCTAAACCNAGGGCCCCCAGAATGGCATCCATCAAAGCGTGCAGCAGTACATCCCCATCCGAATGGGCAATCACCCCTCGGTCGTCTGGAATTGATATGCCGCCCAAAGCAAACTGCGTGGCNGACCCAACCGGCGCAAAGGCGTGCACATCAAAGCCTTGACCAATCCGCATCATTGCGGCGCACNACTGACTATAAATCGCGCCATGGCTAAATCCTCATTGGTCGTAATCTTGAGATTATCGGCTCGGCCCCGACAGATTCTGGGCAAAATACCCAGCGCTTCAACGGCCGAGGCCTCATCCGTTGCAGCAGGCGCTGCCAGCAGCGCGCGCTTGAGCAGCTCGAACCTGAAAATCTGAGGCGTTTGCGCCTGCCAAAGCTGGCTGCGATCGACCGTTGCAGTCACTTGTTGATCCGTTACTCGCTTTAAGGTGTCAATCACCGGCGTCGCCAGCAGCGCGCCTTCTGCATGGTCCCGCGCAAGATCAATCAAGCGGTTGATGTCTGCGACCCGAACGCACGGTCGCACCGCATCATGCACTAAAATGAGATCATCATCGCGCGCATCGATTGCCGTCAGCGCAGACAATACAGAGGCCGCCCGATTCTCGCCGCCAACGACTCGATCCACCCCGCTGAGATGCAAATCATCAAACCATGTGTCGGCAGCATGCAGCGCAACCACCAACCGCTCCGGGCGAAGCAATTGGAGCTTGGACACGGTCATGCCCAGGACGGTTTGACCTGAATTGAGTTCAAGGTATTGCTTGGGCACCGCTGAACCCATGCGCTGACCCGTCCCTGCCGCCGGAACAACGACATACAATCTCGAAAGCGGGTTGTGCATAAAGCCTACTCAGTCATCGATGAGTAAAATAAAAGTCTCATCTTTTTTGATCAATCCAAACTCAGTTCGAGCTCTTTCTTCTATCGCATCGAGCCCCTGACGAAGATCAATAATCTCAGCCCGCAGCAACCGATTTCTAGACGCCTTGATTTCATTGTCAAAGGTTTTTGTTTCGAGCTGCGTCTGCAGCGCCACAACATGCGCGTAACTGCCCTCCCCGGTCCAAAGCCGTACTTGGAGGAAGCAGCCCAGCAAGAGCAATACCGCACTTAAGATTTTTACTAAATTTAGAATCGCTAAACCCTCAAATTCCTAAATTCTAATGCCCCTTTATAAACAGCATGGCAGCGATCCTCAATCCGGAGCAAGCGATTGTATTTCGCCACCCGATCTGAGCGGCACAAAGAGCCTGTTTTAATCTGTCCCGCCGATGTCGCAACCGCTAAGTCCGCAATCGACGTGTCTTCCGTTTCGCCCGAACGATGAGAAATGACAGACGCATACCCAGCTTCCCGCGCCATCTGAATTGCCGCCATCGTTTCGCTCAAGGTGCCAATCTGATTCACCTTAATCAGGATGGCATTCCCCACACCTTCGGAGATCCCCCGCGCGAGAATCGAAGGATTGGTCACAAACAAATCATCGCCAACCAGCTGACACTGATCCCCCAGTTGGTCCGTCAGGTAACGCCAACCGGACCAATCGCTTTCGTCTAATCCATCTTCAATCGAGATAATAGGATAGCTCGTTACCAGGGTTTTTAAATAATCGGAGAATTGCTGGCTGTCAAAATGCCGCCCTTCTCCAGCGAGGTGATACTGTCCATCTTGATAGAACTCACTGGCTGCGCAATCCAATGCCAAATAAATTTCCTTACCGGCCTGATAGCCCGCCAATTCAATCGCTGACATGATCATATCCAGGGCCGCCTGATTACTCGCCAAGTTCGGCGCAAAGCCACCTTCATCACCGACCGAGGTCGATAGTCCAGCGCGCTTTAAAACATCCTTTAAGGCATGGAAAATCTCAGCCCCCATCCGCAAACCTTCGGAAAAGGACCCGGCCCCAACCGGTTGCACCATGAATTCCTGGATATCGACATTGTTATCCGCATGCTCGCCCCCGTTTAGAATGTTCATCATCGGCACCGGCATGCTATACCGGCCGCCGGTTGCGTCTAAATCCGCGATATGTTCGTACAGCTCGACCCCTTTGGCCTGTGCTGCGGCATGAGCCGCGGCAAGCGAGACGCCCAACATGGCGTTGGCCCCCAAGTGGCCTTTATTGTCGGTGCCATCAACCGTCAGCATGACCTGATCGAGTGCAGCTTGGTCTTCGACCTCATGATCCAGCAGGGCTTCTCGGATCAAAGTGTTCACATTTTGAACGGCGGTTAAAACGCCCTTGCCGCCATAGCGAGCGGGATCATTATCCCGTAACTCTAACGCTTCTCGAGAACCCGTGGATGCGCCAGAGGGCACGGCAGCACGACCGATGCTGCCATCTGCCAACTCTATCTCAGCTTCAAGGGTTGGATTGCCCCTGGAGTCGAGTATTTCTCTTGCTCGTACATCGGTAATGCTTGTCATAACCTTCCTTGATCTCGCGTCACTGCCACGCACCCTTTTGCCCGGCGACCTCTCGCTTATTGTTATTAGCCTGTCTTGATCACTGAGTCGATTGCCACTAAGCGCTCTAACAACGACTTCATATCCCCAAGCGGCCAAGAATTTGGACCATCACTCAAAGCCTGATCTGGATTTGGATGGGTTTCCATAAACAGTCCCTGAACACCAACCGCGGTCGCGGCCCGCGCTAAAACGGGTACCATTTCTCGCTGCCCGCCGGACGTCGCGCCCTGTCCGCCTGGCAGCTGTACGCTGTGGGTTGCATCAAAGACAACCGGACAGCCCGTCGCGGCCAGCACCGGCAGCGCCCGCATATCCGACACCAGATTATTATAGCCAAAGCTTGCGCCCCGCTCACAAACCATAATTTTATCATTGCCAGTTGCTTTGGCTTTATCGACCACATGCGTCATATCCCAAGGCGCAAGGAACTGTCCTTTTTTAATGTTCACCGGCAAACCAAGGGACGCAACCTTTTGGATGTAGTTTGTTTGTCGGCACAAAAACGCAGGGGTTTGCAGGACCGAGACAACCTCTTTGACCTCATCAAGGGGGGTATCTTCATGGACATCGGTCAAAACCGGCAGTCCTAAGGTATCTCGAACCGTCTGGAGCACTTTCAAACCCGCGGCGATACCGGGCCCACGATAGCTGTCTTTTGACGAACGGTTGGCTTTGTCAAACGAGGACTTATAAATTAAAAAAATGCCCAGCTGATCACAAATTTCTTTGAGGGTCCCGCCGTATCGAGCGCCATTTGCTCGGACTCAACGACGCAGGTGCCTGCAATCAGAAAAAACCGAGATTGTTGACTGACTTCAAATCCGCATAAATCCATGCTTTATCTCGCTCTTAACCCGCACGATCCAATTTAGATCACGATTGCCGTTATCGGCCTTAAATTTACGCCTCAGCCAACCCAGCGCGCGCAATTTTCTCAGCCAGCGCCGCCTTTACAAAATTCAAGAACAAGGGATGACCGCCCCGAGGTGTTGACGTAAATTCAGGATGAAATTGACAGGCGACAAACCACGGATGATCCACCACCTCGATCACTTCGACCAATGACTGATCCTTCGACACCCCGGCAATACGAAGCCCAGCTTGCTCAAGTTCTGAAACATAGCTTGGGTTGACCTCAAAGCGATGACGATGACGCTCTTTAATCCGCGCTTCACCATAGACCGCTCGGGCAATCGAGCCTTCAGTCAGCACACATTCCTGCTCACCCATCCGCATGGTCCCGCCTAGGTCTGAGTCCAACGAGCGGGTTTCTGTCAAACCTGCCTCGTTAACCCATTCAGTAATCAACCCAATGATGGGATGGGGCGTATTCTGATCTACTTCCGTACTATTGGCGCCCTTGAGACCNGCGACATCCCGCGCGAATTCAATAATNGCGGCGTGCAGGCCGTAACAAATACCCAGGTAAGGGATTTTGTTACGGCGAGCATAACCGGCTGCCAAAATTTTACCTTCAAAACCCCGACCGCCGAACCCGCCCGGCACTAAAACAGCGTCCGCACCGGCTAAAATCTCAACGCCTTCCGCCTCGACCCGTTCGGAATCAACAAAGTCGATGTTCACCTTCGTTTCAGAGTGAATTCCGGCGTGGGTTAATGCCTCATTCAAACTCTTATAAGCGTCCAACAAGTCCATGTACTTGCCAACCATCTTCAGATGAATCTGATGCTTTGGGTTCTGCTGCAAGTCTAAAACCCGCTGCCAATCTGACAAATCCGCCGGCGGCACATCGAAGCCAAGCTTTTGTACAACGATTTCATCAAGGCGCTCTTCTGCCAGTCGAGCCGGGATTTCATAAATACTTTTGGCATCCAACAACGGAATCACGGCATCGAGCTCAACATTGGTAAAGAGCGCGATTTTGTCGCGGGCCGATTTTGGGATTTCGTGATCAGAGCGAACAATTAGAATATCGGGTTGCATACCCACCGAACGGAGCTCTTTAACGGAATGTTGCGTTGGCTTGGTTTTGGTCTCACCCGCGGTTGCGATATAGGGCACCAGCGTCAAATGCATTAATAATGCGCGGGAAGAGCCCATTTCAAAGCGAAGCTGCCGAGCGGCCTCTAGGAAAGGCTGACTTTCAATGTCGCCGACGGTGCCGCCGATCTCGATCAACGCAACATCAAACCCTTCTGCCACCTGCAGTATTCTGGATTTGATCTCATCTGTGATGTGCGGAATGACTTGGATTGTTGCGCCCAGATATTCCCCTCGGCGCTCACGCGCAATCACATCCGCGTAGACTTTGCCCGTGGTGAAATTATTCTTCCGAGTCATTCGGGTCTGTACGAAACGCTCGTAATGACCTAAATCCAGATCGGTCTCGGTGCCATCGGCCGTGACAAACACCTCACCATGCTGCAATGGGCTCATGGTGCCCGGATCAACGTTAATATACGGATCCAGCTTCTGCATCGTCACTTTGAGACCGCGAGACACTAAAACAGCGCCCAAAGAGGCTGCGGTCAGGCCTTTTCCTAGCGAGGAAACCACTCCGCCTGTGACGAATATTAAACGGCTCATAGAATTTCCATCTCTGTTGATCAGGCGGAAGGACCCGCCCGAGATGGGTTTATAGACTACCACCGACGACGCTTTGGCTCAATATAAATTCCGCCTACCGGATTAGACTCGGGTCAAAGACACTCGCCATCCTGCGCTATTTTTGGCCGCTGAGAATCCTTCTGCCACCGCTTGCTTTAAACCCCACTCCGGCAGTGCGGGGATTGCGACCACCTCGCCATTGCGCGTCAGCAGCGGCAACCTTTGTCTGACCCAATGTGGCACCTTCGCTTCCCGAAGACGGTCAAGAATGCGTTTATTGTGCCCTTTGAGACACTTCTGCCCATGCTGACCCAATGCCCAGACGCATCCCGATAGGCCTGCATCAATGCCGCCTAAATGCCAATCAGTCTCGAGCACCGCGCCCCCTAAATCAACTGGGGCAGGTCCAAACGGCCAGCCACTTACGTCCTGCCTTGACGCCGGAATCGCGGGCACCAAAACAAATTCGTTGCGATACCGGTGGTATTCATGCCCCAACACCGCTTGATTTTTCGGCTCTTGCGGCTGGGATGACGCTAACATCCTAAGACAAACTCGCAATTGTCCAGCTGAGGGCGCCGCGCCCGCGGTATCCATCAATTGGGTTTTGAGCGCATTCAATGCCCGATCTCGATCGAGTTGTTGCAAACCTTCAACAGAATAACCGCCCGGGGTCTGCAGTTTTAATAAATCCTCCCGACCCAAAGCCGCGAGTAGGGATCGCGCGGTCTCATCAAGGCTGATCTGCCGCGCCAAGCGATTTGACCAACCTTGAAAGCGCTCATCCAATAAAGGCGTGATCCCATGCCGAATGAAATTGCGATCATGGGATTGATCGGTATTACTGGGATCCGACACGTACTTTAATTTGTGCGTCTCAACATAGGCTTCAAGAACCGCCCGCGGCACGTCCAGCAGCGGTCGATACAACTGCCCCAAGCCAAGGGCTCTCGCCTGCGGCATACCGAGGAGACCCATCGCGCCATGCCCACGCAGAACCTGAAAAAGCCCCGTTTCGGCTTGATCCTGTTGATGATGCGCCAGCAATAAGCAATCACCTGGCCCGAGGCACTCGGCAAAAGCTTGATACCGAGCCACCCGCGCATTGGTTTCTAGACTGCCGCTCACCGCAACCTCGACCCGCCGACACATCAAGGCAACCCCAAGCCCCGCGCAGATGATCTCGCAGTGCGCTTGCCAGACATCTGCCTCAGCCTGCAGACCGTGATTGATGTGGATTGCTTTGAGCGGCGGCCGGTCGGTCAGTTGGGCGAGGCTATGCAGCAGCGCCATGGAATCCAGTCCGCCACTCAAGCCGACAATTAAGCATTCAACTTCCGGCGCCGAAAGCGCTTGAATCGCCGTTTCAGGCAGCAAGGACATTGCGCTTACCCACCGCCACTGTGCTGATGATAATCAAGCCCAACTCGATCTGACCCGAACTGCGCCCGAAGACCGTCGAGTAACTCATCGCTCGGTTTCACGCGCCACTGATCCCCCAACTGCAACTCGGCGGTCGCGCCGTTGGTGCAATAATCAATAATCACGGGGCAGCCGGTTCGTTTTGGCTCCTGGTGGAGACTTAACAAACCCGCCAGATTCTTTGAAAACTGATCATCTAGAGCGGCATGATGAACCCGCACCGTAAGCCCTCGCAGCGCGCGCTGGCGCGCCTCAACCAATGAAAAAATTTCTGTTGCGCGCACTCGTAGCCCACCCGAAAAATCGTCTTGCGCTACCGATCCTCGAATCACCAAAAGATTGTCTTTACTGATTTTATCTCGCGTCACCTCCAAGAGGTCGGAAAACACCCCAACCTCGATCCGAGCCGTTCGATCGTCAAGGGTCACAAAAACAATCGTCCCTCGTTGCGTCTTCATACTGCGCAAGCCAATAACCCAACCCGCAAAAAGCTGTTCGCTTTGGCTCGCGCGCAGGTCACTGATTCGGGTACTGGCGAAATACTTGAGTTCATCGCGATAGATATCGATCGGATGGCCTGTTAGATACAAGCCGAGCGCTTCCTTTTCCCGAGCCAGGCGGGTCGCCATGGTCAGAACATGACTGGCGTCAATGTGATCAGTGCAGACAGGATCAGCTGACACCGGCTCGAGTTCACCAAACAAATCGGTATGGCCCGCTTCCTGATTACGGGCCGTTTGTTCCGCGATTTGCAACGCCTCTTCCTGATGTTGCAGCAGCCAGCCGCGACTGCCATCAATGCCATCTTTGACACTCGCCGCATCCGGCGCCAAATGATCCAGGGCACCAGCGTGGATCAGCGCGTCGAGTGCGCGTCGATTCAAACGTTTGACATCAACCCGATGGCAAAAGTCGTACAAGTCTTTGAAGGCCTCCGCGCGCCTAGCTTGGGTCAAGGCCTCAATAGGCCCCTCGCCCAGGCCTTTAATGGCTCCCAACCCATAGACTAAGTGCGTCTTAGATTGCGCGACAAATCGAAAGGCGCCGGTGTTAACACTGGGCGGATCTAGAACAAGACCCATTTCTCGGCACTCTTCCACGTTAATGACAATTTTGTCGGTGTTTTGCATATCAGCGGACATCACCGCCGCCATGAAATCGGCTGGATAATAGTGTTTCAACCAGGCAGTTTGATAAGCCACCAGCGCATAGCAAACCGAGTGAGGTTTGTTAAAGCCGTACCCTGCGAACTTCTCCATCAGATCAAAAATATAGCCGGCTTGTTGCTCTGAAACGTCGTTATTCATGGCCCCATCAACAAAGGCCTGCCTTTGTTTGGCCATTTCTTCCGGTTTCTTTTTACCCATGGCCCGTCGCAACAGATCCGCATCCGCTAGCGAGTAGCCTGCCAGAATTTGCGCGATCTGCATCACTTGCTCTTGGTAGAGCATGACGCCATAGGTATCTTGCAGCACCTCTTTTAAACTGGGATGCAGGTAATCAACCTCATCAAGACCGTGCTTGCGGCGAATAAAATCATCCGCGAGCTGCAGCGGGCCCGGTCGAAACAACGCAACCAACGCCACGATATCGGCAAAGCGGTTGGGCTTAACCCGTTTCATAAGATCCTTCATCCCGCGGGACTCGAGCTGAAACACCGCCGTGGTCTTGGCTGCCTGCAGATCCTGATAAATCGCCGGATCCTCCAAAAACAACGTGTCGATATCAACTAAGGGTTCACCCGCAAGCGCAAGTCTGTGATTGATGCTTTTGATGGCGTTGTCAATGATGGTCAGCGTTCGCAAACCCAGAAAATCGAACTTAACCAACCCGGCCTGCTCGACATCATTCATATCAAACTGGGTCATCAACCCGCCACCCGATTCATCACTATAAGTTGGTGAAAAATCCGTGAGGCGTGTCGGGGCGATCACCACGCCCCCGGCATGGCGACCCACATTTCTTGCCAGGCCTTCTAGTTTGAACGCCATTTCCATAATTTCTTCGGCTTCATCGCTTGTGCGGACGAACTCGGTCAACAAAGGCTCTTCTTCCATGGCCCGTGTCAAGGTCATGCCCGGCTCAAACGGAATCAGTTTAGACAGCTTGTCCGCCAGCCCGTAGGACTTGCCCTGCACCCGGGCCACATCTCGCACCACCGCTTTTGCCGCCATCGTGCCGAACGTGATAATTTGCGACACGGCCTCATAGCCATAGCGTTCCGTCACATGCTGAATGACCCGATCCCGGCCATCCATACAGAAATCAATATCAAAATCTGGCAAGGAAACCCGCTCCGGGTTCAAAAACCGTTCAAATAAAAGGTCGTACTCTAAGGGATCCACGTCGGTAATTTTTAACGCATAAGCCACCAACGAGCCCGCGCCCGAGCCGCGCCCAGGCCCAACGGGTATACCTTCGGCTTTCGCCCACTGGATAAACTCCATAACAATTAAGAAATAGCCTGGGAATCCCATGCTATTAATCACATTTAATTCAAAGGCCAGGCGGTCAAAATAACGCTGTTGCCAAGGTTCCTCGGCAGGCATTTTGGCATCACTAAATTTTTCAAACCGATCCATCAGCCCGGCGCGTGTCACGGTTTCCAGGAACCCGGCCATGGTCTGCCCATCAGGCACCGGGTACTCCGGTAAAAAGGACTCGCCCAGCCGCAAGGTCACGGAACAGCGCGTTGCAATTCGATGGGTGTTCTCAACGGCCTCAGGAAGGTCCGAAAACAACTGTGCCATCTCATCAGCGCTTTTAAAATACTGCGCCTGGCTGTAGCGTTTCTCGCGCCGTGGATCATCGAGGGTTCGTCCTTGGTGGATACAAACACGAACCTCGTGGGCCTCAAACTCATCGGCTTTTAAGAAACGAACATCGTTGGTTGCAACCAAAGGCAAACCCAGCTCATCCGACAACTGGACTGCGCCTGCAATATGGTGCTCATCATTTGCGCGATCAAGCCGCTGAATTTCCAAGTAATACCCGTCTGGGAACAGTGCTTGCCAAAACACGGCGCGACGTCTCGCCTCATCAAGCTGACCCGAGACGATCGCTTTGCCCACATCACCGTCGGCTGCGGCAGACAACGCAAGCAGGCCCTCCGAATCAGCTTGAATCCAAGACCGTTTTAAAATCATTCGACCGTTATGATGGTTCTCAGAATAACCGCGAGACAACAATCGACTGAGCGCTTTATAACCCGCTTGTCGTTGTGCGATGAGCACCAGCAGCGAAGGCTCGATCGTCGGATCGAGATCTTCGACCCAAACGTCACAAGCGACGATCGGTTTGATCCCTCTCGCGGTCGCGGCTTTGTAGAATTTAACCAAGCCAAAAAGGTTGTTGAGATCGCTGGTTGCAACGGCGGGCATGCCGCCGGTGCGCGTGGCATCAATTAAGGGTTTTATGCGGACCGTTCCATCCACCAGCGCATATTCTGTATGAACGCGTAGATGAACAAAGGATTGGGTCATGAGATCAAATCAATGTGAGTGCAGGGTCTTCTCATCATATACGAGAAACCATCAGACCAAAATGCTTGTCCCTTAGCGGCGCTATTTTGCGTTGAATTAATCCATTACCTCGAAGGTGAGTCCGGCATTTTTGGTTAAACGCGCAATCAACGCTTCTCCCATGGCAACGGCCGGCGTCATAACCCCGCCCGATTCATCCAACGGATCCAGCGCAAGACAAACCGCCGCCTCAGCAATCATTTTGGCAGTGCCACCATATCCTGGATCACGATCGCCCGTTACCCGAACCTGAATTTGCCCACCGTTCTGGCCTTCGCCAGCCGCGCCATGAAGGATAACCTCAAAAAACCCTGCTTCGCGTTTCGCGCGCTCTGGACCCTCACCCGGCTTCGGTAAAAGCCGTGCAAGCAAACGCCGTGTTGGACCGATGGCCGATAACAGCATGCCAAATCGCGTACCGATTGAGGCCATTAAAGCTTTCAGATAGCCCGTCGGACCAGCACCAATCAGGGTGCCCTCTTCATAGGAAAATCCGGGCCCATAGGGCATCCCGAGCAATGCATGACTTCGGCGCACCACGCGCGTATTAATCCCAGCCATCACAAAGGGACCCACCCACTGCCCCAAGACATCATCATAGATCGGCGTCGCGGCCTCATTAACATCCTGCCCGGTTACCGTATTCAGCGGATTTAACGCATAAGGATCCGCAATAACCGTTAACAATTGCGGATTTTCTGCGACTTCATCCATCATGTTCAGCATGCTCGCAATGGTGCCGCCACTGACCCCGCCCGCCGCCTTAACCAGGCGATACTTAACCTGGCTCGCCGGCCGTTCCCCGCGCGCTTTCATAGCGGCCTGCAGAAAGTGAACGCCTAAATCCGACGGGATGCTATCAAATCCACAGGTATGCACGATTTTTGCGCCAGATCGGACCGCCTCGTCATGATGCGCATCAATCATTAACCGCATCCACTGTACCTCTCCGGTCAGATCGCAATAATGGGTCCCAGACGCAGCACACGCGCCAACCAGCAAACTGCCATACAGGGCATAAGGCCCTACCGTGCTCAGCACGACCCGGGTCGACGAAACCAAGGCATCCAGGGACGCTCGATCCGAGCCATCCGCCAGCAAACAAGGAATCTTGTCACAACCGACCGCCTCAATAACCGCCTGGAGTTTGCCCGCATCGCGACCGGCAATGGCCCAAGTCAATTGATCCGTCTGATTGCCATATCGCTGGTGTAAATACTCCACAACAATCTTTCCAGTGAATCCCGTGGCACCCCACACAATGACATCGAATTCTGTCGGGTTTGCGTTCTGCTCGTCCATGCCTGTCTCCAGCGGTGATTAGGTCTTATGCGATTAAAAACAGAGTATACGCCTTATCAACCGCCTCCGGCGCGCATCCGATGATGATTCTATGATTCCTTTGGCATGCGCCTGAACTGGATCCAAAGCCTCAAAGACGGGTGCACGTGCTGCTTGTTACAGCAAACGCAAACGAAGCTGCAGGCGCCTTGCCCGACAGTCTGCAGCTTGCCATTGGTTTCAAAAAAGCACCCGGGGTAGCCCGGCAACCATTTCGCTGACCCTAAAAACCCACTACAGTATCGGGACACTGCTGGTT
>JGI20157J14317_10001846_pt1 | contig 18831 bp, 17 predicted proteins | sample COG_07_FD_14317 | JGI IMG/M metagenome (IMG submission 14317)
TTAGACATCACACAATGAGGACCATGAGCCATGGCTGAAACTCGAGACAATGTTCGTTATCTGCCCTCCCATGAGTGGGCGCGATTAGAAGCCGATGGCACCGTAACGGTTGGCATCAGTGATCACGCGCAGGATGCGCTGGGAGACGTCGTGTTTGTTGAATTACCGGAGGTAGGTCGAACGGTTCAGGTGGGCGAAGAAGTGGCTGTCGTTGAGTCTGTCAAAGCGGCCTCTGATATTTACGCGCCGATTGCTGGCACCATTATTAGTAGTAACGAAGCACTCGATTCTGCGCCGGAAACGGTCAACGAGGCGCCCTTTGATGAAGGCTGGTTTTTCAGACTGCAGCCGACTGATGACAAGGCGTTGAATGAACTACTGACACCGGAAGACTATCGGGCGCTCTGCGCGGCGGACGATCACTGATCTTTTTGAGGAANTGCTANATGCCCTTTATTCCCCACACNGCATTAGACGAGCAGGAAATGTTAGGCGCCATCGGGGTGCCNAATATTGATGCGTTGTTTGATGAAATCCCACGAAACCTGCGCGCCGCAACCTTAAGCGAGGTGCCCGCGGGCATCTCCGAGATGGCGCTGCAGCGGTTGATGGACCAACGGGCACGACTCGATGAAGTTGATTTGAGCTTTTTAGGCGCAGGCGCCTACGAGCATCATATCCCGGCGGCAGTTTGGGACTTGGTGGGCCGCGGTGAATTTATGACAGCCTATACGCCGTATCAGGCGGAAGCCTCCCAAGGCACCTTGCAATTAATTTATGAATTTCAAACCATGATGACCCGGCTCACGGCGATGGATGTTGCCAATGCCTCGGTCTATGACGGCGCAACCGCCTTGGCGGAAGCCATGTTGATGGCGGTTCGAGCCAATAAATCCAATAAAAGTAATCGGATTGTGGTCGCGGGTAACCTTAACCCCAACTATCACGCGGTCTGCCATACGATTGTTAAAAATCAGGGTTTGATCCTCGATGTGCTCGACCACGATCCCAGTACAGGCTGCCTACCTGGATCGGTCGAGGCGGCGCTGGACGGTGCGGCAGCGTTGGTCATCAGTTATCCGAATTTTTTTGGTGGTCTCGATGACGTCGACTCTTTAACGGACCTGGCTGCCAGCGCCGGCGCGCTGGTGATTGGGGTCGTCAATCCAACGGCCATGGCGCTCATTAAGCCGCCCGGTGAATGGGGCGCTCGGGGCGCCGACATTGCCGTTGGGGAGGGTCAACCCTTGGGTATACCGCTCGCGTCCGGCGGCCCGTATTTGGGCTTCATGTGTTGTCGACAGCAATTTGTGCGACAGATGCCGGGTCGGATTATTGGCCGAACGGTAGACCAAACGGGTCAGCCTGGCTATACCCTGACATTGCAAGCCCGGGAGCAGCATATCCGCCGAGGTAAAGCGACCTCTAACATCTGCACCAATCAAGGGTTGTTGGTGACTGCGGCGACGATTTATATGAGTTTGCTGGGCAATGAGGGCCTGCGTCAGGTGGCGCTAACCGCCCATGCAGGGATCAATGCGTTAACGGATTTAGCTTGCCAAATTGACGGTGTCACGGCGCGCTTTAGCGGGCCTGTGTTTCATGAGCGGGTTCTGGCATTGCCAGTTGACGCCAGCCGGGTCGTTGAAAAGATGGCCGTTCGCGGGGTTCTGCCTGGCCTTGCGCTTGGAGATTGGGTAACCGGCATGGCCCATTGCCTTTTGGTGAATGTGACCGAAACGAAAACCGCGGCAGATATCGATCTGTTTGCGCGTTTATTGGCCGAGGTGATCGAGGAGGTCAAAGCAACATGTTGATTTACGAACACAGTCGGCCGGGCCGAATGGCCAGAGCCCAGTATGTTGCCGCCGAAGGGGTTTCATCCGAGCTGGCGAATGACCTAGGGGTCCACGCACGGTCGAGTACCCTCGGGCTGCCGGAGGTGTCTGAACTGGAAGTGGTCCGGCATTACACCAACCTGTCTTCCAAGAACTTTGCCATTGATAAACAGTTTTACCCGCTTGGGTCCTGCACGATGAAATACAATCCGCGGGGCGCCCATGCGGTCGCGAGTATTCCGGGGTTCCTCAAACGACATCCGCTGGCGCCACTCGCCAACAGCCAAGGGTATTTGTCGTGCGCTTATGAACTGCAAAACTACCTTAAAGATGTGACGGGCATGCAAGCGGTATCGCTCACCCCGATGGCGGGCGCCCAAGGCGAATTTGCTGGGGTTGCAATGATTCGCGCCTATCATCAAAAGCGCGGCGATCACGAGCGGGTTGAGATTCTGGTGCCAGAAGCCGCTCATGGCACAAACCCGGCAACCGCGGTCATGTGCGGTTTCGTAGTGCGAGAAATCCCGGTGACTAAAGAAGGGGATGTGGATCTTGAGGCGCTTAAAGCGGCCGTTGGTCCAAGAACGGCCGGGCTTATGATGACCAATCCGTCAACCTGTGGCGTCTTTGAGCGCCAGATCCAGGAAATTGCGGAGACCGTGCACGAGGCCGGTGGGCTTTTGTATTACGATGGCGCGAACTTGAATGCAATCTTGGGCAAAGTGCGACCTGGGGATATGGGATTTGATGTCTTGCACATGAATCTTCATAAAACGTTTGCCACGCCTCACGGTGGTGGCGGTCCTGGTTCGGGTCCGGTGGGTGTGGGGGCGCGGCTGGCACCGTTTTTACCAACGCCAACCGTTGGCATGGATGAAGATGGGACCTATCGCTGGTTGGATCATAAGGATATTCCTGACACGATCGGCCGATTATCGAGTTTTATGGGCAATGCCGGTATCTTGCTGAGAGCCTATGCCTATGCTCGCTTGCTTGGCGCCGAGGGTATGAATCGGGTGGGGGAATACGCAACCCTCAATGCGAATTATCTGGCGAAGTCTTTGGAGAAAGCGGGCTACACGCTGGCTTATCCTGCGCGCCGTGCAACCCATGAATTCATTGTCACCCTCGCAAGCGAAGCCAAGCATCAACACGTCACGGCAATGGATTTTGCAAAACGCCTGCTGGACTATGGTTATCATGCCCCAACGACCTATTTTCCGTTATTGGTCCCCGAGTGTTTGTTGATTGAGCCGACAGAAACCGAATCAAAAGCGGAAATCGACGGTTTTGTCGCNGCGATGACTCAGATTCGTCAAGAAGCGATGACNGACCCGGCGCTGGTAACGACGGCGCCGCATACTTTGCCCGTCACGCGCTTGGATGATGTTAAGGCCGCTCGGGATTTGGATTTGGCGTTTAAGGTTACCGCTTAGACGCCGATTGGGTCCCTCAGACTAATAATGGGCCAATCATGGGCCTCGGCGTGTGCTCGTAGCACGGGGTCCGGATCAACACAGACGGGGTGATCGACCTGTTGCAGCAGGGGCAGATCATTACGGCTGTCGGAATAAAAAGTGCTGCCTTGCAGGGTGAAGGGTTTATCTTCTAACCAAAGTGCCAGGCGGTCCACCTTACCCTGACCCAGGGTTGCAATGCCCGGCACTTGCCCGGTGTATTGCCCATTTTTGAATTCAGCAACGGGTGCGAGCAAGGTGTCGATGCCGAGTGCTGAGACGATGGGGCGCGTAATGAAATCAAGGGTTGCGGTAATCACCATCACAAAATCACCTTGCGCCTGATGCTGCGCGATTAATGCGCGGCCTTTTGGTAAAATGATCGGCTCAATGACCGTTGCCATAAACTCACTGTGCAGGATTTCTAAGGTTTGCCATGGAATACGCGCCAGTGGCGCGCAAGAAAATGCCAAGTAACTTGTGACATCAAGCTGACCCGCGCGATATTGCTGATAAAAACGATCATTTTCTGCTTTAAACTGCGCGCCATCGACCAAGGCCTTTGAAACGAGAAATTCGCCCCAAGCATGATCACTGTCGCCGCTCAGCAGGGTTTCATCAAGGTCAAAAATAGCTAGGGGCAAAAGCGGTCTCCTCTCGATTGCAGGGGGGATCCATGGTATAGGTGGATCAGGCGTCAAAATGACGGCTGATTAAAGTATAGGGTGTCCGGGAACAAATCAATATGATTGATGAACAGGGTTACCGTCCCAACGTGTGTATCGTCATCGCGAATAGCGCGGGACAGGTTTTCTGGGGCAAGCGTCGCCAGCAATCGGCTTGGCAGTTCCCTCAGGGCGGTATTGAAGCGGGAGAATCGATCGAGGCCGCGTTATACCGAGAGCTTCAAGAAGAAACGGGTCTGGTTGCAGAACAGGTTCAGCTCATTGCCGTGACCAAGCCCTGGTACCGCTATCGGTTGCCGAAGCACATGCTGAAAAACAATCAGTCGAACTATGTCGGACAAAAACAAAAGTACGGGCTACTTAAGATTTTGGATGACGCGCACCAGTTTGTGTTGGATCAGGATCGACACCCAGAATTTGATGATTGGGCGTGGGTTCCTTATTGGTATCCCGTTGGCGCGGTTTGGGCGCCAAAGCAAGATGCCTATCGGCGGGCGTTAAAAGAACTCGCGCCTTTTCTAAAGCAATGCCTACCAGAGGTTAAAAATCGTGCTCGAAGCACTTCGTAGAGTTGTTCAAGAGGTCAGCACGGCGCCGGATTTAACAGCGGCGCTTGAGGTGACCGTTGATCGTGTGCGCAGCATTATGACAACCGAAGTCTGCAGCGTTTACTTGCTCGACGATAAGCAAAATCGCTACGTGTTTAGAGCAACCCGGGGCTTGAATCAGTCTGTTGTGGGCAAGGTCAGCCTGGGCATTGGCGAGGGTTTGGTGGGTTATGTGGCTGAACGGGCCGAGCCGCTTAACGTTGAGGCGGTGACGCAGCACCCCCGTAATCAATATATTGCCGAAATTGGTGAGGATGAATTTAATGCGTTTTTAGGCGTGCCAATTATCCATCAAGGACAAACGCTGGGCGTTTTGGTGGTTCAGCAGCGAGATAAGCGCCGCTTTGATGAGAGCGAAGAAGCCTTCTTAGTGACGCTTTCGGCGCAGTTAGCGGGTTTGATTGCGCATGCGAAAGTGACGGGGCTGCTGGCGGTGAGTCGCCGAAAATCATCGCGGACTTTTACCGGCGCGCCGGGCGCGCCGGGCGTCGCCCTCGGCGTTGCCATCGTGATTTATCCTTCGGTCGATCTGAGCCAAGTGCCTTACCGAAAAGTACGCAACGTCGCACGTGAAGTTGATCGATTTACGAAGGCGGTGGCAGAGACCCGGGCCGAAGTAGAAGGCATTGCTAAAAAAATGGCGAATGACCTTCGGGAAGATACCCTTGGATTGTTTGACGCGTACTTGATGATGTTGGATGAGGGCGCAATTCCAAAGGAAGTGGTTCAGGGCATTAAAAAGGGCCAGTGGGCTCAAGGCGCTTTAAAACAAACGATCGAGACCCATCTTGCTCGATTTGATTTGATGGAAGATGCCTATTTGCGGGAGCGTTCCAACGATTTAAGAGAACTCGGCAACCGCATGCTCAGTCACCTCGAAAAGCGTAACCGGCGCCGGCTCCATTTCCCAAAGGACACGATTCTGGTCGGGGATGATCTGTCGTTATCCGATTTGGCTGCCGTGCCGAGGGAAAGACTCAAAGGGATCGTGTCCGGGCGCGGTTCCGTTAACTCGCATCTCGCGATTTTGGCCGAAGCCCTTGGGGTCCCGACCGTCATGGGTGTCCAAGACTTGCCAATGCCGCTGATTGATGGCGGGGATATTATTGTTGATGGCTTTCAAGGGGTGATCGTCACGGCCCCCACCAACACCCAGCGTCAGCAATACCGAAAACGTGCGGAGGAAGAAGCCGAACTCACACGAGACTTGGAAGGTTTGGCCGCCGCGCCGTGCATCACGCCGGATGGGCATCGAACGCGACTTTGGGTCAACACCGGATTGTTTTCGGATGTCGCTCGGTCGTTGGAGCGAGGCGCGGAGGGCGTGGGCCTGTATCGCACCGAAATCCACTACATGATGAGCGAGGCTTTCCCAACCGAAGAAGAGCAGCGTCAAATCTATCGAGCGCATTTGTTAGCCTTCTCACCCAGACCGGTCACCATGAGAACCCTTGATATTGGCGGCGATAAGGCGCTGCCTTATTTTCCGATCCAAGAGGAGAACCCCTTTTTAGGATGGCGCGGTATTCGGGTGTCTCTGGATCACCCGGAAATTTTTATTGCTCAGATCCGCGCCATGATTCGCGCCAGTGAAGGCATTGATTGTTATCTTAGAATTATGTTGCCTATGGTGAGCAGCATTGCTGAAGTGGATATGGCCCGACAACTCATCGATCAGTGCGTTCGAGAAGTTGAAGAAGAGGGTGTTGTTTTCAGACGACCCGATATTGGGTGATGATTGAGGTGCCGGCGGCCGTTTATCAAGCCGAAGCCTTGTTGAAGCGAGTGGATTTCCTGTCCGTTGGCAGCAACGATTTGGTTCAGTATATGCTGGCGGTTGATCGAAATAACGCTCAGGTGGCCGGGCTTTATCAAGAATTTCATCCGGCCGTTCTGAAGGCGCTGAAACAGGTTGCGGATGCCGCGATTAAGGCGGGTAAGGGCGTTGGTATTTGTGGCGAGATGGCCGGTAACCCCGGTGCTGCCTTGCTGCTCATGGCGATGGGGTATCAGGTGTTATCAATGAATTCGCCCAACCTTTTGCTGGTCAAGAAAGTGCTGACCAGCCTAACCTTAACAGCGGCCAAAGCTTTGCTGGATGAGGTGTTACAGCTTGAAACGGCTCAAGAGGTCAAGCGCCGGACGGATGAGACCTTGACTGAGGCAGGCCTGGGGCAATTAATTCGGGTTCGTCGCTAGGGTCGCGCGCGATAACTGAAATTGGCTTGATCGCCTGCGCCGCCGCCGGCATGGAAGCCTTGTTCAGTGAAACGAACCTCCCCGGAGTGCTCAACGATTAAGGCCGACGAGACGCAAGTGCCGTAATCGGCAGATGCAATAAAGCTGTTCGAGAAGGGGCGCGCATCACCGGTGTCGCGTAAAATTTTAAGTAGGGCATCGATTTCGAGGTCTGGCCCAGCTAAGGTCGACTCGAGTCGATCCTGACCTTCGGTTACTTTTGGCCAGTCGCAGTTTAAGCGTTGATTGGATAACCCGTAGATCCCGGGCGCCAAAGGTTGCAGTGTGTCGCTTAAATTGTTGCCATAAAATAACCCGGTGTCATCCATCAATAATAAATTAAACCCGCGATAGTCTTCCCGATAGGGACCCACCTCTTGGTAAAAGACCTCAGCGGACTGCTGGCCACATAAAAACCGTTGGGCTAAATCGCCTCGGCTTCGGGTTTTATCCTCATCGCTTGGGGTTCGCCGGTAATTGGTGACCGCGGCAAAACGACCTTTTTCATCCACACCCAACCAGGTGCCACCGGCTTCCAAGTCGCGACCTGCTAAAAGGTTTGGGGCGTCCGACCAGAATGTGGCAGAAGCCGAGGGTCTGCCGTAGAATTCATCCCGATTGGCAGCCACCACGAGGCGATGGTGTTCATTGTGTTGGTAGGCCAATAAGATGAGGCACATATCGCGGGCAATCCAAAAGCGCGGTGAAGGCAACATATTAGCAGAAGGCACCGAGGGCCAGCCATGTTCAACTATCCTATTATTGATCCGGTGGCCATTTCCCTTGGGCCACTCAATATTCATTGGTATGCCATCTCCTACCTTTTAGGCTTCTTTATATGCTGGCGCATTATGTTGAGTATGAGCCCGATGCAAAGGCAGCCTTGGACACGAGATGCGCTCTGGGATTTGATTTCCTATGGGGTCTTTGGTGTGATTTTGGGCGGGCGAATGGGTTACGTGCTGTTTTACGGCTTTGATCAATTTCTAAACGACCCCTTGTCGCTACTTCGGATCTGGCAGGGCGGCATGTCGTTTCATGGCGGTCTCTTGGGCGTCATTGCAGCGCTTGCGTTGTATGCTCGGCGCCATGGCCGGAGGTTTTTAGAGGTTACTGATTTTGTGGCCCCGGGTGCCCCGCTCGCCTTAGGGCTCGGTCGAATCGGTAACTTTATCAATGCAGAGTTACCGGGTCGCATAACGGATGTCCCTTGGGCTTTGATTTACCCAGGGGATGTGGTCGGCCGACACCCGTCGAGTCTCTATCAGATGTGCCTTGAAGGGCCCGTGTTGTTTGGGTTGGTGTATCTTATCGCGCGTCAGGGGCGAGGCCTTGGGTTTAACTCTGGCGCTTTCTTGGTGCTGTACGCGGCCTTTCGGTTTACCACAGAGTTTTTTAGAGCGCCCGATCCGCATATGGGGTTTGTCGCCTTGGGCTGGATGACCCAGGGCCAAGCGCTCTGCGTGCCTATGATAATATTGGGGTTGTATTTAATGCTTCGTGCTCAATCTCAAGTAAATGCCGATGCGGGCGCCATTGCCGCCGTTCAAAAGCGCAGCCGAAAAAGGAAAACCAAATGATTATCGCGCCGAAAATTAAAGGATTTTTATGCACGACGGCCCATCCTGCGGGTTGCGTGGCCGACGTTATGGGCCAAATTGATCAGATTAAAAACGGCGGATCGATTCCGAATGTCCCAAAACGGGTGCTGGTGATTGGTGCCTCCGGCGGATACGGCTTGGCAACCCGCATCACCAGTGCATTCGGGGGGGGTGCCGAAACGATCGGCGTCTTCTTTGAGCGCCCAGCCTTAAAAGGGCGAACGGCCTCGCCCGGATGGTACAAGTCAGCGGCCTTTACTGAAGCGGCTGAGGCGGCCGGTCTTTACGCCAAAAACTTCAACGGGGACGCCTTTTCTCAGACCATGAAAGATGCGGTGATCGACACAATCAAAGCCGATTGGGGGCAAGTTGATATGGTGGTGTACTCACTCGCCGCGCCTGCGAGAACCTTAGCATCGGGCGAGACGGTTCGCAGCGTGCTTAAACCGATTGGTGAGTCCTTTAGCGGCGCGACCATTGATTTTAATTCTCGCGAGTTACGACGGGTTGCACTTGAGCCGGCCGATGAGACTGAGATTGCGGCAACGGTTAAAGTGATGGGGGTGAAGACTGGGAAGACTGGATCGGGCAGTTAAAAGATCAAGGGTGTTTAGCGCAAGGCTGCTTAACCACGAACTACACCTACTTAGGCAGCGAGGTTACGTTCCCAATTTACTATCACGGCACGATTGGACGCGCTAAAGAAGACTTGGATCGGGCGTCGCAGGCGCTTTCATCGGCCCTGACGGAGGTCAATGGTCACGCGAGGGTCATTGTGATGAAGGGCTTACTGACCCAAGCCGCATCCGCAATTCCTGGGATGAGCGTTTACTTGTCTTTGTTATTTAAAGCGATGAAAGCAGCCGGCACCCACGAGGGCTGTTTAGAGCAGGTCGATCGATTGTTCAGAACTCANCTCTTCAGTTCGNCGCAAAGACTGGACGAGGCGGGTCGCATACGGATGGATGACTGGGAGTTAAAGNCGGAGATCCAAGCTTACGTCCAATCACATTGGGGGCAGGTGACCCAAGATAACCTCGATGAGTTGACTGATTTTGAGGGGTATCGGGCGGCATTTTTGAACTTGCACGGTTTCGATTTTGAAGGTGTCGATTACACCCTCGAGCAGGAACCGGATGTTCCGATGGCCGTCCAAGACTTCTAATACTGACGTGAGTTTGTGTTAAAACGCGCAGACCCTACAGCATTGTCCCGTAGGCCGGGCGCTGGATTCTGAGACAATCTGGCGCATGCTGGCTTTTCACTTCGATAATCAGATCGCACGCCTTCGACAGTTTGCGTTTAGCCTCACGGCTTTGATCGTTTGGTTGGCAAATGATTTCACAGCGATGGGTCTATGCTGGGCTGCCGCCTTGGCGAGCTACCCGATTGGATTGCACTGGGCCATACGCCGATCAGGGTCATAGCGGGTCATCCTGATCGCGCTTTCGTGCTCGATACCGCTATGATTTTTCTGGTGCTTGCAACGCACCCCTTGGGTCTGCTGAGCCAGGTAGCCTTGATTGGCGGCATGGCTTTTGTCGCNCGGTTATGCCTTTTGACNTCGTCACAGTCNTATCAAGTGATTCGACTCATCCTGATTGTGGCTTTTGCGTTGTGTGGCGCGTCGGTTATTGAGGGTTTAAAGCACATTGGCCTGCAGGAGAGCCTGGGCTTGGGGTTATTGCTCGGACTGTGTTTTTTTTCAGCGCGGACAGTTGGTTTGGTGAGCTCGGAACGCGCCCGATTGTTTAAAGCGGCGAAGCAAGCGCATCAGCAAACCACCCAGCAATTAACGCGGGTGAAGCCGTATTTGTCGAAACCGTTGTTGGCGTCGGCGTTGCAAACAAAAGCCCCGCGGCGACTACCCCTTATTATTTTTTTTGCGGATCTTCATGATTCAACCGGTGCGGCAGAGCAGCTTGCCGAGCAAGCGTTCACGGATTTTCTCAACGACTATCTGACGCGAATGGGTCAATTGGTCTTGCGGTTTAATGGCACCCTCGATAAATACACGGGTGATGGCTTGATGGTCGTGTTTGGCCTAGAGGAGCCCGCGAGCCAGCAAGCGTTGGCTCGGCAATGTGCGCTGATGGCGCTCGCGATGCGGCGCGCGTTCCAGGGGCTTCAGGCAGATTATTTAGCGCAAAACCAGCCCTTTAAACCGGGTCAGAGAATGGGCATCCATGCTGGCGTTTGTCTTGCTGGCAGTGTCGGGCCTGCCGAGCAACTCAACTTTACGGTCCTTGGACGTGCGGTGCACGTAGCGGCACGTCTGGAGCAGCATGCTGGGCTCGATGAAATTTTAGTCTCGAAAGAGTTTGCGCAACTCCTTGGTGCTGAATTTGTCCTGGCAGCCCGGCCGCCGGCCGACATCTCTGGTTTGAGGCGCCCTTTGAATCATTGCGCGCTACTCGATTAACCCTTTTGTACTCAAGACTCGGTATAATCACAATTTTTGTGGAACGGGCTTATGAACGACGCGCTGTTAAATTCTGCTTTTTTGAGGGCTTGTCGTGGTGAGGCCACCGACTACACACCGATTTGGCTAAACCGCCAGGCCGGACGTTATATGCCTGAGTATCATCAAGTAAAAGGCAATACGCCGAGTTTGGATTTTTTTAAAACCCCTCATTTGGCCGCCCAGGTCACCTGTGATGCGCAGCGGATTCTGGGCGTTGATGCCGCAATTTTATTTGCAGACCTGCTCCCGATCTTAGAGCCTATGGGGCTAGAACTGGATTACTTGCCAGGCTTTGGGCCAAAGATTGCCAACCCGATTCGCAGCAATGCCGATATTGATGCGGTTCGGCTCACCCCGAGCCGGGAATCGATGCCGTATATTCGTGAAGCCATTGGCCTGATTCGCGCGGAGTTACCGCAGAATATTCCTTTAATTGGATTTGGCGGCGCACCGTTTACGCTCGCGTCCTACGCAATCGAGGGACAGGGCTCGAAAAATTATGTTCATGTAAAACAGCTGATGTATGGCGACTCGGTTGCCTGGCACGTGCTGATGGAAAAGATTACGGATGCGGCGATCGATTATCTCAATGAACAGATCGATGCTGGCGTTCAGGCTGTGCAGATTTTCGACAGCTGGGTGGGCGCATTGGGGCCCAGTGAATTTGAGCGATTTGTTCAACCGCATAGTCAACGATTGTTTGATGGCATTAGTGGTCAAGTGCCGGTCATCCATTTTGGCACCGGCAATCCAGCCTTGTCGGGCGCGATGGCGCGCAGTGGCGGCGACGTCTTAGCGCTGGATTGGCGAAGCGACTTAATGGCAACGTGGGATGAAACTGGGGTTACCGCCGTGCAAGGTAATTTGGACCCGATTGTTCTATGCGCAACCCAAGCGGCAGTTGTCGCCGAAGCCGATCGATTGCTGACAACGGTTGGCCCACGACCCGGCCATATCTTTAATTTAGGTCATGGCATTATTCCTGAGACGCCGGTTGATCATGTCAAGGCGCTGGTGGATTTCGTGCATGAGCGATCGGCCGTCCTGCGGCAGTGAAACCCGCTCAAATTATGAAACGGTTCTGAAAAACACTTTGGCGTTTCTTTGCCAGTTATAAAGGGATCGCTTGTCCTCAGGCAATTCTGTGACGGATGTCGCTTCAAAGCCGCGCTCTTTAAACCAATGAGCCGTTTGGGTGGTTAAAACAAAAACCCGATCGATGCCTTGCGCTTTAGCGGACGCAATGAGCGCCTTAAGCAACCGGTCGCCGTGGTCTAAATCTCGGTGCAGGGGATCGGTTGCAAGACAGGCAATCTCGGCGCCCTCACGAAATGGGTACAGGGCGCCGCAACCAATGATCAGGCCCTCCTGAACGATCACCCAAAACCGGTTTAACTCTGATTCGATCAATTCCCGTGAGCGTTTAACCAATGCGCCGGTCGCTTCGAGCGGTTCGATGAGGGCCAGAATGCCGTGGATATCGATTAATTGCGCGGGTCGAAGTTGCGCCGAAGGCGTTTGAACAATTTGGGTGCCGCAGCCTTCCCGGGTGAACAATTCTTCCAATAAGGCGCCGTCATGTTCAGGATGAATGAGATGGCATTTTGCGGAGGTTGCGCTTACGACCTTTTGGGCGGTTGTTAACACATTGATCAAGCTGGGCCACTGGGCTGGGTCCAGCGCAGCACAGGTTAGCTCACTGATGGCCTGCCCCGCATCATCGATTAGGCGATCTTGATCGATAAAATAAATCAGTTTGTCCGCCTGCAGCGCGGTTGCGATCTCGCCGGCAAGAACCGTTGGGTCCAAGCCAAAGGTTTCGCCAGAGAGNGAATAACCCAAAGGCGGGACGATTACCAAGGCCTGCTGATCCAGGCTCTTTGCCATCTCAAGGTGGTTCACGCGACGAACAATGCCGTCGTGTTCTTGATCGACGCCGTTGAGAATGCCAAGCGGTTGCGCTTTGATAAAATTGCCAGAGACCGCAACGAGATCTGAAGATTGGCTAACCGCATTGGGCAAGCCTGCTGAGAGCTGCGCCAGTAGGCGCTGGGTTGTGCCCCCGGTTTGTTCGAGGTAAGTCTCAAGATTGCGGGCGGTAATAACAGGATGACCTGTTTCAGAATCGGTCTTAACTTGGAGCGCCCCGGCGTTTGCGTGCACTACCACCAAGCGAACCCCAAGGGCATGCAATAACGTTAAATCTCTCGCAATGCTGACAAAAGCGCTCGGCCTGAGTGCGTCTTGATCCAAACTGACCACAAAGGTTTTATTGCGGTGGGCATAGATATAAGGTGAAGCGGTTCTAAACCATCGGATGGGATCTTGTTCGACGCTCATACTGGACCTAGTTGAAAAAAGCTTGCGAGGTTTGATTATACTCGCCATCACGTGTTTTCGCTTAGTGGCCGTTGGGCTAAAGGCGTTGGGGGTTTGCCCAGCAACCGATACCAATACCGCTGTAGTTCAAGGCGCTGCTAATATTGCTAGCCTGTCTCAATGGCAATGCGCATCAGCTAGAGGATTGTGAATCTATGCAACAAGAGAAATTAACGGTCGCGGGATTGGTTCAAGACCTCGTTTCGGATCAACGACTGTCCGCCGCCGATGCAAAGCTGTTTGCCGCCGGGGTACGGCAAAGCCGAACCAAAATGAATCATCCCATTGAGTTAATCGATGCGGCAGGCCTGACGGATATGGCCAACCCGGCGCAAACCCTGACGGCGGAAACCTTGATGCTCTGGCTCAGCAAAAGATCGGACCTGTCTTACTATCGCGTTGATCCGCTTAAAATCGACACCCCTTCAGTCACCCGTGTCATGTCCAGCGAGTTTGCCCGGCGCATCAGATCTTGGCGGTTGAAGTCAATGCCAGAGAAATTCTGATTATTTGTAGTGAGCCCTATGTGACCAGCTGGGTCAGTATGATTGAGCAATCTCAGATCGGAAAAACGATTGTGCGGGCGCTCGCCAGTCCGGCTGATATCCGGCGCTATATTGACGAATTTTACGCGATGGCGAACTCCGTCAAAAAGGCATCGGCCCAAGGGTTGGCGGCGAGTGCGCTGGGTAACTTGGAGCAAATGGTTGAGCTCGGTCAATTGGATTCGATGGAGGCCAATGACACGCATATTGTGAATATCGTTGACTGGCTGTTGCAGTATGCCTTTACCCAACGCGCGAGTGATATTCATATTGAACCCCGCCGTGAAAAGGGCGCAACCCGGTTCAGAATCGACGGCATTCTGCATACTGTTTACGAATTACCCATGCCGGTTGTGAGTGCCGTGATCAGTCGGATTAAGACGTTAGGGCGCATGAATGTTGCTGAAAAGCGCAGGCCCCAAGATGGGCGATTGAAAACGAGGACGCCTAATGGTCAGGAAATAGAGCTTCGGCTCTCAACCTTACCCACAGCCTTTGGCGAAAAGTTGGTCATGCGGATCTTTGATCCGGCTATTCTCCTGAAATCGTTTTCAGAATTGGGTTTAGAGGCGCAAGAGCAAGTTGTCTGGTCGCAAATGGTTGGCCAGCCGAATGGCATTGTTTTGGTAACGGGCCCTACAGGCTCTGGAAAGACCACCACGCTTTATACCAGCTTAAAGCAGTTGGCCACCGAAATGGTCAATGTGTGCACTATCGAAGATCCCATTGAGATGGTGGAAGACGCGTTCAATCAAATGCAAGTTCAGGCAAATATTGACCTATCTTTTGCCGAAGGTGTGCGGGCGCTGCTCCGACAGGACCCGGACATTATTATGGTGGGAGAAATCCGAGATCTCGAGACGGCCGAAATGGCGATTCAAGCCGCATTGACCGGACATCTGGTGATTTCGACGTTGCATACGAATGACGCGCCAGCCGCCATTACCCGGATGCTTGAATTGGGGGTCGCACCGTATTTAATTAAGGCGACGCTGTTGGGGGTTATGGCGCAACGACTGGTGCGAACGTTTTGTCCACATTGTCGCTATGACATTGAGCCGGACCTCGATGGCTGGGCAGAACTGGTTCACCCCTGGGGGGTTGAGCCGCCGGTAAAAATGGCAGCAGCGGCGGGTTGTCAGGAATGTCGAGAAACCGGTTTTAAGGGCCGGGCCGGTCTTTATGAGCTTTTGACCATGAATGATCCGGTGAAGCAGCTGGTGGTTGGTCAGGCAGATGCCGGTCAGATCCGAAAAGCTGGGATGCAAGCGGGGATGCGCACTTTGCGATTGAGCGGTGCCGAAAAAGTTGCAAAGGGTGAAACCAGCATTGCGGAAGTGCTGCGGGTAGCGCCCGTTTCAAGTTATGAGTAATGGTCGCTGGTTTTGTCTCGCCTCAGGCGTCGTACAAGGTTGAGCGACCCTGCTCGGTTGTTTTGAACCGGCGGTGGACCCACCAATATTGCTCTGGCGCATCAGCAATGGCGCGCTCGATATGGCGGTTGATGAGGCTTGTATCCTCTAGATCGGACTGGGTTGGAAAAGGGGCCTCCGGCGTTTTGATCACCACCGAATAACTGCCGTCAACGTGGCGGTAGTGACTCATGAAGACCACCTTGGCGCCGGTTAAGCGAGCAATGCGGTTCGCGGCGGTTGTGGTCGCGGCCGGCAGACTAAAAAACGGTGCAAAGACCGCATTCTGGCGCCCGTAATCTTGGTCGGGGGCGTACCAGAGCCGATTGCCTGCTTTAAGGTTTCGAATAACGCCGCGAATATTGTGTTGATCCAGGGCCTGCTTGAAATGATGACCCCGGCCGCGTTGCATCAGCCATTCAAGCACCGGATTTTTATTGGTTTTATACATGACGTTAAAGGGTCTTTGGCGGCTGAGTAAGGCGCCGGCTAAATCAAGGGTGGCAAAGTGCATACCGATGATCAGAATTCCCGGATCGGTTTCAGACCGATCCAGGTGCTCAAGGCCGATGAAGCGCACAGTTAAATCCGTGATTTTTTGAGGGTGTAACCAAGTCGTTCCGGTTTCAATCAAACCCTTGGCAGTTGAGCGAAGATTGGCCTGCAGTAACTGCGCGCGCGCCTCGGGTGTCCAATCTGGAAAACACAGGGCAAGATTGACCCGGGCGATGCGGACGCGTCGGGGCGTAAGGTACTTTGCGCTGCGNCCCAGCAGCCCNGCAAGTCGTTGGCNCATAGGTTGAGGTAATCCAGTTAAAACAAAAGCGAGCGCAATCCCGGTCCAAGTCAGCCAGTAGCGCGGATGAAAGAGTTTAGGCGGTCGTTGATAACGCGTTTGCACGGTAATGGCTCCATCGATGGGCCATTGTAAGGTGAAAATCGGTCTTTATAGAAATCAGGCGGGCAGTGCTAGGGTCTTTTCTCTATCGTAAATTGTCAGACAGTTAANCAGGCTGCGCCCTCGAGGCGGAAGACGGTGGATCTGGGAATAGACCACGCGCGCATCAGGACAAAATCAAACCGAGTGTTTAGAAAAGCTTAAGGGTGATTGAGGATGCACCGGGCATCCTCAATCCATAGGTTAGGCAGGGGCTCATCGACAAGCCGCCTGCGCGCATGGGCTAAACCTACTCGCTCGCAGGGTCTGTAATAACGCGATCAATGACATGAATAATGCCGTTGGTCGTGTAGATGTCGCTGGAGATTACCTTGGCGCCTTGAATGCGTAAGCTGCCATCTTCAATAGCGATCCCGACTGCTTTTCCAGAAAGGGTTTCAACCATAGTGCCATTCAATGAGTAGGCAGTCACAGCGTCAACTGCTGAGCCCGCGATAACGTGGGTTGTCAGCAGCGTTGTTAAGGCTTCGGTATCTGCCAACAGGGCGGACAGCGCATCGGCGTCAATGAGGTCGAAGGCGGCGTCGGTCGGCGCGAACACGGTGAGTTTGCTATCCGGATCGCTCAGGGCATCAACGAGGCCGGCAGTTTCAAGGGCTGTCACCAAAGTCGTAAAGGTTCCTGCAGCGACGGCTGTGTCAACAATATTCGTTGTGACATCGCCTTTCGAGGGCGGTGGCAGCATGACGTTATCGATAACATGAATGACGCCATTTGACGCCATAACGTTGGCGCTCGTGACGGACGCCAAGTTTACAGTAAGACCAGTATCGCTTAGGGAAAGGGCCGTTCGGCCACCCGATTTTTCGGCGGTTGCATTGGCCATTTCGAGAATAGACTGATCGGAGGCTGCCACCGAGATTGCCCCATCCGCAAGTACGACTGCATCAGCGTAGACGTGGTAGAGCAGGATATCTGCGAGTGTTGCAGGATCCGCCAGCAGGCCGTTGATGGCGTCTGTACCCAATTTTGCGAAGGCTGCGTCGGTGGGCGCAAATACGGTGTAGCTTTTATCGGCGTCGGTTAACGCCCCAACCAGGTCCGCGGCGGAAAGGGCGGCGAGCAGCGTCTCGAAGCTACCCGCAGCGGTTGCGACTTCAGCAATATTAAGGGTCGGTGTTGGCAGCCCGGCTGCCCCAACAATAACCGTATCAATGACGTGGATCACGCCATTGGATGCGTGTATGTCAGCGATGATGACTTTCGCGCCGCCAACGCGTAGTTCGCGCTTACTAGAAATTGAAATCGGCACTTCAGCGCCGCCAACGGTGGTCGCAGCGTTGCCACTGAGCGAGTAGGCTGTTACGGCATCGACAGCCGCGTCTGTGATGACGTGCTGCTGGAGAATTTCGGTTAAATTGTCGAGATCAGCCAGAAGCGCCGTCACGTTTGCCGAGCCCATCGCGTCGAAAGCAGCGTCGGTTGGCGCGAATACCGTAAAGGTGTCGGTCTCGCTGGCGAGGACGGTATCAAGACCGGTGGCACCGAGCGCGGCGACCAGCGTTGTGAAGCGCTCGTCGGCTGCAGCAATATTGACGATGGTGCTTTCGCTGGGCGTTGCATCCGCCGGCGGCATCAGAACGGCGTCGATCACATGGATCACGCCATTGTCGGCTTGAATGTCAGTCGCGGTGACCTTGGAAAGGTTCAGAAATAGGGCGTCGTTCTTGGCTGATACGCCAACCCGATCACCATTTGCCATTTCAACGGTCGTTCCCACAGCGTCAGTGGCGGCGGCGGAATCGAGCGCGGTACCACTAACGACGTGATAAAGCAGGATGTCGGACAAGGTATCCGGATCAGCTAAAAGATCATTGATTGCCGTCTCACCCAGTAGCGCAAAGGCTGCATCGGTAGGCGCGAAAACGGTGAGCGTTGCGGATGCGTCGTCGATCGTGCTCGTCAGACCTGCTGCATCGATCGCGGCTATGAGCGTCGTGAAGTTACCGGCCTCGATTGCAACGTCGAGTATGGTCGGCGTTGGCGCTGGCAAATCTGCTAGTGGAACCGGCTCTGGTGTTTTCGTATCAATGCCGTCGCAAGCGGTCAGGGCCAAGCAGGCTAAAACGAGGCCGGCAAATTTATTGAGTAAACGCATGATTGTTATCCTTAGTTATGAGCGTTAATCGGAAGTTACGTCGAGCCGGTTAGAACAGATCACACTGCTCTTGAGGTCAGTAAGAACCGAATTTTTTTATCAGACTAAAAATCCTTGTTATCCTCGGGCGCGTCGCCAGTTCCCTGGCCAGTCGCTTCAGCTGTGATTAGAGCGATCAGAAGATGGGTCAGTCAGCCTTTTGATTGCAGGAACCAGCCGATCGAAAACCCGACTGATGTGTCGTCGAGGCGCTGGCATTCAAAAAAGCGTCGGTTGTTGATCGTTTAGGTCTGTTGGCGGTGAGCGGTTTTTTGGATCATTATCCTGAATTAACCCGAGGCCTGTCAGGATCGTCTGAAGAACATCTGGATCGTTAAAAGAGGCGCGAGTGTAAGGCAAGAATCCGTCTTTACAGAATTCCGGCTATGGTAAACTTCTGCTGGCATCTAGTTTTGCGGCGCCATTCAAGGCCCTAATCATACAGCGACGTTTCGATGGTTCGATTTCTTTACAATATTTTGATCCCGCTACTGATTCCGGGGGCCCT
>JGI20157J14317_10001847_pt1 | contig 18815 bp, 13 predicted proteins | sample COG_07_FD_14317 | JGI IMG/M metagenome (IMG submission 14317)
CACGGATATATGGGTGGAGAAAACAATTTACAATTTAGTAATTCATGTGGTGTGGGTTACGATGGTTTACCGGAAACGAACGATTCAACCGAAGGTGAAACTGAAGAACCACCTGCCGAAGAACCACCTGAAGGTGAAACTGAAGAACCACCTGTTGAAGAACCACCTGTTGAAGAACCAACTGAAGGTGAAACTGAAGAACCAATTTTAGAACTTGAATTTAGGTGGTATGAAATAAACGGAAAAGAGATACTGCAAGTTAAAAATCTTTTGCAACCGACACACGAAGTGGACGGAGAAAAAGCATTTGGTAACAGAGATATGTCGTATTGGTCAACGTTGTATGGTGTAGCACCAACTTCAATGGAATCAAGTTATACACTTGCCCACCAAGCATGGCCAGATGCAGCTGTAAGTGAGAGTCATTCTGATGCAGAAATCTCATTTGATGGATTAACAATTAAATTAGATGGTTCTCAATCGTCTAACGATGGTTATTTACAACTTTATGTCAATTTAGCAGAATCAAAACATATATTTCTTGGTGCAAGTGATGCGGTAAATTTATCTGGAGATGTTCCAATGTTTATTTATTCAGGTGACAACTCGGATTCAGAAAATAGCGCACTCGGTAAAACCAATATGTGGCCAGTTGTTGTAAAAGGTGCTGATTCAGAATCTACAATGGACTTTGAATCAATGTCCAACGAATATCAACAACTTCCACAGGCCGACCGGAATGATCATTCTGAGGCAAAGGGTGAAGTGGTTTATGAAAATTTAGAAGGTGGGTTTTATGGAATCGTAGTTTATGATGCGAGTGGAAATCCACTTGCAAAATATCTACCAATTAATCTTCAGGATAAACTAAAAGAAGACGTAGGTAATACCATAAAATTGCAAAGTTTTTATTCAGAGAAAGATGCAATGAGTATCTTCATGTGGGGTACACTTGTGTATGTGGAAGCATATACAATTGAAGCAGATCAAATTGCATTTTAAATTCAACAATTGTTGTTTGTCTAGTTATTATAAAAACTCCTTCCGTTGACTATTTATAATCAGAAATGATTATTAAATGGGGGGTGTTAAATGAAGCAAATAAGTTGGCAATATAAACTTAGAAACTTTACATCGGTTGATGTAGGTGTATTTGAAAATTACTTTGAAGAATTACCGTATGATCCGTATGTTAAAGGCAATTTTAGAAAACGAAGATTTTCTTCTATCAAAAAAGATCATTACGGAAAATTTGAGATTCTTCCACATAAAACTTTCACTCAGTCAGCAGATGTAAATGATTTGCTTGGTGATGTTGTTAGAGAATATGAAGAAATTGAAGAGAACCTTATTTTATCAGATGACTTTTCTAAAATTGTAGAAGGATTCGCTGCTCTTGCAGGAGTTAATCCTTATATCCAAGAAATCGGAATTCATCAAATGCGTATTTTGTGTTCAGAATATATCAAAGGAGAACCTGCACCTGAAGGACGACATCAAGATGGATTTGATGTTATTGGTATTTTTTGTGCGAGACGAATCAAGGTTGATGGTGGTGTTAGTGAATTGTTTCTTGGTAAAGAGGACGAAGATGCAATTTTAGAAAAAATGCTCGAAGAAAATGAACTACTTGTGGTAAATGATCGTGAGGTATTTCACAACGCAACAAAATTGAGTCCAGTTGATATGGAACTTGGATACAGAGATGTATTCGTTTTTACTGCATGAAAGATGTAGGTCAAATAAGAAGTTCGTTTCCTGCGTTGAAACGAAAAGCACAAAACGGAAAACCGGCAATTTACTTTGACGGACCTGGTGCTTCTCAAATGCCGAAACAAGTGCATCGTGCTTACACGGATCATGTTTTAAACAACAAAGCAAATGCAGGTGGATACTTTGAAACGAGTGTAAATACAAACGAAGCAGTTGAATGTGCAAGAGCATCTCTTGCATTGTTTATGAATTGCGATGACAATGAAATAGTAATGGGAGCAAATGCAACCACAAGTATATTTCAGTTTAGTCGTGCATTAAGCAGAAATTGGACATCTGAAGATGAAATTATAGTTACCAAGTTGGATCACTTTGCAAATGTATCTCCTTGGTTGGAAGTTGCCAAAGATAAAAATTGCAAAACAACTTCAATTGGTTTTGATGCAGATACAGGTGAATACAATTTAGCAGACTTTGAAAAAGCAATTACCAATAAAACAAAATTAGTCGCAGTTAATTATGCTTGCAATGCAATTGGTACGATTAATCCAATCAAAGAAATTACAAAGATTGCTCATGCGAAAGGTGCAATGGTATTCGTTGATGCAGTTCATTATGCACCACATGGTTTAATTGATGTACAGAACCTCGATTGTGACTTTTTGGTAACAAGTGTGTATAAGTATTTTGGACCTCATATAAGTGCAGTATTCGCAAAGAAAAAGCATTTGCAGAACTTTTCTCCGTACAAGGTTGAACCTGCGATTGATAAAATACCAAATTGTTGGGAAACCGGTACTCCAGACTTTTCTGCAATATCAGCAATTCCAAGTACAATCAAATACATCATTTCATTGTCAGGCAATTCAAGTCCGACACGTAAAAATTTAGAACTTGCTTATCAGAATATCGTTGAATATGAAAATGAGTTGAGTAGATACTTTCTGCAAAAGGTCTCGGCGTTAACACACGTTAAATTGTATGGACTATCTGATGTCAACGATGTAGCAAAACGAACTCCTACATTTGGATTAACAGTCAACGGAAAAACATCACACCAAGTTGCGGAGTATCTTGCCAAACATGGTATATTTTCTTGGAGTGGTCATTTTTATGCTTTGGATGTGGTTCGTGAATACAATCTAGAGAAAGATGGTTTGTTGAGAATTGGAATGCTTCATTACAATACAAAACGAGAAATAAAAGAATTGATTTCTATATTGAGTCTTATAAAAACATAAGTAAATAATATTTATATTAATCAAACTTAAATAAGAGTAGGGGGATAAAATGGCAGTAGAAAGATTTATTACAGAAAGTGGTTCGTTGTCACTTGAACAAATGGGGTCACAAACTTCACCTGTTAGAGTGTATTTTGTGGTCGCATTAGACGAGTCACCTCAAATAAGTTGTGAAGTTCAATTTGCCGAAGAGTCTGGTTTAGGAAATGTAGAATCACTTGTATGTCCATACGTTAGTTCTATTGAAGGTGAGCATTTTTATTCATGTACATACAAACCACTTTTATATTTGTATTTAACTGGTGACGAAAACAATCAGGATAGTGATTTGTGTATTGAAAATAATACCACTGTTACTGATGCCAATGGCAAACTTATATTAAACGGAGAAACTGTACATGGTAGATTTGCATTAAATGTCGGAGAATATAATTTAGTGGTAGCTGAAGCACATCCAATTCGTTTAATTGATAATGATACCTCTAAAATACGCATCACAGGTCAGTTCACACACACAAACGGTTCAAGTAATGTTGGTTATCATGGAAATGTGGTAATATCTGTATATGAAGATTTTGGTACAATTTCTTACGAATGTACCAAGCACGGAGCAATGGGTGGAACAGATAATTTAATTTTTAATACAAAGTGTAAACTTGGAGAACCAATTATACCAACTCCAACCCCGAGTCCATCGGCAACTCCTTCTCCGAGTGTTACGTTAGATTCAGGACCTCAAGGACCAAGTGGAGAGGGTTATACATTTTCAACAAAAGCAGACCTTCAAACTGCGGTAAATGCTTGGAATGACGATTCAATCTCTGCAACAGAAACTTACGGAGATATCAAGCACATGGAATGTAAGTGCGATAACGGATATGGCACTGATGTTTAACAACAAAACTAATATTACCTCTCTTGATCTTAGTGGGTGGGATACAAGTAATGTGACGATTACGAGTGCTATGTTCCAAGGTTGTTCATCTTTAACTTCTATAACTTTCGGAATCAATTTTGATACAAGTAATGTAGAGTATATGAATGGTATGTTCTACGAATGCAATAACCTAATTTCTTTAGATTTAAGCAATTTTGATACAAGTAGTGTGACGAATATGGCTAATATGTTTTCCTACTGCTCCTCTCTAACCTCTATAACTTTCGGAGAAATTTTTAGTGGGGATGACATGAACTGGATGTTCCAAAATTGTTCTGCTTTAACTTCTTTAGATTTAAGTTCTTTTGATACAAGTAGTGTGACGGGTATGACTGGAATGTTTGTTAATTGTTCTGCTTTAACTTCTATAACCTTCGGAGATAATTTTGATACAAGTGATGTGACGAGTATGGGTTTTATGTTCCACAATTGTTCATCTTTAACTTCTCTTGATATAAGTGGTTGGTGTGTAACACAAATTGACTATGTACCATTTCGTTTCACCGAGAATGCACCATTTGCAAATGATCCAAGCAATCTTCCAAATTGGGGATATTGTCCTGTAACAGGAGTAATTTCTGGTGCCACTAACATTGGTGATGATACTTTAAATGTAAGCAATTCTGCGGAATTTACAATCGGAGACCAACTTGTAATTGATCGTGGAACAAGTTCGGAAGAAACAACTACAATTATAGATAAAGGATCGTTGGTCATTTATCCTGCATTAACAAAATCTCATGCAGATAATGCTACGGTAGAATCAAGACCCGCAGTTCCATCACCAACTCCTTCTCCGAGTCCATCACCAACTCCTTCTCTGAGTCCATCACCAACTCCTTCTCCGAGTCCATCACCAACTCCTTCTCCGAGTGTAACACCAAGTCCTTCTCCGAGTGTAACACCAAGTCCGAGTCCATCACCAACTCCTTCTCCAACTGAATCTCCTACTTATGTAGAAACTTACATTGATGATCCATCACCAACTCCTTCTCCAACTGAATCTCCTACTTATGTAGAAACTTACATTGATGATCCATCACCAACTCCTTCTCCGAGTGTAACACCAAGTCCGACAATTACGACAAGTCCGTCACCAAGTCCGTCTGCAACCGAAACTCCCACACCAGTTCCATTCAATATGAAAACTGTTGATTTTACTGATCCAGATTTAATATTTTATGTTTCAATTAGCAATATTCAAGGTGCATATTATAATAATGGAAAAACTTTGGTTGGTAACTTTAATCAAAATGATAACACTTCACTTAGTAATGAGGACGGCCTTATTTTGGGAAATACCACTTCCTCTGCTCCCTACATGAACCACCTCCGGTACGTAATACAGGTAGATTTAATTGATCCAGTTAGTTCTGATATAAAAACATGGGCTTCTTCTTTCGATGCACCTGTGGAATTGGGCAGCTCCACAAACAGTTTGGGAGGCTCGTATAACGTTCCTGGATTTATCTTATTTGGTACAAAAGCAGATGCAAGTCAATTTGATGGATACATCTTACATGACATAAAAATCGATGAAAAATTCAAAACTTCCTCAAGTTATCCAGGTGCAGAATTTACTTTAAATTTATATTCTCATAGTTCAAGTTCCAATCTATACAACGGAGTTAAACTTGGAACACTTTTATATACAACGTCTACGTGTGGTACACTCAGAAGTCCCGTGACCTCGCACAACAATCAGGCGGGATATTGGTGGTCAGTTACATCTAGATCGTGGGATGCCAACTGAGACATCAGTAACGGATCATCTTCAAATGAATATATGGTTTATTTAGATGGTGGGGTGATCCTTGGAACTTTAAGCATTCCTGCTTAATACATTTTAAAAATAATTATATGTTCTAATTTTATAGTGTTTGTAAATATTCACGATATTACTATATTGATTATATCAATCGTATAAAGTTTGAGTAATATATATTTATAGATTATGCAATCTATAAAACTTAAAGATTTGTTACCCGAAGGATTATTTGATAAACCATCTTTTGCAAGAACTGAACGAGTTCATGCGGAAATGAATAAAATTGATTCTAAAACAATTCTTCGTAAATACAAAGCAACAAATCAGAAACTTCATAAAAAACCAAATGGATTTTGGTATGCATTTGGAAACGAGTGGACGGATTATGTAAATGGTGTAGGGGGTGGTTTTGAATCACAATACAATTGGTATTACAAAGTAAATGTAAACGGTTGTAAAATGCGTGAGTTAAAATCTGAAAAAGACATCGTAGAATTTACAAAAGAATACACAGACTTTGACGGTACAGATGAAACTTTATTTGCAACATTTTTTATTGATTGGAATTTGGTTGCAAAAGATTATGACGGAATAGAAGTATTTCCATTTCCCAAGAAAAATATGCCTGAAGCAAAGTGGTTAAAGTCATGGGATGTAAGTAGTGGTTGCGTTTGGAACACAAACAAGGTAAAATTAGAATTTGTGGGATAATTAAAATGGCAATTATTAAATTAAAAGATTTATTGATGGAGGGTGCGAAAGAAAAAGCAACATTAGACTTCCTTAAACAACTTATTAGAAAAAGTCCATACGAAGGAAAGGTATTTCTTGCAGGTGGAGCAGTTCGTGATGAACTCATGGGAATTGATGCAAATGATTTGGACTTTGTTATTAATCTTGAGGATGGAGGAGCAAAGTTTGCAGAATGGGCAACCAAGAAGATCGGTAACTATAAAAAAGGATCGAATCCTGTAACCTATGAAACATACGGAACTGCGAAGTTTAATTTAGTTGGAGTAGAACACAAAGGATTTAAATTGGATGACATGGATATTGATTGTGTTATGCCACGTACTGAGGAATACGAAGAAGGAAGTCGTAAACCAAAAGTTGATTCGGGATCACTTAAAGATGATGTAGATCGCCGAGATTTCACAACAAATAGTTTGCTTAAAAATTTAAGCACAGGTGAAATACTTGATTTAACAGGTATGGGAAAGCAAGATATCAAAGACGGTGTAGTAAGAACACCTCTTGATCCTAACGTAATTTTCTCGGAAGACCCACTTCGTATGCTTCGTGCGATTCGTTTTACAATGAAATACAATTGGAAGTTACCATTGTTTATGATCAAGGCACTTAAAAACAATGCGAGCAAACTCAAGCAAATAAGTGTAGAACGAGTTCAAGAAGAACTCAACAAAATGCTGATGACCGATTCTCCTGATCGTGCGATTAAACTTCTTCAAATTACAGGACTCAGCAAATATGTTTTTCCTGAATTGGATCGATTGATAAAACTTGAACAAAACAAGTATCACAAAGAAGATGCAATGGAACATACTTTAAGTGTTGTTAAAGGCACTCCTAAGAACCTTGTAACTCGTTTAATGGCATTGTTCCATGATATTGGTAAAGAAGCAACCAAAGAAGTTATCGGCAAAGAAATTCATTTTTATGGTCACGAAAAAATTGGTGCGGAAATGACTGAAGATATTTTGACAAGATTGAAATATCCGAAAAAAATTATAGATGCAGTTGTAACGGGTGTTGCAAGTCATATGAAATTAAAACACGGAGGACCTGATTCGTTTGGAGCAACTGACAAAACACTTCGTAAATTCAAAGTAAATATGGGTGACCACCTTGAAGATGTTTTGAATTTAATACACGCAGATAATATTGCCCACGAAGCAGGATTTGATATGCCTAATCAAATTGAAGCAATTCGTAAACGACTTGATACATTGGGAATACCACAAGGTAAACTGAAACTTCCAATCAATGGAGATGATATAAAAAAGAAATTCAAATTGAAACCTGGTAGAATTATCGGTGATCTACTTGCAATTGTAAAAGACGAGTATTTGGAAAATCCAAAAGTAAATGCCAACAAGATTTATCCAAAACTTGAAAAGTATTTGAAAGATCATCCTCAGTGAGAAAAGCATATACCTTAAAAAAAGATATACTTCCATTTCAAAAAGACTTACCAACTGTAAGTTTAAGTAAATTGCTTGATGAGTATTTGAATTTCAAAGATGCTAAATTAATATTATTTGATTTAGAAACACTTGGATTAAATCCAAATTTTGAATACGAGCAAATTACAGAAATATCTGCATGGGTAGTGGACGGCAACAATATGGAAGTGATCGAGACTTTAAATTGTGGAATTCAATTAAACGAATCTGCTCAAACATTGATTGATGATGCAACGAGTATTGAACGAATAAATTGGGTGGACAGACAGAAAAAAAGAAGAGGTAATACATTTGATAGTCCAACTGAAATTTTAGATATGACTCACTATTATGATTTAAATGCAGAAACTAATATCAAAGAATATGAAGGAGTTTCAAAGTTTATAGATTTAATAAATAAATATGAAAATGTAATTACAGTGGCACACAACGCAAAGTTTGATGTAAAGTTTATGACCGTTCGTTCATCAAAATATGAAAAGCAGTTTCCGGTTACTGATACACTAGATACATTAAAATTATCAAGATATTTTTTCTCACCTTTAGTTTTAAAATTAGCAACCCACACGGATGTCAAAGAAATATACAATTCTTTGTTTCGTCAACGAACAGACTTTATTCATATTAGTTCAAAGTTGGGTGAACTTGCGAATGCTTTAAATATTGATTCATCTTCTTGGCACAGTGCCGATGCAGATGTTAAAATGATGTATGAGATTTTAAAATTTATGATGAACTTCTTTAAAACTCACAAAAATGAAGATATACAAACATATCAAACTCAGATTTTAAAAAGAAACATAGGAAAGAACAAACCAAAATGAGTGCAAATGGAAAATCAAGACCCTTAATGGAAAGTGAAATTAAAGCAGCTCAAGATGAAAGTATATCAGCAGCCGATGCAGCTAGAAAATTGAATGTAAGTTACAATACCTACAAAAAATATGCCAAGATGTACGACATAATGGAACGATGTAAGTGTACAGATTCCACTGGAATGCCCAAAGTGCACAATCCATATAAAGGAAAGTATCCACTTGAAGAATTATTAATGGGAATGCACCCATCATATCCTCCACACAAACTTAGAAAGAAAATTATAGGTGCAAAACTTAAAATAGAAGAATGTGAAGTGTGTGGATATGCAGAAAAAAGAATCACCGATGATAAAGTCCCGTTGATATTGGCATTTAAAGATGGTGATAGAACCAATCATATTTTGGAAAATCTAGAAATGGTTTGTTACAATTGCTACCACAATGTTTATGGAAATTTGTTTGGAATCACAAAATAAATATACAAACTAATATTTATCTATGAGATGGATAAAAAAAGTTTAAAAAGTCACATTCTTCAGCAAATGGGGGTATTAATCGAATTTGATATTATTAGCTCCACGTCACTTGAAGAATTCATGGAAACCTACAAAACGATAGCAGAGTCATCTGATGATATTTCAGAATTAAATAAAGTTTCATCTCTGCTTAATAAAAAGGATAATACAAAGATTCCTGGATTTACAAATCCTACTCCTGGTCCTTCGGGCAGAAAAGACCCGTCATTGGATAAGTTGTCAGTTGCACTCATAGAGTTTATACTCAAAAAAACTCAAGATCCAGAAGATTGGACTTATATAATAAATTACATGGTAGAAAAACTTGGATTAGAGTTTGAAGATGATGACGCCGAGGGGGATATTTGAAATAAACAAATTTAGATGTGAATTTAATAATAGATGCAGATTTAACAAACCCCCCGTCCGAACTTTCTGTTTTTCGTGATATAACTTTGTATTCTAAGGTTTTCTTGGATCTTGATGTATTGTTGGAATGTGAATCTGAGCATAAAGACATTTATTATTATTGGTTAAAAAATCGTGGAGCATTTGATTATATAGACGATTTTGTAAATTCTGACCAAGAGCATGGCATCACAATTCGTTCTTCCAACGCAACAATTACATTAAAATGTCTTCGTGTGGAAGAATTAAATAAAGTTATATATTTATTAAAGAAAAATACTTTATACTTATAGTTTAGGGCAATCAACAAATTTAATCGGAAAAAGATATGGGAACACTTAATAATAGATTTCAATATGCATGGTATGGAACCTGCGGTGAGCAAGAAAAATGCAAACCTTATGTATTTAAAGAGAACCCCGCACAATTACAAGATGCGGTAGAAATGATATCATCATTTACTACGAGTTCTGCAAATAACTCGGTGTTATATTATAATCCGGAAATAGATGAAGGTGATCTTGTAAGTTTAGAATGTGGAGGAATGTATTCTATAACATTGCGACCTGGAAAAAGTTTAAGTATTCCTGGACTTACTCCTGCAGGAAGTGAGACAATTAAAGTAGGTGAAAATAAACTTGCTTCTAAAATTTCGTTTACCTGTGCAGGAGTGTATGATATTACACCGTCACCCACAATTCCACAATGTATTCCAGATTCATTTACTAACATAAGAATTACATCCACAAATCAACTTGTATCAATAAACGGAATAAACCAAAGATTTATTTTCTTTTCAACAAATGACCAAATTGGTATAGATGGGTCTTTCTTGGTATCAGCAATTGCTTCTGATGTTAGAATAAAATTTCCAAACGGAGTAACATCTCAGATTATATTGACCGGTCTCAAACCCAAGGAAGAAGGTGGAATGTTTTATGTTGATAGAGGCACGGGGTGTTATGGAGCTCCATATGAACTCGTTGATGGTAATTGGGAAGTAAATTTAAAACTTTTATCAGGAGAAGCATCTGATCCAGAACCACAACCTACACCAACACCGAAACCTTCACTTGAGTGTAATTGTGCTCCTGATAGTTTCACTAACGTGGATATAACAGGATCAATGGTGAATTCCGGAGGAAATAATTTCGCAGGATTTCAAACCGGTACAACCGTTAGTTACAATCCGTCTACACTCAAATCTGAAGGAATTGCGTGTCAAGTTGAATTAAACTTTCCAAACGGAGCAAATCTTGGTTTAATAATAATTAATGGCAAAGTTCCGAATAATACTCAGTTTTATGTAAAGCACGGAAATATGTGCTATACTGCAACTGCGTCAAATTCCAACAAAGGAAGTAGTGGAGATTGGACACTTGCCACTGTTGTATCTAAAAATTTATCTAACGGGTGTGGTGATGACCAGGATATTCCTGATCCAGTTCCAACTCCAACTCCTAAACCACAACCCACACCAACTCCTAAACCACAACAAACGGGAGAGTGTTGCCCATCAACCCATCGTTCACTTGATACCGATGGTGAGCAATCATTGATTGAAGTTGGAGAAGTTTTAGAAGGTCAAGGTAAAGCAGTAACTACATTAAAATATATGATGTGGGAAGTTGGTGGAGAATTATGTGTAGATATGAGTGATATGAACAATGCCGACGTTAATGACTCCGAGACGGCACGATATTATTCGTTACCGGGTAGCAATTCAGCTGAAGCAATTGGTACATTAACTCGTGTATACAAAAACAATAAAAACAAATTCTACTATACATCTGCAAACGGTACGTGTTACGAAGCAGAATACTCAGACGAAGGACAAGACTGGACAAGTCCTGTTGTGATGCAAGTTTCATCTGGTGGGTAATGTAAAATGCCCGTGAAGGTACATAAAAAATGGGAAACTTAAATGGTCCTTGGATAATTGGTTGGGTAGGAGATACAAGTGGTTGTGATGAATATGATACGATTGATTTAGAATCTAAAATAGAAATTATATTCCAAACATCCCCATCTGGATCAGCATTTACGGTACAAAGAACAAATTCAGCAGACAGTCCGTTTGCCACAATTAAAAAAATTCATTGTGGGGGTGCGGTTATTATGCAGCTGAAAGAGAATACAAACTTAAACCATATAACTCAATCGGGATCGTCACCAACTGCGAGGTTAATACCAAACTTTCCTCTTGAAATAAATATAACTGAATTGCAAGCAAGTTACGTAGATGGAAATGGGTTGTATATAATAACGACACAATTCAAGAATAATTTTCCTACATATAAAAATGAAAATGGTTGGATGTTAGAAAAATCAGATTCAGGATGGATGATCATTCATGAAATAAGCAACTTAAATTTTCTAAGAAACAATTCAATTAGTCCAATTGTAGGTCCGTATGTAGAGTTAAACTGCAATTCCGAAAATTGCCAAACTGCCATACCATCCACCGAAGTTGATGATGGTGATGACGATACTGACGATGATGACAATAATGATACCGATGACTTACCACAAATTGAGAATTTAAAAACAACTGAAATTGATACTAATTCATTTTCAATCGAGTGGGATGGTGTCGTTAATATAAGTAACTATCAAGTACAAATTTCTGATTCAATTAATTTCACAGAATCAGCTACATTTGATGTTAATAAAAACCAGCAATTTTTTAATTTTAATAATTTGTCAGACGGATTTTCATATTACTATAGAATAAGATACGAAAACTATCTAGGTAATATAAATGGAACATATTCCGTGAGAAATGTAATGACATCAATTTCAGGAAAAAGAGCAGGTCTTAATGTAAGCCTCAACTCTGAATATTACCCACAACTTACTTGGAATTTACTGAGTGACATAGAGTATGAATATTCTGTTATCATCAAACGATCAAAGGATACACAGAATTGGACTGATATAAAAACATTCAAAGGATCGGAAAAAATCACTTCATATGTTGATAACAACATTGAAGATGTTGCTGTGTATCATTATGCGATTGTATTTTACAATGGAACAGATGGAGATTTTTCTGACATCGAGGTAATTTCAGTTGACAAAGAGAAACCCAGAAAACCAAGTGTTAACAATCCAAAATCACCGACATTAAACAAAAATTTACAGTTTAAGTGGAATTACAATGGAAATATTTCACATTATATGTATAAATTTAATGGCTCCGGTTGGGTAAAATTATTACAAACTTGGACGGACATAACAATTACCGGAAAAGAAGGAACTAATATATTCCATTTAAAGTCTGTAGATAATCATTCTAATGAATCCGATGAATCGGTGAGTGTTGTTATAATAGATACAACACCTCCTTCAAAACCGATAATAAGTGATATGGACTCAATGTCAAATAAAACTGAATTAAAGTTTTCGTGGGTTTGTAATTCAAGTGATCTCAAGGAATTTTTATACAGAATCAACAGAGGTTCTTGGATTCGGATAGACAAATCACTAACAAGTGTAACATTAAAAAGTATACAGGGTCAAAACAGATTTGAAATAAAAGCCATCGATTCCGTTGGCAATGAGTCTGACATTGCTGAGTATATAGTTGTATCTGACTTTAAACCACCAAATACACCGAGTTTGGTAAAAATAGAAAGTCCCACGAATTCTCCGAGATTATTTTTTAGTTGGTTATCTGAGGAAGTTACTGGATTTAGATACAGAGTTACCACATGGAAAGATTCTAATGATACCAAGAATGTGGGAAACTGGATTAATCTTTCTAAAATTAGACGAAGTGTATCTCTTGCAGGAGTTGATGGATTTTATAGATTTGAATTGTATTCATATGATGAATTTAATAACAACTCGGATATGAGTTCGCAGACAATATTGGTTGATTACTCTCCACCTCAAAGTCCTGAACTTGATGAGATCGAACTTATAACAAACTCATCGTCTGGCCAAATAAAAATTCGTTATAGTGTAAATATAGATTCTGATTCCACGGGAGCAAGATACAGACACAACAATTCAGGATGGACTGAGTATGATGTTAACTCAAATCAGGATTTAGAAGTTTTGCTGAGTGAAGGAGATAACATCATAGAAATTTATTCATATGATTCAGTTGGTAATGAATCTGACATAAGAAAACAACATAAATTTATAGATAGTATTGCTCCATCAAAACCAGAATTTATTTCTCCACTCGGTGGTTCACCCGATGGACTATTTTCTGACTTATGGGAATTGTGCCAAACTAATTCAATTTTAGAAGATCGTGCAGTAATTAATATTTCATACGGATACATGAACGAAGGTACTCTTGTTAATTTTGAGAACGGTAGTAGACAACCATCAACCTCAGTTGTTCCACTTAGAACAAATTCAACCACCGAGTTTGAATTCAAAAAAGAAATAGAAAGTGGATTTCGTAGTTTCAAGAAAATTATAGAAGATTTATTTGATAAAATTGAAATAAACTTCATAGATTCTGGAAAAGAATCAAATATATTGAAAGAAATTCCATCTTCACCTCGGTATGGACTCAGCAAAGAAGACTTTCAAGAACTTGACCTTCCAAACATACGAATTGGGATGGTAGATGAATACATTGATATAGATGATTCATTAAAAAATTTAGATACTGATTTATTTGTAAATTCAAATGGTATTCATTTTGATAAAAATTTGAATTGGAAACCTGACAATGACGTTGATAATAATTCGTATAGCATACAATATGGTGTAAGATATTTCCTTGGGAAACTTCTTGGATTACCTATTAATAAAGAAAATACGCATGGAACGCAACATGGTCTTGTAAAAGGTTTGAAAATTGCTAATCGTGAATCGTCTGATAAAAATCTATTTTCAAAAATATATCAATTTCCAGTTCTCGGAGGAAATGGCGTGCGAGTAGTAAACTCAGATGCACTTGATATAACATGGAAGAGTGATACCGATTGTTTATACGAATATCGTTATGCTTTAATATCAAATACGGGTAGAATAACTTCAATTGAGAGATGGAGAGAACTCGACTCACAAAAATCAAAACTTGGTAGAAAACTTATAGAAATTTCAGAAGAAAACCGTCTCAATTCAACACTTAGATTTTATGTAAGATCGATGGATGAATCGGGAAATACATCAGATGAATCGTATGTTGATTTTCAGTTACCAACAGAAGAACTAGATACTGATATTGATATATTGTCTGTAGTTGAAATTTGCGAAACAAACTCATTATATAAACAGAACGCAAACTGCTGGGACAAGCATGGGTTGTTTAGTGCAGACCTGCGAATTTCTAAAAGTAGTATAAATGGTCAGTACATTATTGTAGAAATAAAAGATAGTACAGAACCGTTTGCTAGATATGAAAAGATAAGTAGTGGTATTAGTAATGGTAAGTTTTCTGTAAACTCACTTAAATCAAACACTAATTACACATTTCGTGTCTGCTTGGCAACTGATGGTATAAATTTGTCAAATTCCGATACAACATATCCGAATAAAGTGGGAACAATGTTTGGGAAATTTTCTAATTTTGTAACACTAAAGACACCACCTTCGTATATGCAAATACCAGCTGCACCTAGTATTCGTCAAATTATTCATTACAGATTCAAGAGTGACGAAAACACAAAGTTTGTATATCCACAAGGAGAATCATATAACTTGAATATATGGAAACCGACTTGTGTATTTAAATGGAACGCATCTAATGCACAATTTTTTAAGAATTACGAAATACAATATGTTAACTCAAATGAAAATGAGAACAATCTTAAATCTATCATTATAAACGATCAAACTCAGTTAGAGCATATTATTCGTTTAGAATCATATAATACACGATATAAATTTAGAATAACATTAAATGATACAATCGGAAACACGGTTAGTTCACCTTGGCAGTATTATTCATCTGTTCCCTCGGATGTACCACCTGAGTTGATAGAAGAGTTTGCTGTATATTACGCAGGAGAACTTAACTCCATATACAACGAAAGACCCAACTCAAAATGGACACTTGCACTCAAATTACCAAAAGTTGTAGATAAACAATACTTGGTGGGTCATCCAAAAGATCCTCAACGACATCATGTTCCTGATGTAGAAGATTTTGTAAGAAAGGATTATGAACTAATTGACTGGATATCTTCAATAGGACATCCTCCTATGCGAATTGAATTCAATGCAACGGGAACAAATTCTGGATCAAAAACATCATACTGGATGACTCATTCCAAAGTATACGATGATGAATTCAGAGAAACTGATTTAAAAATTATAAAACAAGATCAAGGTAACTTAGTAAAAATATCAGGATTTGAAGAAAAATATAAGTATGATTTTAAATTTACGGTGTTTGATATGTCGGGACATTACATTCAAAAATCAAGAACCATACAAACAAAGGAACGTACAACAGACAGTACTGTAGTTAATGCGAGACCCACGATTAATGTAGAGAAATACAGATACATCAATGGACGTGACAACAACGGAAATTCACTGGAACACATTCAGTGGATACTTGATGTGAAAGTAAATGTTAAAACCGAAGCAAATCTTAAGAAGTTTCATGTTTATTTTAAAAGCAGTGATTCTAAACCTTACACCGAACGATTTGAAATAGATATTTCAAGCATACCATCTGATAGAGTGTGGAGTCAAACCACCAACACTTTATATACAGTACGACTATCTGGTTTCCAACCAAGAACTAGATATTATATAAAAGTAGATGCCGTCAATAATTTCGGAAATCTCTCGGAGTCATCCAATGAATATAATTATGTTACTTCTGTAGGTGATAAAATAAATCCAGAAAGAGTACAACTAAAATCAATCAAACGATCCAAAGTGAACAATAGAGATCAAATCCAAATAGGATTAAAAAAATCAATAGAACCCAACTTAGATTTTACGTTGATGCATATTGTACACGACACACTCGGTGAACTCCCAAGTAGCATATGGAAGTATCCAAACAAGAACTACATTTCAGCTGGTAGAATCAACGCATACTTGGCCAACGGATCATATGTACTGAATATAGGAATGAACACAGATTTGGAAAAGTATCACACGTTGGCTATGATGTGGAGAGATTCTTCTTTTAATTATTCATCTTCGTATATGAAAACTTTTAATCCTGTTTCACTTTCTCAAATTTCTCAATTATTAGAAGATGGTGAAGTGGATACATCTGATCAGGATCATAATGTTTTAGTTTTAACTTAGATAATTGCATCTATGTGACAATTTTTTAGAAACCACGCATATTTATAATAGAAATGGAAGAAAACGAACTTAATAGAAAATATCAATACGGATGGTACGGCACCTGTGAAAGTGAGTGTGATCCACTTTACTTTGACCAATTTAACGATAGAGATAAAATCGAGTCTGTGATTCGTGTATCTACTTCAGACGGCCGTTCGTTTGAAAAATTTACTGCATATGATGAATCATCACTTGCGTGGGTCAATAATCTTCCGGATAATGAATCGTTTGATGACTATATAAATCCCCAATTCAAGCATATGGAGTGTGGTATGGGTTATTTGGTGGTTAGAAAAACCGATAATTTTGATCCACTTACATTACCTGGATTTGCAATTGGTAACTACAATGGACCATCTGATGGTTATCAAACAGGATTTGTGGCTGTAGATGGATGTCCAGAAGCAACTCCTACACCTACACCAGCACCACCTTATTTGAAGATAGAAACACTTGAAGTAGATTATAACTACGATGGCAATTTTGGTGAGGTATTAATTAAATTTACAATACGATTACTTGAAACAAAAGCTTGGCAATATAAAATTTCAGGTGACCAAAATACATACACTGTATTAGCAGAAAATGGAAACGCCGTTTTGAGCAAACAATTTGTAAGTGCTCCTGGAGATTTTTCAATAACTGCAACTGGATTAGATGCAAGTGATAAACCTGTGGTCGTGCAAGAATCACAAGACACACGATTCTTCCAAGTTCTTGCACCTACACCTACACCAACACCAGAAAGAACACCCACACCTACACCAACTCAAACACCAACACCGAGTCAGACACCATTTAATTGCGAGTGTGTTCCAAGTACACACAACAAGTTCGTAATGCAGTCTATATCTCAAACAGTTAGTGGTCATGTTTATGTTCTACCAGTTTCGTCTGAAGTAGGAGTTGATCTGAGTCAGTTCACATCTGCATCTGCAAGTACCGTGAATCTCAATAAACCTAATGGAGAAGAATTGGGAATGGTTGTATTTTCTGGATTAAAACCCAACGGTGCTAAAATTTATGTAAAGGACGGAGACAACGGAGTATGCTACGAAGGAGTAGCAGATTCATCAAACGGAGGTGGTGAAACTTGGACTGTTACAATGAGTGCAAGAGAATTACCCGGAGATTGCCAACCAACACCAACTCCCGAGATGGCAGAATGTTGTGATGGATTTGAACAATCTGCAACCGTGAATGAGTCAATTGAAGAAAATGATAATTATGTTGCTGGATTTGCTGATGGAGTTTCTGGTAAATTATGTTGGGAAACATTAGCAGAACCACTATCAGCAACGAACTTGGATTTTAGTTGCCCACTTGAAGTTGCTGACTTTTCTTTGGGTGGTCTTTTGATCACCGTTCAAAGTCCGTTGGATTCTTCTAATAATAAATTTAGATTCGAATCATCTGATGGAAAGTGCTACGAAGCAACTTTAGAGTCAACTGGTGATGCAGTTAACATATTCAAAAGGATACAATAAAATGGCGGTGATACAACAAGCAGATTCATATAAAACAGTAGTCGGTTGGTACGGTGATTGTAGTGACGAAGAATGTCAAGACATCAACTTATCAACATACAAACCACACATTACATCAGTTTACCAATGGGATAACTCAGGAGTTTTAAAAGTTTGGAAATCAAATTTATCTGACGCACTTAATCGTGCATTTAAAACACTTGAATGTGGTAAGTTATACTATTTGTATGTAAAACCAGGAACCGGTTCATTTACAATTCCAAATTTTGTTGTATCTAGTTATGAAACAGGGGATGCGGGTCGTATCGCTGCGTTGTGCCAATCGACACCAACACCGATGGCAACTCCAACTCCAGTTCCATGTGATTGTGCTTCTTCTGATTTTGTAACATTAGAGTCTACTTCAAGTAGTGCATTTGTATCAAGTGGTCATACATTTGGTG
>JGI20157J14317_10001865_pt1 | contig 18705 bp, 19 predicted proteins | sample COG_07_FD_14317 | JGI IMG/M metagenome (IMG submission 14317)
AATGAGGCAACGGGGTGAGTGGGTGAACGGGCTGTGTGCGGATGCAATGGGGTTCCCTATTGTCGCGCTACAACAGACTACTCGGAAGTGCGGGGTGACGTTCCAGCTTAAGGCGCTGCCACGGTTGCTTGGCACGACGCCACCACGTGGGTGCACGTCGGCGCCAAGTGATGGCATGGGTGGCGTTGCCGAACGTAACGGCATCGCCTGTGCCCGCTGGATTCGCGAGCAAGGGGGCGAGGCTGTCGCTGTCTAGCGCGCGCCAGGCGGCTTGCCATGCGTGGGCATCATCGGCGTGTGCGCTCAGCGCGTCGCACCAGATGACTTGTTTTGTGGGGGCAGTCGCTGCGGGCGTCGCTACGGCGCCGGCACCCTCTACCCAGATACCACTGACCTCTGGGCGCCGCTGGGCGTGACGGGCATCGTTGACAGGGTGGGTATAGAACAGCATTTGGGCTTCATTTTGCAAACGCAGCAGCCATTGCAGATTGCCTTTGGCTTCGCCGCTCTCGGGTGTCGGGGTGCCTGTGTGTACTGAATCGGGCAAAAAAGGTTGGTAGTCAGCAATGTGTTGGTTGGCTGCCAGCGCGAGGCTGGGCGTTCTGATGTGCCGCAAGGCCTCTCCGCGTAGCAACCAACGGGTGGGTGCGCGCATGTCCAGTTGCAAACCATCTTCTTTGCATAATTCGGCCAAAGCCTGAAACAGGGGCTGGGCCTCAGCCGCGCTGAGGCGCAGCACACTGGGGTCACAGACCCGCACGTCATTCATGCTGCTGATGAGATGCACCGGGCGCACCCAAGCGCAGGGTACGGCGTCAGTTGCCTGGTCTTGTAGTGCGGCGAGGGGTAAGGGGTCGCTGGTCGTGGCGCGGCTGGCGTGCCAGCCCAACGCGTCCGCATAGCAGCGCTCTATGGGGGTTACCCAGTCTGCAGCGACGGCTAGGGGGGTGTCGGCAAACCAGGTTCCTAACAGTTGTGCGAGATGAGGCAGTGCTTGGTCTAGCGGCGTGGCGGCTTGCCCTGCGTGACTTGGCCAAGTGGCGAGGGGGATAAAAAGATGTTGTGGCATGATTTTGGGGTGGTCTGGGCGCGCCTAGCCTCGCTCGTGTGGTGACGGTCGCTAAGCCTGCCACAATGACAACTTCACATTATGGCGCTCATGAATCTTCCTTACGAACTTCGCATCGGTTGGCGTTACACCCGAGCGGCTAAAACAACAGCCCGCAATGGATTCATATCCTTCATCTCTGGCGTGTCCATGTTGGGCATTGCGTTGGGGGTGGCGGCCTTGATTATTGTGCTGTCTGTTATGAATGGCTTCCAAAAGGAGGTGCGCGACCGCATGCTGAGCGTTTTGGCGCATGTGGAGGTGTTTGATGGCGCCGATCAAAGTGTGGCCGATCTGGCCACCCTGATGGCGCGTCTGAAGGCACAAGAGCATGTTGAGGCGGCGGCACCGTTTGTCGCTGCACAGGGGCTGATCGCGCGTGGGGACACCATGCGCGGCGTCATGTTGCGGGGTATTGATCCTGTTTTGGAGCCGTTGGTGACCCCGTTGGTCAAGGACATGCCCGAGGTGCTTCGAGCGCGTTTGGCTCCGGGTGACTTCGGGGTGATTTTGGGTGGGAGTTTGGCCAGAGGCTTGGGCGTGACCACGGGCGACCGCGTTACCCTGATGGTGCCTAGCGGACAAATGACACCGGCTGGCGTGGTGCCCCGGGTAAAACAAATGACCGTCGTTGGCCTGTTTGACTCAGGGCATTACGAGTTTGATGCGGGTTACGCTTATCTCAACATCAGCGATGCCCAACGCCTGTTTCGACTAACGGGGCCGACGGGCATTCGTTTGCGCTTGGATGACTTCAACCGCTCACGCGGCGTTGCGGCGGCGGTATCTGCCGACCTCGGCACTGATTATTGGGTGAGCGACTGGACGCGTCAAAATCGAAACTGGTTTGCGGCGGTGCAGGTCGAAAAACGGCTGATGGCCATCATCCTCACCTTGATCGTAGCGGTCGCCGCGTTTAATTTGGTCAGCACCTTGGTGATGACGGTGACCGACAAGCGCGCCGATATTGCTATTTTGAGAACCTTGGGGGCTTCGCCGCTGAGCATCATGGGCATTTTTGTGGTGCAAGGCGCTACGTCTGGCTTTTTGGGCACCGTGGCCGGCTTGGGTTTGGGGATGCTCGTGGCATTCAATATCGATGTCATCGTCCCCTTCATCGAACACCTGTTGGGCACCCAGTTTTTGCCGCAAGATATCTACCTCATTAGCCAGATGCCTAGCGATCCGCAGTGGGGTGATATTTTTCCCATCACGGTGAGTGCGCTGATTTTGTCGTTGTTGGCAACGATTTACCCCAGTTGGCGTGCCAGCCGCATCAACCCCGCGGAGGCCTTGCGCTATGAGTAATCCAGTCATCACGGCGCAGCATCTGGGCAAGCGTTTCTCGGAAGGGCGGCTAGATGTCACGGTCTTGAAGGACGTCGATTTACGCGTGGAGGCGGGTGAGACGGTTGCGATCGTGGGAGCCTCTGGGTCGGGTAAAAGCACGCTGTTGCATATTCTGGGTGGTCTGGATGCGCCCACCACGGGCACGGCGGCATTGTGCGGCGGCGTTTGGTCTGAGATGGCTGCGGCCCAACAGAGCCGCTGGCGCAACCAGCATCTGGGGTTTGTGTATCAGTTTCACCACTTGCTGCCTGAATTCACCGCCGTGGATAACGTCGCCATGCCTTTGTGGGTGCGTCGCATGCCCGTGGCGCTTGCGCACGAAAAAGCGCGCGCAGTGCTAGAGAAAGTGGGGCTGGGGGATAGGTTGCTCCACCGTCCCGCCGAGCTATCTGGTGGTGAACGACAGCGTGTTGCGGTGGCGCGGGCCTTGGTCACCGAGCCCGCTTGTATTTTGGCGGATGAGCCCACGGGTAACTTGGATAGAACGGCTGCCAAGGGCGTGTTTTCGCTGATGTTGTCGCTGGCCGAGGCGCAACGGTCGGCATTAATCGTGGTGACGCACGACGTGGAATTGGCGACTTGGTGTCAACGACAACACCGTTTAGACAACGGGGTCTTGGGTGCGCTAACGGCTTGAGTACGATGGCGGTCGAGTGGATAGACACACATTGCCATTGGGATGCGGCTGAGTTTGGTTCGCCGACGCAGGCTGCCAGTCTGCGTGGTGCAGCCAAGCAAGCGGGCGTGTCGCTTTGTATTGTGCCTGCCGTGCATCGGCAAAATTTTGTCGCTGTGAGAGATTGGGCACACACCCATAACGACGCCTATGCGCTTGGGATTCACCCGCTACACGCATTAGACGCCAGCGACGATGATGTGGCCGCGTTGGACGCGCAGTTGGCGGCATGCCGCGATGATCCGCGTCTAGTTGCTGTGGGTGAAATTGGTTTAGATGGGTTCGTACCTGCTTTGCAAACACCGGAGGCAAAAGCCCACTGTGCACACATCTACCGGTCGCAACTAAAACTAGCGCGTAAGCACCAGTTGCCCGTGATACTGCACGTGCGTAAGAGCGCTGATGATTTGTTGAAGCATTTGCGCCAATTACCCGTTTGCGGCGGCATTGCGCACGCGTTTAACGGCAGTGCTGTGCAGGCGGCGGCGTTTACCTCGGCGGGCTTTTGCTTGGGTTTCGGTGGGACGCTGACGTTTGAGGCCTCTCGTCAAATTAGGCGTTTGGCACAAGACACCGCATTGACACACGTGGTTCTGGAGACGGATGGCCCCGACATCCCCCCTCATTGGCTTTACGTGACCGCACATGCACGCGCGCAAGGGCAGAGGCAGGCGCCCAACTCATCGCGTGAGCTGCCGCGTATCGCGGAGGTGATGGCTGGTTTAAAAGGGGTCTCGCNAGGGGCGCTCGCTGCCCANACCCAGTTGAATGCCTGNCGCGTATTGCCACGACTAGCGAAACTGGTTTTAAAACCGTAATAATTGGGGCATGAGCATCAAATTGTCTAAGTCCACTGCGCGCGAAGCCAAGGCCGTCACGCTCCCACAGGTTAATTTCTCTGAGGATGGCGAGGTACGCTACCTGCATCTGGGCTCGGAGTGGGTTCAGGGCTCGATGTGGCTGGATAAGCCTTACGAGATTGAGCTGGATTACGTTCGCCGCATGATGGCTTGGCTGTTGTTCGTGGACCTGGCGACGGTCGGGGATTTGCATGCGATGCAACTGGGACTGGGGTCCGCTGCGCTGACTAAATATTGCTATAAAAAGTTAGGCATGTTGACCACTGCGGTGGAGATCAACCCAGAGGTGCTCGCTGTGTGTCGCCACTGGTTTAAGTTGCCACCAAACGATGAACGGTTAAATGTCGTTCTGGGGGATGCGCAAGACGTTTTGAAGGCGCCAGAATGGCGACACGCGATCGATGCGTTGCAGGTAGACCTTTACGACCACGAGGCAGCAGGCCCCGTATTAGACAGCGCTGATTTTTATGCCAGTTGCCGCGACGTGCTNTCNGACAACGGCATCATGACGGTTAACTTATTTGGCCGCCATGCCAGCTTTAATGTCTCTATGCAAAACATGGCGCAGGTGTTTGGCGAGGATGCACTCTGGGCCTTCACGCCGACACGGGAGGGGAATTGTGTGGTGCTGGCACAGGCTCGCCCGGATCAACCCGACCGCCTGACGTTGCTTGCTCGCGCGCAAGCGGTAGAAGCGCGCTTTAAGTTACCTTGCGTTAAGTGGTTGAAGATGCTGAAGCCTTGGCGCGATGCTGAGACTTTAATTAATGTGAATGCAAATCGATGAGTACGCCCCTATGAAAATGCATCCCCTGCGACAGCCGTTACACAACGAAATTCACGCGCGACCGCCTGAGTCCGTGCAGTTGCCGACTGCGATCACGCATGTGGTGATGTGGTTGGCACCTGACGACCGTGCGCGCAGCCTAGCGCACTTATGCTCCTTGTTGGCCGACCACCATCTTGCTAGCCCGCAGCCTGGGGCGACGCATATGCGTGCAGATTTCGGGGCCTTTCGCTTGCGTTGGGAAATGCATACCGAGTTTGTGAGCTACACCTTCATGCGTGACTTGCCGCAGTCCCCGGTTGCGGGTGGCGATGCTGGTGCTGGTGCGNTGGCGCTGGTGCTGGTGCGGTGGGCAAAGCCATTGAGGCGGTTGATACCGTTTGGTTGTCCGAGCTCCCCGGTGAGTGCCTGTGCCAAATGCATGTAACCGTGTTGGCACAAGACGATGTGTCGCGTGCGGCAAGCGTGCGCGCCGCGTTGCAAGAAGCCGCCTTGATCGGGTCTACCGTCGGCGAGGGTGAGGTGGAGGTCTACACAGATTTCAGCATTCAAGCCGACGGTGCGTCTCAAATGCTTTTGTGCGTGGGCGCCTTGTCGCCCAGACGCTTGGGCCGCTTGGTACAACGCCTGCTCGAAATCGAGACCTACCGTATGGCCGCGTTGCTCGGTTTGCCAGAGGCCAGAAACAGTATCTCGATGCTATCGCGTGGCGAGTCCGAGTTGGCGTCGTTGGCGATGGCGATTCGAACGGCTGATTCGCAGGATGAACCCGAGCTGTTAGACCGACTCACGCGGCTGGCGGGTGAGGTAGAGGGCCAGTATGCAGCGACGCATTCCCGGTTCTCGGCCAGCAATGCCTACTTTGACTTGGTGCGACGGCGTATAGACGATATCGCGGAGGTGCGGTTGGAGAACCTCCAGTCGATTAAAGAGTTCATGCAACGGCGCCTGACCCCGGCGATGAATACCTGCGAATGGTCGCAGCGACGACAGCAAAATTTGTCAGAACGCATTTCGCGTATGAGTAACTTGCTGCGTACGCGCGTAGAGATCGAGCAGCAAGATAGCAACCGCGAGTTGCTGAGCGCCATGAATCAGCGTCAGGCCTTGCAACTCAAGTTGCAATCGACGGTTGAGGGTCTGTCTGTCGCAGCGATTACATACTACCTGACAGGATTGTTGGGATACTTAAGCAAAGGTGCCCAGCACGTGGGCTGGCCTTGGAGTCCCGACGTGACCATGGCTGCTGCCGTACCCGTGATCGCCTTCAGNATTTGGTGGTTGCTTAAGCGAGCCCATCGGGCAATCAAAAACGATTGAAATACCCCCTCTGCGGACCTTGTTGATGCCAAGAGCCAAGAGCCGTGCAATGAGTGCCTTATTGAGAAAGAGTCTGGTGTCGCCTGTGGACAAGATAGATAGCCAATCCCCCGTTCATGACGACGCGACATCAGGGCAGCCCGTGTATGGGTGAGCCCGAATCAACACCGTTAAAGTTGCTCCCATCTAAGCTTGCTCCGGGCATCGCCAGGGGCTTGGTCTTTGCGGGGCTAGGCGCCATTGCGTTCAGCGGCAAGGCGATTGTGGTCAAGCTCGCCTATCGCTATCAAGTGGATGCGGTGACGCTGCTGATGTTTCGCATGTTGTTTGCCTTCCCGCTATTTGCGGCGATGGCATGGTGGGCAGGACGGGATAAGCCCGCGCTAACTTGGCGGCAATGGGGGCAAATTGGTTGGGTCGGCTTTTCCGGGTATTACCTCGCGAGCTACTTAGATTTTTGGGGATTGCAGTATATTTCTGCGAGCCTTGAGCGGCTGATCTTGTACGTCAATCCCACATTGGTTCTTTTGCTTGGATGGGTCGTGTATCAGCGGCGAATTCGTGCACAACAGGCGTGGGCGATGGCTATTAGCTACGCGGGCGTGTTGGTGGTGTTTGGCCACGAACTGCGTTTTGATGGGGCTGCGACCGTGATTGGTGGGGGGCTGGTGTTAGCCAGTGCCTTGAGTTACGCCGTCTACCTCGTGGCCAGTGGGGAGTTGGTCAAGCAACTGGGCAGCTTGCGTCTGGTTGGGCTCGCTAGCATGGTTGCCTCTGTGCTTTGTATCGCCCAGTTCGCCATACTGCGACCGTTGTCAGATGCCTTTGTGGCGACTGAGGTCATACAGTTGTCTGTTTTCAATGCGGTGTTTTGTACGGCAGTGCCGGTTTTATTGGTGATGTTGGGGGTGGAAAGGCTGGGGGCTGGTCTTGCCTCTCAGGTCGGTATGTTGGGCCCGATGTCGACGCTCATGATGGGTGTCCTTATTTTGGATGAGCCCTTTAATCTTTGGATTTTGGCAGGTACCGTGCTGGTACTTTCCGGTGTGTTTTTAGCAACTCGTCGGCCTCGTGGGCTGTGACGTTATTTTTAGGAGTCGGTGATGGATTTAGGAATCAATGGCAAGTGGGCGTTGGTGTGCGGTGCGAGTAAGGGCTTGGGTCTGGCATGCGCCCAGCACCTAAGCGAGGCGGGCGCTAACGTGGTGATCGTCGCGCGCTCAGCAGATGCCTTGCATGCGAGTGCCGATGCCATGCGGGCGGTCACCGGCGCGGGGCAAGTCATTGCGGTGGCGGCCGATGTAACCACAGACGCTGGTCGTGAAGCGATCTGGCAAGCGGCGGGTGGTCCGGGCAAAGACTTTGATATCGTGGTGACCAATGCGGGTGGCCCGCCAACCGGCGATTTCCGTGACTGGGGACGCACCGAGTGGTTGGCGGCTGTTGAGGCCAACATGTTGACGCCGATTGAGTTGATCAAGGCCACCATTGACGGTATGTCTGCACGGGGTTTTGGTCGCATCGTTAACATCACCAGTGCGGCTGTGAAGGCGCCGATTGATGTACTCGGCTTATCCAACGGCGCACGCAGCGGCTTGACCGGGTTTGTTGCGGGCTTGGCGCGCAGTGGTATCGCTGCGAATGGCGTGACGGTTAACAACTTGCTACCCGGCGCATTTGATACCGACCGCCTGGCGACCACCTTAAAAGGCGCGTCTGCTAAAACGGGTAAAAGCCTAGATGAGGTGGCGGCAGCAAGACGCGATGGCGTGCCTGCCAAGCGCTTTGGTAACGCCAGTGAGTTTGGCGCAACCTGCGCGTTTTTGTGTAGTCAGCATGCAGGCTACATCATTGGCCAAAACGTGTTGATTGATGGTGGCGCTTACCCAGGCACTTCCTAAGCTAGATCGGGTGTCTAGCCGCGCTTGCGGCTGGACACCACGATGCCCATGATGATCAATGCAAAAGCGACCAAGTGGTAGAGGTGAGGTGCCTCGCCCAAAAACAGCGTTGAAAATGTTGCGGCAAACAGCGGTGTCAGGTTTGCGAAAAATCCGGCCGTCGTTGCGCCTGCCAGTGCGATACCCGCCCCCCAAAACTTGTACGCCAGTAGCGCGGGACAAATAGCGACATAAGCCAAAGCCATTACCAGGGTGGCGTCCCACAGAATCTGAGGTTCTGGGTTGCCTAAAATAACGGGTAATGTCCATTCGGCTGCGGTAAAACTGGCTGACCACATGACGCCAAATAAAATTTGCGCCATCAGGTAGACCAACCAGTCTTGCCCAACCGCAGCCTGTGCTTTGTTTGGACTGGACAACAGCCAACTGTAGGTTGCCCACGCCCAAGTGGCCAATATCATCCAGCCGTCCCCGGGAACCAGGGCGACGTCGCCGAAGCGCCGTAAATCACCTTGAAGCAACACCACGGAAACTCCCAGTAGGGACAGGGCCGCGCCAAGCCAGGCTCGCTTCGATACCTTCTGAGCAAAAAATAAACGCCCAATCACCAGCACCCACACCGGCATACTTGCGGCGACCAGGGTGACGTTCACGGCGGTAGAGGTTTGCAACGCGAGGTACTGAAAAGAGTTGTAGCAGCCCATGCCCGCCAAACCCAACATCGCCAGCCGTAACCACGCTTCGCGTAGCGATTGCCGCGCGGCCCAAAGACGGCCCAGAAAGGGCGTTAGTATCGCCAACGCGATGCTCCAGCGCAGGAAATTGAGCGTCATCGGCGGGATTTGACCTGCGACGATGCGCCCCACAATGGCGTTACCGGCCCACAGGATGGGCGGAATAAACAGAAACAAGGCTGCCTTCGGAGTGAGTTTGTGGGTCATGCGTGGTCCTTGGTGACGCTTTTTAAAGATGAGACAGATACGGCTTGTTTACAACGCGGCAGGCCCTGTCGCCTGCGCTTATCGGTCATAGCGTGCCAAAGGTTTTTTCGTGGCAATATGTCGGTTGATTATTGACCATGCGGGGGCGTAAACCATCCCCGAACGTAAAACTGGAGAAACGATGACCGATCACGCGATTAAATTTAGTGCCCCTGGTGGCCCAGAAAACCTAGAGTGGGTGCCGATCACGGTGGGCGAACCTGGCCCCGGAGAAGTCCGTATTCGCCACCATGCCGTGGGTTTGAACTATATCGATGTGTATTTCCGCATCGGTTTGTATCCGTCGACATTACCTGCAGGTTTGGGTATGGAGGGGGCGGGCGTGATTGAAGCGGTTGGCGCGGGCGTGACGCATTTGAAAGTGGGTGACCGTGCCGCCTACGCGTCGCAGCCACCGGGTGCCTATGCCGAAGTGCGTGTGATGCCCGCAATGAATGTGTGTGTGTCTTGCCGGACGATATTAGCTTTGAGACCGGTGCTGCCATGATGTTGCAGGGCCTCACGGTTCAGTACTTGCTCAAGAAGACCCTTCCGCCTGCCGGACTGAAGGCAGGCGACCACATTCTGTTCCATGCGGCAGCGGGTGGTGTTGGCTTAATTGCGTGCCAATGGGCCAAGCATTTGGGCTTGAAACTCATAGGAACGGCGGGCTCTGATGAGAAATGTGCCTTGGCGAAAGCCCACGGTGCTGCCCATGTGATCAACTACAACACACAGGATTTCGTCAAAGAGGTGAAAGAAATCACCGGCGGAAAGGGCGTTAACGTGGTCTATGACTCAGTGGGCAAAGACACGTGGGACGGCTCATTGTCTTGCTTGGCGCCATTCGGTTTGATGGCAAGCTTCGGCAATGCCTCGGGTCCTGTTGACCCGATCGCGCCGGGTATTCTGGGCCCCAAAGGCTCGTTGTACCTCACGCGTCAAACCTTGTTCACACACATCAGCAGCCGAGAGGCGACGCAGGCAATGGCCGACGATTTGTTTGCTGTCGTGAGCAGTGGTGCGGTGAAGATCGTTATCGATCAGCGCTATCCCTTGAAAGATGTCGCCCAAGCCCACCGTGATCTGGAAGCCCGTAAAACAACAGGCTCCACGATTCTGACGGTTTAAGTCGTGGCAACGGCCTTGGGGGCGACCGCTTCCAAGGCCCGCTCTAAAGTGGCTACGGCGGCGTCGCTGTCGTGCCACTTGTCGAGGCCAAAAAGGCCCAAGCGAAAGGTCATGAAATCGGGGCCTTCGTCGCACTGCAACGGCACACCTGCCGCAGTTTGCAAACCCGCGTCCAAGAACTTTTTTGACGACTGCAGACCTGGGTCAGTGGTAAAGCTCACCACGACGCCCGGCGCCTGAAAGCCCTCCGCCGCAACCGAGGCGAAACCATAGGACGACAGCAACGCACGCACCTTGCTGCCGAGTTGCATTTGCTCATCGCGAATGCGCTCAAAGCCGTAAGCCTCTGTCTCTAGCATGGTGTCACGTAAGCGGGTGAGGGCGTCAGTTGGCATGGTGGTGTGGTAAGCATGGCTCCCTTTTTCATAGGTTTCCATGATGCCAAGCCATTTTTTGAGATCCATTGCAAAGGTGGTGCTTTGGGTGGTCTCAATGGCCTCACGCGCGCGTTCGCTGAGCATCACCATGGCGCAGCACGGTGAACTGCTCCAGCCTTTTTGCGGGGCGCTGATAACAACATCTACGCCAGTAGCGCGCATGTCAACCCACATGGCACCCGAGGCGATACAGTCCAGTACGAAGAGACCGCCGACGCCATGCACCGCATCTGCAATCGCTCTTAAATAGTCATCTGGGAGCATCATGCCCGCAGCAGTTTCTACGTGCGGCGCGAATACGACGCGCGGCTTTTCCGCTTGTATGGTTGCGACAACGTCTGCTAACGCCGCGGGTGACCAAGGGGACTGCGCAGAGGCATCAGCAGGTGCCGCTTTGCACACCGTGTGCGAGGTGGGTATACGACCCATGTCGAAAATTTGCGTCCAGCGAAAGCTAAACCAACCATTGCGGATTACGAGCACATGGGCATCTTGTGCAAACTGGCGTGCCACGGACTCCATGCCAAAGTGCCACTTCCTGGGACCAACGCCACGCTGTGCGCTTGGTAAACGGTTTTTAACATGCGACTGATATCGCGCATGACGCCACCGAATCGTTGCGACATATGGTTAAGCGAACGGTCGGTGTAGACCACCGAAAACTCCATCAGGCCGTCTGGGTCGATGTGTGGCAACAAAGCGGGCATGTTAATTCTCCGATAGCGCGCCGAGGTGAGGCGCAGAAATACGATTAATTTAAAAGGTTACCACTAATTACCCGCTATTACGGGGTGGGTCGTGACGGTGAGCGGCGAAGTAAGCGTCGTAATTCGTCCAGAATCAACCACGTCGCCCCGACCGTTATGGCACTGTCGGCGACGTTGAACGCCGGGAAGTGCCCTTGGTAAAACAGCGGGGACAGCCAGGACCAGTGGACATCAAGGAAGTCAACCACGTAGCCTAGGCGCACGCGATCAATGAGATTACCCACCGCGCCGCCGAGTATCAGGCAGAGGCTGAAAGCGAAAGCACGTTCATGCTGATGGGCTTTCAACATGAACGTGATCCAAACGGAGGCTAGCAAGGCAATGGCGGCGAGAAACCAGCGCTGCCAGCCACCATGATCCGCAAGAAAAGAGAACGCGGCACCATGNTTGTGAACACGGACAATGTTGAAAAAATCTGTCACNACCACGTAATCGCCCAGGGCCATGTTGTGNGTAATCGCCAGCTTGCTGAGCTGGTCTAGCACGGCGATCACCACAGCGATCGCCACCCATCTCTTAAAGGCCGATGGGCGATCGGACGGCNTGGTCGCTGCGTGGTTCATGCGACCAGACGGGTTTCGCCTTCGCCGGACAGGTTGCTGGCGCAACGCAGGCAAATACCGGGGTGCGCAGCGGCTTGACCAACGTCAAGGGTGTAGTGCCAGCAACGCTCGCATTTGGTCGCGTCGGTCACGCTAACCGAGATGGCTAGGGCGTCTGCAGACACTAAACGAACCTGCGATGTGATGAATACAAATCGCAGGTCTTCGCCTAAGGAGCGTAGGATGGCCAAGTCATGTTCGCCCGCATGAATGGTGATTTCTGCCTGCAATGATGAGCCCACCTGTCCGTCGGCACGGACCGTCTCAATGGCCTTGTTAGCGGCATCGCGTATCTCACGTATACGCTGCCACTTATTCGCCAAAGCCGCATCGATCGCAGGCAACTCCCAGTAGGTCTGAATGAAAATGCTGCCTTGGTCTGGCGATATGACCTGCCAAGCTTCCTCGGCGGTGAACGATAAAAACGGCGCCATCCACCGCAACATCGCTTGGTTGATATGCCACAGCGCCGTTTGTGCGCTGCGCCTTGCCAGCGATTGGGGCGCGGTTGTGTACAGGCGGTCCTTTAAGACATCGAGGTAGAACGCGCCCAAGTCTTCGGAGCAATAGACCTGAAGCTTCGCCACTACCGGGTGAAACTCATAGACGTCGAAGTGCGCCAAGATGTCGCGTTGCAAGCTGTGCGCGCGGCTCAAGGCGAATCGATCGATCTCCAACATGTCATCCCATGCGACGCTGTCGGTAGCGGGATTGAAGTCGCTGGTGTTCGCCATTAAAAATCGCAGGGTGTTTCGGATGCGGCGATAACCGTCGACCACCCGCGCCAGAATCTTGTCGTCAATCGCCAGATCGCCCGAGTAGTCGGTGGCCGCAACCCACAAGCGGATGATTTCTGCACCCATCTTTTCACTGATCGCTTGCGGCGCCACCGTGTTGCCGACGCTTTTGCTCATTTTCCGCCCTTGCCCATCGACGGTGAAGCCATGGGTTAGTAGGCCACGGTAGGGTGCGCGCCCGTACATCGCACAGGCGGTGAGCAGGGACGAGTGGAACCAACCACGGTGCTGGTCATGGCCTTCCAGATAGAGGTCTGCCTCCGGGCCTGAGGCATGAGCCGAACCGGGGTGTGAGCCTTTGAGCACGGTGGTGTGTGTGGTCCCTGAGTCAAACCACACCTCTAAGATATCGGTGCTCTTGCTGTAGTGGTCTGCCGTTGAGGCGGGTTCGCCAATGGCGGCCAAAATCTCCGCCGTACTGGCTTGGCTCCAAGCCTCTATGCCGCCTTTTGCGACGATGTCGGCGGCCACATCAATGATCTCGGGTGTACGCGGATGCGGCTCAGCCGTGTCGATGTGCAGGAGAAAGGGCAGTGGGACGCCCCAACTGCGTTGGCGACTGATACACCAGTCGGGTCGATTGGCAATCATGTCGCGCAACCGACTTTTGCCGCTTTCAGGATAGAAGCGCGTCTCTTCAATGGCTGCCAAGGCCATTTTCCGTAGGCTGTCGGGTGCCTTGTCAACGGTGAAGATGCCATCACCCTCATCCATGCGGACAAACCACTGGGCGGCGGCCCGGTAGATGACAGGCGTCTTGTGACGCCAGCAATGCGGGTAACTGTGGGTAATGTGGGTCGTGGCGAGTAGGCGGTTGTTCTCACCCAGCACCTCAATAATGCGCGGGCAGGCTTTCCAAATATTCATACCGCCAAACAACGGCAAGTGTGCCTCGTAATCGCCACCACCTTGAACGGGATTCAAGATATCGTCGTACACCACGCCGTTGGCAATGCAGGAGTTAAAGTCGTCCACACCGTAAGCAGGCGCCGAGTGGACGATACCCGTGCCGTCTGACGCGGTCGCGTAGTCGGCAAGGTAGATGGGCGACAGGCGTTGGTAGCCCGGGTCTACGTCGTAAAGCGGGTGTTTAAATGCGATGTGGTCTAAGGCTTTGCCCGCACAGGTGGCGACGACGTGCCCCTCAAGTTCATAACGCGCGAGGCAGGCCGTGACCAAGTCTTCTGCAAGCACCAAGTAGCCCCGTGGTGTTTCTACCAAGGCGTAGACGAGTTCGGGGTTGACGTTCAGCGCCTGGTTGGCCGGAATCGTCCACGCCGTGGTGGTCCAAATGACGACAAAGGCGGACAGGTCGGTTTTCGGCAATTGGCTGAGGCTGAAGGCTGACAGCAATTTGTCGGTTTCGGCGCACTCAAAGGCCACATCCAAGGTTTGGCTTTTCTTGTCGGCGTATTCAATTTCAAATTCTGCCAATGACGAGCCACAGTCAAAGCACCAGTAAACAGGCTTTAGGCCGCGGTAGACGAAGCCCCGTTCCATGACGCGCTTAAACGCCCGAATCTCATTGGCTTCGGTCTCAAACGCCATGGTTTTATAGGGATTATCGAATTGGCCGAGTAGCCCCAAGCGCTTGAAGTCCGCCATTTGCTGTTCAATTTGCTCGGTCGCAAACGCGCGGCTCTTCGCTTGCATATCGTCGCGCGCGAGGCGGCGTCCATGCAGCTTCTCAATGGCGTTTTCAATGGGGAGGCCGTGGCAGTCCCAGCCAGGGATGTATTGCGCGTCGTAGCCAGCCAACTGTCTGGCCTTCACGATCATGTCCTTCAACACCTTGTTGACGGCATGTCCAATGTGTAGTTTGCCGTTGGCATAGGGTGGGCCATCGTGCAAGATGAAGCGGGGCTTACCGACGCGGGCATCCCGCAGGCGTTGATAGGTGCCTTGCTCTTCCCACGCCTTGACCCAACCAGGTTCACGCTTGGGCAAGTCGCCGCGCATGGGAAAGGCGGTATCTGGCAGGTTGAGCGTTTTGCGGTAATCGGGCTTTTTGGAGGCTTGCTCAGACATGGGGTCTCTATTTCAATCAGTGGGTTGCTTAGCGGGCTTGTTGCTAACAACAATGCGCGCAGTAGTAGGGAGCGAGGCAATCAGCGGCTTGCGCTACATTCGGTCACGCGTGTAAAAAGGCACGCGCGTCCACACAGTCTTGTTCGATGCCTGCAATCAGCGCTTCGAGACCATCGTATTTTCGCTCATCGTGTAGTTTGTGCAATAAATCCACGGCAATGATCTTACCGTAGGCTTCACCGTCCTCGAGCGTGTCGACGAGTGAGGCCGGCCAATCGAGGCAATGCGTCTCTAGCAAGACGCGCCCGCCGTTGATATCGTCTGGGTCAAGGGAGGGACGAACGCCTAGGTTCGCGACCCCCGCGATCGGGCGGTCGGGTGTCAGGCCATGCACGTGAACAACAAAAATACCACTGGCGGCGGGTTTCCAATGCTGAAATCGCAGGTTTAAGGTGCGGAAGCCGAGTTCGCGCCCCAACTTACGCCCATGGACTACGTGGCCAGAAATACGGTAGGGGCGTCCCAGCAAAGCGGCAACCTCGTCGAGCTTTCCCGCACTCAGCGCCTCTCTCACCGCGGAGCTGGAGACACGCAGGCCGTGTACTTCGTAGCTCATCATTCTGGCGACATCAAATCCGAGGGCCGCGCCGTGTTGGTCTAGCAAGGCGTAATCCCCCGCCCGTTTTGCGCCGAAACGGAAGTCATCACCCACTAAAACGTAACGCACACCCAAGCCGGTGACCAGGGTGTCTTGGATGAAACTCTCTGGCGTTTGTGCGGCGATACGTTGATCGAAGGGTAAGACGACGCACTGGTCAATACCGCAGGCGTGAAGGGCCGCGAGTTTGTCGCGCAAGGTGGCGATACGTGCCGGGGCAAGCTCCGGTTTTTTGTGCTGTTGCGCGAAGTAGTCGCGTGGGTGGGGCTCAAAGACCATCACGCAGCTCGGCACCCCCCTTTGGCGAGCCTCGCTAGACAAGAGTGCCAGCATCGCTTGGTGGCCGCGGTGTACGCCATCAAAGTTGCCGATGGTCAGCGCGCACGCTGGCGCCAAGGTGGCATTATTGCCACCGATGGGAAGACCATGGAAAATTTTCATGCGCGCGTGACAATACAAATTGAATGAGCGTAGCCAAGGGGTAGGCCGCGAAGACTCTATTTTCGCCTATTCAAGGCCGCTTTTGAGGCGCCTCTTACAGAGACTCAGGGCGTTGAATCAATTCAATTTTGTAGCCGTCGGGGTCGGTGACGAAGGCAATCACCGTCGCGCCCCCTTTGACCGGCCCCGCATCGCGCGTGACTTGGCCACCGGCTGCGCGTATTTTGTCGCAGGCTTCGTAGGCATCCGCGACAGCCAGCGCAATGTGTCCGTAAGCGGTTCCCATGTCGTAGCTCGTTTGGCCCCAGTTGTAGGTCAGCTCAAGCTCGGCGTGTTCTGGGTTCTTACCGTAGCCGACAAACGCCAAGGTGTACTTGTACTCGGTGTTCTCTGACTTGCGAATCAGTTGCATGCCAAGTACGTTGGTGTAGAAGTTGATTGATCGATCGAGGTCGCCCACTCGGAGCATGGTGTGAAGGAGTCGCATGGTGGTCGTTGCCTTTCAGTTGATGATCTGAAGACGTGGTCTCAGACTTGGGGTGGAGGAGCTTCAAAAATGAGACAAGTGGTGGTCCCGTGTGCATAGAGCGTACCATCTGGCCCAACCAGTTTGCCCTCGGCCGTCGCCATTTGGCGTCCGCAGTGCAGTACCCGCCCGATGGCCCGTACCCGTGTGGTTCGACCGATACCGCGCACCAAATTAACGCTCAGCTCAGCGGTGGTGTAAGCCCGCCCTTTGGGTAGCTTGGTGTGCACAGCGCATGCCATTGCGGAGTCAAGTAGCGTGGCGTACCAGCCGCCGTGTACGCCTCCCATCGGGTTGAGTACGCTGGGCCCAGGTGTTCCCTGAAACACGGCCTGTCCTTCTTCGACGGACATCAAGAGGAAATCAAGCGTTTTACCGATAGATGGTGCCAGCAGATCACCCCGTGCGATGGCTTGCATGATGTCAACGCCGGCGTGGGTGTGTAGGGTGTCAGACGTGAGGTAGTCGAGGTCACCATGGCGCGCGTGCGCGTCGGCGAGGCGTGCTTTTTGCTGCGCCTCCTCTTCCAGCCACTGGTCTAGGTGGCTCACTTTGTCATCGCGTGGTGGTGTGTGCATGAAGCGGAGTGTCGCAAAAAAAACAGGCGTCGATGACGCCTGTGTGACCGATTGAACCGGGCGCTTGGAAGCCGCCCGGGGTTCGGTTGTTACTTGATACGGCCGAAATTAGTGCGCAACGGATCTGCAGGACCACGGCTCATACCTGCGTTGTTACCGCCTCTTCCGCCGCCGCCGCCGCCGGGACGTCGGTTCCCGCCGTTGCCGCGACCCCGCTCGCTCATCGCATCTATGCTTGTGCGCAAGGGGTCAGGTTGACGCGCGCCTGATCCACCACCACCGCCGCCATCGCGGTTTCCTTGGGGGTTGCGACGCGGTGCATCACCAAACGGGTCATCTTGGCGGCGCTCTGGACGCTGTCCGAAGCCCTGGGGTGGTTGGCTGCCGGCTTGGGCTCCGCCACCACTGCCACCGCGACGGCGACGCTTGTTGCGTGAGCCACCGTCTGGGCGTTGTTCGTTGCCTTCACCGCTGGCTGCGCGCGGCGCTGATGGGGCATTGGGATTGCGGCGTGCGGGCTGAGTTGCCTTTTTCTCGCGGATGCGCGTCATCATTTCGGAGCGCGCTGACTTGGCTGCTGCGGCCATGACATCGCGGCTTGGTGGCTTGCCAATGCCGCCCCACAAGACCTGACGACCCATGGCCAGCGGCTCGGCTTTTTCACCGGGCTCTGGCCCAAAGCCTTCCACAATTTTGACTTCGATGCGCTGATTGATGAAGCGCTCGACATCTTGCATAAAGCCCTCTTCGTCCATACAAACAAAGCTGACCGCTTCGCCACTAGAGCCTGCGCGCCCGGTACGACCGATACGGTGAACGTAGTCTTCGCTGATATTCGGTATTTCGTAATTGACAACGTGTGGCAACTCGTCAATATCAATGCCGCGGGCTGCAATGTCGGTGGCCACCAAGGCGCGGACATCGCCGGTTTTAAAACCATCTAGCGCCTGTGTTCGGGCGGCTTGGCTTTTGTTGCCATGCAACGCCATTGCGGAGATACCTTTGTCACTTAGAAACTGAGCCACGCTATTTGCGCCAAACTTGGTGCGGGTAAAGACCAGCACTTGCGACCAGTTGTTCTCTTGAATGATGTGGGCGAGCAGCTCTTTTTTACGGCTGCGGCCGACCGGGTAGATCCACTGCGTGATGCGTTGAACCGTGGTGTTTTTCGGCGTAACTTGAATGTGCTGTGGCTCGTGCAAAAAGGCGCTGGCCAATTGGCGAATCTCATCACTGAAAGTCGCTGAAAACAGCAAGCTTTGCTTTTTCTTTGGCATCAGGGCCAAAATCTTTTTGACGTCATGGATGAAGCCCATGTCGAGCATGCGATCGGCTTCGTCTAAAACCAGAATCTCGACCTTGGATAGGTCGACAAAGCCCTGACCAGCCAAGTCTAATAACCGGCCCGGTGTGGCCACCAAAATGTCAACACCTCCGCTCAGGCGCTTGACTTGGGGGTTCATGCCGACCCCACCGAAGACAACCGTGCTTTGTAGCGCCAAGGTTTTGCCGTAGGTACGTACAGACTCTTCAACCTGTGCCGCGAGTTCGCGGGTGGGCGTTAACACCAACGCGCGAACGGCTTTGCCAACGCGCTCTCTGCCTTGCAACAAGTGCAGGATTGGCAGCGTAAACGCCGCGGTTTTACCCGTGCCGTTTGGGCGCCAGCTAAGACGTCAGCGCCGGACAGGATGGCCGGAATGGCCTCTGCTTGCACGGGTGTTGGGTGCTCGTAGCCTTGCTCACGAACGGCTTCCA
>JGI20157J14317_10001869_pt1 | contig 18669 bp, 18 predicted proteins | sample COG_07_FD_14317 | JGI IMG/M metagenome (IMG submission 14317)
GGGCTCACGATTCACGCGGTTGACCGCGTAGAAGAAGCACTCAGTTGGGTGCGCACCCTCTGACCCGCTGGACAACCCCGCCGACTTATACTGACGCCATGCGCCCGCAACGTCCCATCACGCCACAACACGTCGCCTTCATCATGGATGGCAACGGGCGCTGGGCAAAGCAGCGGTTGCTGCCGCGCGCTGCTGGGCATGCCAAAGGGGCTTCTCAGGTCAGAAAAGTCATAGAAAACTGTGTCGCGCGTGGCATCAGTCATGTCACGCTCTACGCGTTCAGCACAGAAAACTGGGCCCGTCCAAGCGATGAGGTGAGCGCGCTGATGGGGCTTTTTTTGAAATACCTCCGCGGCGAGGTAGCGGACATGCGAGAGAACGGTATTCGCTTGCGCGTGTTAGGCGATATCAGCGCTTTTTCAACCGAAATTCAGGCGGCAGTCAGAGATGCAGAAGAGAGCACCGCACATAACAGCCGTTTAAGTTTGCACGTCGCCGCCAACTACGGGGGGCGCAACGAGTTACTCGGCGCCATGAAGGCGTGGATGAAGGCCAACCCCGGGGCGCCGCCGGAGGCGTTGGATGCAGCGGGTATTGAGGCGTATCTCTACACCAAAGACCTGCCAGCCCCCGACCTTTTAATCCGTACCGGCGGAGAGTGCCGGCTAAGCAACTTCCTGTTGTGGCAAACCGCTTACACAGAGCTCTACTTCACCGACGCCTTATGGCCTGATTTTGACGCCGCCGCGTTGGACAAGGCGCTGATATGGTTCAAGGGACGGGAAAGGCGTTTCGGCAAAACCTCTGAGCAAGTCCAGCTCTAAACTTTTCAAGGTAAATATGCCAGAAAGCACGGGTCTTCACCTTAAAATTCCCTGTTAATGTGTAACGCCCGTGCTGGCAAGACGCCAACTGGGACCTTGACCCTCAATCAATGACTAAAGGAATGTCATGACAGCAATGCCCCCCTCAATGGCAGACCGCGACGGTAAAATTTGGATGGATGGCCAAATGGTGGAATGGCGCGACGCGAAAATCCACGTGTTGACCCACACCTTGCACTACGGTTGCGGTGCGTTTGAAGGGATTCGCGCATACAAGACCGAACAGGGCCCCGCCATCTTCCGTCTGCAAGAGCACACGGACCGGTTATTTAACAGCGCCAAAATCTTGCGCATGACCATCCCGTTCTCCAAAGAAGTGGTGAGTCAGGCGAAAATCGATGTTGTCCGCGAAAACAAGCTAGAGAGCGGCTACATTCGCCCGCTGACATGGATCGGGTCTCAAAGACTGGGCGTATCACCACGAGGCAACCAAATTCACCTTATGGTCGCCGCCTGGGAATGGGGTGCCTATTTGGGCGATGAAGGTATGAAGCGCGGCATCCGTGTGAAGACCAGTAGCTACACCCGCCACCACGTCAACATCACAATGACGCAGGCAAAGGCCGTCAGCAACTACACCAACAGCATTCTTGCCAACATGGAGGCATTGGATGATGGCTACGATGAAGCCTTGTTATTAGACGCCAGTGGGTTCGTGAGCGAAGGTGCTGGCGAAAACATATTTGTCGTCAAGGACGGTGTCATCTACACGCCCGACTTATCCGCCGGTGCGCTCAACGGCATTACCCGCAACACGGTGTTCCATATCGCCGAGGACTTGGGGTTAGAGATTGTCCAGAAGCGCATTACCCGCGACGAGATCTATATTGCGGACGAGGCGTTCTTTACGGGAACTGCGGCGGAAGTCACCCCCATACGGGAGCTAGACCGCTTGCCTATTGGTGAGGGCAGTCGCGGCCCCATCACAGAGAAAGTGCAAGCAGCGTTCTTTGATATCGTTGGTGGACGCAACCCCAAATATGCGCACTGGCTAACCGCCGTCTAAGTAAACGCCTCCTTCCTCTGACCGAGAAATACGTCCTACACCATGCCTAAAACCGTCGTTGAACTACAAGCCACTGACCTCAATCAACATGGCGGTGTGTTTTGTCCCAGCGCAGCGGCAGACATGGCGCTGTGGAACAGCCATCCGAAAGTGTATTTGGACGTCAGCAAAACGGGCAAGGCTGCCTGTCCGTATTGCGGGACGGTGTACGCGTTAGCGGACGGTGTTGAGGTGACAGGCGGTCACTGATGTGCCCTCCACGTGAATTGGGCTAGGGCTAGATGGTGTCAACTGTAAGGCCAGCCGCGGACGTGGTGACCATCGTGATCGTTACCTTCCAAAGTGCCCATTGCCTGCCCAGGCTCGGGCAGCTACTCGCAAACCTACCCCATGTGATAGTGGTGGACAACGCCAGCTCTGATGGAACAGACGCCGCCGTTCAGCAGCATCTCCCACAAGCCCGTTTCGTTGCAAATACAAAAAATCTAGGCTTTGGCGCCGCTAACAACCTAGGGCTGGACCAGGTGACGACGCCCTACGCGCTGCTGTTAAACCCAGACTGCGAAATAGCCATGGAAAGCATCGAGGCCCTCTACAGCGCCCAGCGGACAGTTCCCAGATGCGGGCATGCTCGCACCCCAAATCCTCGACGCCCAAGGTCAGCACGAGGTGAATTACCGTTGGCCAAGCCCGCTTTGGCGTAGCAAGGGGCCCGGCGCAACCGGCCCCTGCTGCGTGGGTTTTTTGTGTGGGGCGGTCATTTGGCTCAACCTCAGCAAAACACGGACGCTGGCGCACTTTGATACCGATTTTTTTCTGTATTACGAAGACGATGACCTCACGTTAAGGGCATTTAGCGCACAGATCCCTTTGTTACTGATACCAGCGGCCACAGCGATTCACCGCTCACGGGGATCTGTCAAAGGGCAAGCGCCTTGGCGAGCAGAGTACGCACGTGGTTTTCACCATGCGCGCTCAAAAATTCAATTTTTCAACAAGCATGGCGCACCCGGGGAGGCCACGCGACTCAAGCGACGCACACTATGGCTCGCATTGTTAACGCTGATACTCAGGGTACTGCTCCCCTCGCCCAAGCACATCGCGCGCAACGCAGGCCGCGTTCGGGCACTGCTATGAACGACTGCCCAAAGCAGAACTGTCTACTTTTGCCCTAGACAGTTGACCGTTGGTCGACAGACCGTTATCATTTACATATTTACGCAGGTTTACGGCTTGGTAATCTATTACGAATATGCACATTAGTATTAAATTGAACAATACTAAGGTTTAAAACATAACATTTGATCTGGATACCCGTTAAGATTAACCTATTCGTATTACCGGAAAATCACATGCACCCAAAACAACACCGCTAGCGACGGCCTATATCCGGTTTCTTCAGATATCAAAAGCCGTCGATAGCACCAACCAGAAGCCCGCCCTTGACGCAAACGAAAGTGCCCTTCTAGACGCACTTGCGGTTCATTGGTTTGCGGGTAGCCCGCTGACCGTGATGCAGGCGATGGGATTGACGCGTTTGGGCTCTCCCGCGACCGTGCACCGCCGAATTGCACGATTGAGGAAGATTGGCATGGTGACAACCGATGAAGATGCCAACGACACCCGAATTAAGCGATTAGTACTGACGCCGACTGCTGTGACGCACTTTGAAAAGTTGGGTGAGTCATTGAAGTCCGTTACGGGCTCCGCAATGGCCTAAAGGCTTTTATCCCTCGGCACTAACTCCAACGCACCTCAAACCAAGCCCCTTGACCGGTGGGGGGAGGGATACATCGCACGGCTGCGCCATGTTGTTCAGCAATGGTTTTTACCAAGGCTAGGCCGAGGCCCACACCGCCGTCACGCTCGCTGGCACCGGGCAAGCGGAAAAAGGGCTCAAAAATGCGCTCTCGCAAAGCCGGGGGTACACCTGGCCCGTTATCCCCAACCAATAACACCGCCACCCGCCTGTGAGGGTGTACGGCGTTTTGTTCCTCTGAGCACAAAGAGACCTGAACGTCGCATAAAGCGGTGGCACCTGACGATTGGCCGTGCCGCTGAGCGTTTTCCAACAGGTTTCTGACTAGGCGTTGCAACAACGGTGGGTGACCAGATACCACCACGTTCTCAGCCAAATTGACAGGGATATCTAGCAAGCGGCACTCGTGCCGTACCAAAGCGGTCAGATCCACCGCCTCCCGCTCGCCCAGGGCCTGATCACCGTGGTCCAAACGACTGGCCAATAAAATTTCACCAATCAGGACATCGAGCTCCGCAATGCTTTGTGATATCTCGCGTTGCACCCCAGCCTCCCCCTCGCTAACGGCCTCAGGCAACAGCGCCAAGCTCATCTTGATACGGGCTAAGGGAGAGCGAAGCTCATGTGATGCGTTCGCCAATAACGATTGGCGCGCTTGAATGAGCGCCTCGACCCGCTGTGCCGCTGCATTAAACCGTTTGGCCAAAAAGGCGACCTCGTCGTTGCCTGTGACCGGTAATCGCGCTGACAAATCACCCTCGCCCCACGCCTGTACGCCGGCCTGAAGCCCCTCCAAGCGCCGCGTTAAGCGCCTCGCAACGGGATAGGCCGCAAGGATAACCAGCGCCGTCAATGCGAGTAAAAGCAAGAGCCAGCCTGTTGGCTGTGCGAGCCAGCGGCTCACGGTACGCCCGCCCGGCACGCCATCATGAGACCGGCCAGCACGTGGGCGCGGAAGCTCAATTTGGTAGCGGGTCCCATCGTCGAGAGCCAAGTCAAAGATCGGCCCGCTTCGCGCGGCCTTGTGCTCATGCCTGTCATGCTCGTCGTCCGAGTCTTCATCGCTACGACTCCAGCGATGCAACCGCGCCTCTCCGATTACAACGCCTTGTGCGTCTCTCACCACCAGCTCACGCCCTGGCCTATCGGCGCGTTCTCTATCCAAGTCAACACGCCAGAGTGCGGCCGTGACGCTGGCTACCAATAGAACAACCAAAAAGACAGTGAGCCAAATACGCCAATAAAGCCGTTGATACCATCGTGGCGCGTCCGTCATACACACCTCCATCTTCTGGGCTTCTGGCCAAGCATGGTACGCGGTTGAAACATATCAGTCCTGTTGTTTGGCGAAAACGTAGCCCACCCCACGAACCGTCAAAATGCGTTTAGGGTGTTTCACATCTGACTCAATCGCTTGTCGAATACGTCCGATGTGCACATCAATCGAGCGATCAAATGCATCTAACTCTTTCCCGCGAGATAAGCCCATAATTTGGTCGCGAGAGAGCACCCGTCCTGCCCGTTGCGCCAGCGCGACGAGCAGATCAAATTGGTAGGCGGTCAACTCACAGGCCTCGCCGCTAACATGCACCTGCCGTGCGTCCAAGTCAATACATAAACTGCCATAGCGATGTACCGATGTAGCCGCCTCGTCGACCACAACGCCGACCGCTGGACCGCGACGCAACACCGCTCGTAACCGCGCCAGAAGCTCACGCGGTTCAAACGGCTTGGGCAAGTAATCGTCTGCGCCGAGCTCTAAACCCACGATGCGGTCCATTGGGTCTCCCTTGGCGGTTAACATCACAATCGGCACCTTGGCGTAGGCGGCTTGACTGCTCCGTACCTGCCGACAGATCTCCAAGCCGTCCATATCGGGCAACATCAGATCGAGCAAAACAGCATCGGGTGTCTGAACCGCTAGCCGCTCAAAGGCCGCCGCACCCGATTCCACAACGTCACACAGAAACTCAGATTGCTCAAGGTAGGTCTTCACCATCGCGCCGAGGCGATGGTCATCTTCGATCAGCAAAATACGGTGTGAAAGGGCGGGCATTTTCGAAATCTCGGGGTATCGGCAAAGCGGTCCGAAGAAGCATAATCCCCGCCCTCCTTCGCGTCATGTCTGCAACGTAAAGTTACTCAGTTACCCGGGTGCAGTCGACGCCCTGCGAGGTAAACCAGCCAAATAACCGGCAGGCCAATCAGGGTTGTAAAGATAAAAAATCCAGGGTAATTAATGGTGTCAACGATGCCGCCAGCGTATCCGCCCAAGGTTTTGGGTAACAGCGTCATCAGTGAGCTGAAAATCGCGTACTGCACGGCTGTGAACTGCACATTGGTCAGGCTGGACAAGAACGCCACGAAAGCGGCACTCGCAAAACCCGCAGCCAAGTTATCTGCGCTCACCACGGCATACATCAGCGACAAATCATGGCCGGCCATGGCCAAAGCGACGAAAGCCAAATTGGTCAGAGCCGACAGAATAGCACCCCACATCAAGGTCCGCATCACACCGTAACGTGACGCGACGAGACCACCCAGCACGCTTCCAGCGATGCCAATCAAGACCCCATAGGTTTTTACTGCGGTTGCGATCTCCGGCTTTGTAAAACCCAAATCTTGATAGAACACATTAGAGATGACCCCCAACACAATATCTGAAATACGGTAGAGCCCAATCAAACTCAAGACCAGCCACGCCGTACGCATCCCGTAACGCGAGAAGAAATCGCGCACCGGTGCCAACCATGTTTGTTGTGCCACCGCGCTCGGCGCCACACCCGCACGCACCAGCGTATAGCCCGCGCCAAACGCAACGGCAACTGCACTCAGCAAGCGAATCACCTCCAATAGCAAACCGAGCAACGGCCCTGCCCCAAGCCAGTTCTTGATACCGCTGGTTTGATGGCCGACCAAAATGAAGGCGCTGATAAAAGCCGCCACCGACAGCGCGAATACCAGCAACATGCGCGCGTTCTCACCATTGCTTAGCTGTGCACCATCGACATGCCGTTGCACCGCCGTGGGCTCATCTATACGCAGCGTGGTCAGTACACCAACTAACATCGTCAAAGCCATTGCGGCGTAGGTCATTTGCCAAGCGCCATAGTTATAAGCGCCTTTTGTTGACCCGAGGAAATCCGCCAGAAACAAGGCCCCTGCGCCCGCAACGACCATACCAATGCGATAACCTGCAATATAGGTTGACGCCATCATGGCTTGTAGATCAACCGGTGCGGACTCGATGCGATAGGCGTCGATGACAATATCTTGGGTAGCGGATGAAAATCCCAGCAACACGGCGCCGAGGGCCATCACGGTCAGAGATTGACCCGCGCCGGCGGGGTCTACACTCGCCATTAGCAAGATCGCCGCAACCACTGCGAACTGCGACAACAACAACCATGCGCGGCGGCGCCCAAAGCGCGCGGTCAAATAAGGAAGTGGCAACTGGTCAACCAGCGGCGCCCAAATAAACTTGAACGAGTAACCTAGCGCGGCCCAACTAAAAAAGGTCACCGCCTTGCGTTCGACACCGGCTTCTCCCAACCACAATGAGAGTGAGGAGAAAATTAGAAGAATCGGTATGCCCGCCGAGAAGCCAAAAAACAGCATCGTCAGCACCCGCGGGTGCAACAGCGCGCTCAAGCCGCTGGACTGCACGATCGCCTTTGCCGGCGTCTCCAGCAGCTTATCGCTCTCTGCTGTCATACGCGTGCCCTCTTATCTCTGTTAGGTGCCTGCAACATAGGGATTGCTCTGGCGTTCTCGTCCAAAGGTGCTCTCTGGGCCATGGCCAGGAATAAACACGGTGTCGTTGCCCATGGGCCATAGCCGTTGCGTGATGCTCGCGATCAAGGTGTCGTGATCGCCCTGAGGGAAATCCGTCCGTCCGATGCTGCCAGCAAACAGCACATCGCCAACAAATGCGCGCTTAATCTGAGGCGCATGAAAGACAACATGTCCAGGGGTGTGCCCAGGGCAGTGCCGCACTTGTATGGTGTGCGCCCCCAGCTCAACGGTGTCCCCGTCAGCTAACCAGCGGGTCGGGGTGAACATCTCTGCGGGTGCGAAGTTAAACATTTGGCTTTGCTGCGGTAAGCCATCAATCCAAAATTGATCGCCTTCATGTGGCCCAATGATGGGAAGGTCCCACTCGCGCGCCCACTGCCCGGTGCCACCGGCGTGGTCAATATGGGCGTGGGTCAGCCAAATTTGTTTTAGATTCAGTTGCCGATCTTTTACCGCTTGCTTTAAAACATCCAGGTCACCGCCGGGGTCAATCACCGCAGCGTCCATGGTCTCGTCGCACCAAATGAGCGAACAGTTCTGAGCGAAAGGCGTTACGGGGATGGTTTCATAAGTCAGCATAGTGACTCAATGATAGCGTTGTAACGGGGCAGGCCGCTACGTCTACCGCAACTGGAAACGAATCGGCACGCGCAACCGCATGGCTTGCGGCTCGCCCGCCACGCGCCCCGGCACAAAGCGCCATTGCTGCACGGCGGCTACAGCCGCCTTGTCCAGTCGCTCAAAGTCGCTACTCCCCGCCACGGTGATTTGCGTCACCCGGCCGTCAGCGCCCACCAAAACGTCAAGCACCACATCGCCCTCCTCCGAGCGACGCCGACTGGTGGCCGGATAAATGGGCGCTACGCGGCGAGCCGTGATGACCTGTGGCAGCACACGCTGGGCGGTTGTCTCGCCAACGCGGTTTTCGTTTTCGCTCTGGTTTGGCGCTTGGCTTGGGGTGACGTCCGGGACGGGGCTCGCGCTACTTACCTGGGCACTGTCAGGGGCTTGGGTTATGGCAGGCGGCATCTCCGGTGATTCAGGTGGTGCAGCTGGCGGCGGTGCGGGTGCAATGGAGATTACGGGTACGGGTACGGGTACGGGTGCGGGTGCGGGTGCGGGAACTGGAACTGGAACTGGAACTGGAACTGGAACTGGAACTGGCGCGGGCGGAGTCTGTGGCGCAACTCGCGGCTGCAATGGCGGCGACGGCACAGCCACAATGGGCGGTGCCTGCCCAATCCACTCGACAGGCAGCGCCTTGTCGGCCGAGTCGCTCGTACGCGCTGCGTCCATTTTGAACATCGTCGGCTTCAAGTACAGCACACCGCCAATCACCACCGCATGCACGCTCACGGCCAGTACCACCCACCACGTTGTCCATTGCCTGCCAGCGGAGGTATTGAGCGCATTACTCGCGGTCGCGCCCTGTAAGAGGAAGTCATCAACCGCCGCTTCCTCCGCAACCGCGTGCGGGGCAGGTGGTTCGGGGTTGAGGTCTATGCGCACCGGTTCAGCGCCTTGGCATCAAAGGGAAAAAGCGTAGTCAATTGTCAGCGGCGCATGGTCGGAAAACCGCTCCGTTTTGTACACCGCGCACTGTTGCGCCAGCGCCGCCAATGCAGGCGTAGCCAAGTGATAATCCAATCGCCACCCCACATTGTTCGCCCAAGCTTGGCCACGGTTGCTCCACCAGGTATAGGCCTCGTCGGTCGCCTCTGGGTGTAGGCGACGGTAGACATCCACCATGCCGCCANCCAAGAANCCCGTCATCCAGGCGCGCTCCTCNGGTGTAAAACCGCTGTTTTTTTGGTTACTCCGCCAGTTTTTCAGATCAATGTTTTGGTGTGCAATATTCAAGTCCCCACACAAAATGTAGTCACGACTGGCGCCCAACTCAGCGAGGTAGGGCGTGATGGCGTCTAAGAATCGAAACTTGGCGCTCTGGCGTAACTCACCCGATGAGCCACTGGGAAAGTAGCTGCTGATCAGGCTCAGCTTCCGCTTCGGTGTGTCAAAGCGCAGTTCAACGTAACGACCCTCAGTATCGAATTCACCGTGATCAAATCCTGCAATCACCTCACTGGGTTCATGCCGCGTGTACACGCCCACACCAGAATAGCCCTTTTTTTCAGCAAAATGGAAGTAGCCGGGCATCCCGGCAATGGCATCCAAGCCCCCCGCGATATCGCCCGCTTGCGCTTTGAGTTCTTGTACGCACATACAATCAGGGGCGGTCTTAGCCACCCACTCTTCCAGGCCTTTTCGACTGGCGGAGCGTACGCCGTTAAGGTTAAGACTCGTGAGTTTGAATAAGGATTGGGTCATCATGGGTTCCACACAAGAAACAACGCCCGCCAGCCAAGATGCGCTGGCGCAAGCATTCGTTGCGTTTTCAGTCGAATCAGGCGTTTTACGCCTAGGTGAGTTCAAAACAAAAGCCGGGCGCTTGAGTCCTTATTTTTTTAATGCAGGCCTGTTCGATGATGGCGCCAAGCTCGTTCGCTTAGCCCAATTTTATGCACAACGCATTCTCGCCAGCGGCATTGAGTTTGACATGGTTTTTGGGCCCGCCTACAAAGGCATTCCACTGGGTGCCGCCGTCGCCATGGAGTTGGCTCGTCTGGGCAAGAACGTGGGCTTCGCCTACAACCGCAAAGAAGTTAAAGATCATGGCGAAGGTGGCTCGTTAGTGGGTGCGCCCCTGAAAGGGCGCGTTCTGATTGTGGACGACGTGATGAGCGCGGGCACCGCGGCCAGGGAGTCCATCGCGCTAATTAAAGCGGCCGGCGCACAACCCCACGCGGTCGCTATTGCCCTAGATAGACAAGAGATGGCAACGGAGCTGCAGGCAGATGGCACGCTGAAAGATGTCCCCTACAGCGCCGTGCAATACGTGCGCGAACAAGTGGGGCTTGCCGTCTGTGCCATCGCCAGCCTAGACGACCTGCTGGACTACCTGTCATCACAGCCTGCCCAACCAGCGCTCGCGGACAACCATGCGCGCGTGTTGGCATACCGCGCTCGCTACGGTGTCAGCCTAGTTTCGCCTTAAGTAAGGCGTTGGCTTGGGCGGGGTTGGCCTTGCCTTTGCTGGCCTTCATCACCTGTCCAACCAGCGCGTTAAACGCCTTGTCTTTACCCGCACGGTACTGCGCGATGTTGTCGGCGTTAGCGGCAAGCACCTCATCCACGATGGCTTCCAACGCGCCACTGTCGCTCATCTGCTTCAGGCCCTTGGCCTCAATAATGGCATCGACATCGGCATCGACATCTCCTTGCCATAGCGCATCGAACACTTGCTTCGCGGCGTTGTTTGAAATCGTGTTGTCCACAATCCGGGTGATGAGCATCGCCAGCTGTTCGCTGGTTACGGGCAGGTCTGCAAAATGCCCATCGCTGGTATTCAAGCGCCGCGCCACTTCGCCCATGATCCAGTTACTCGCCAGTTTGGCTTGCCCACTCGCTTTCGCGGTTGCCTCAAAGTAGGCGGCCATCGCTTGGGACTGGGTCAACGTCGTGGCATCATACTCAGGCAAGCCGTAATCCTGCACAAAGCGCTGCGCCATGACGCGCGGCAGCTCCGCCATATCAGCGCGCACACGCTCAACCCAGGCACGGTCTATCGCCAGCGGCGGTAGGTCCGGATCGGGGAAGTAGCGATAGTCTGCCGCGTCTTCCTTGGTGCGCATTGATCGCGTTTCACCGGTGTCGGGGTCAAACAAGACGGTGGCCTGTTGGATGTCGTGGCCATCTTCAATTTGCTCGATTTGCCAGCGAATTTCAAAATCGATTGCTTGTTGCATGAACTTGAAGCTATTCAAGTTTTTAATTTCTCGCCGTGTCCCTAAAGGCGCGCCGGGCTTGCGCACCGACACGTTGGCGTCACAGCGAAAACTACCCTCCTGCATGTTGCCGTCGCAAATACCAATCCACGTGACGATTTTGTGCAGCTCCTTGGCATATGCAACGGCCTCAGCGGTAGATCGCATATCGGGCTCGGTCACAATCTCTAACAAAGGCGTGCCCGCGCGGTTCAGATCGATACCGCTTTGGCCACCACCGCCCAAGGCCGCATCTTCATGCAGCGACTTACCCGCATCTTCCTCTAAGTGCGCGCGCACCAAGCGCACGGTTTTTTTCTCTTCTCCTAAGAAGAAAGTCACCTCACCGCCTTGCACCACTGGAATTTCAAACTGACTAATTTGGTAGCCTTTAGGCAGATCTGGGTAGAAATAATTTTTGCGGGCGAAAACACTTTTTTCTGCAATGTGGGCATTCACGGCCAACCCCAATTGAATCGCACGCTCAACCGCGCCCACGTTCATCACCGGCAAGGCACCAGGCAACGCCAAGTCAACTGGACTCGCATGCAGGTTGGGCTGCGCGCCAAACGCGACCGCAGAACGACTAAATATTTTCGAGGCAGTAGACAGCTGGGCATGGGTCTCAAAACCAATCACGACCTCATAGCCATGGACGAGCAAGCTGGCTGAAGGGGCGGGGGTGTTCATACGGAAAACTCCTTGGGCATCGCGTCATGCCAAGACGTCATTTGTTGGAACTGGTGTGCGGTTTGTAGCAACTCGTCTTCCTTTAAATAGTTGCCTACCAACTGCAAGCCAACGGGCATACCGCCCTCTCCAAAACCAGCGGGCACGCTCATGCCCGGCAAGCCAGCGAGGCTGCTAGAAAGCGTAAAAATATCGGCCAGATAATTGGCAACTGGGTCATTCGCCTTCTCGCCAAGTCGCCAAGCAACCGTTGGTGCAACCGGGCCAGCAATCACGTCACACGACTGAAAGGCGGACTGAAAATCATTGGCAATGAGACGTCGGATTTTTTGCGCCTTCAGGTAATACGCGTCGTAGTAGCCATGCGACAGCACGTAGGCCCCCATCAAGATACGGCGCTTTACTTCGTCACCAAACCCTTCGCTGCGTGTCTTTTGGTACATGTCAATCAGGTCGCCATACTCGGCGGCGCGGTGGCCATAACGGACACCATCAAAGCGGCTCAAGTTGCTAGACGCTTCAGCCGGCGCAATGATGTAGTACACCGGAATCGACAGCTCAGTGCGTGGCAACGTGATGTCAACCAAGACAGCCCCTAGCGCCGTTAGCTGCTGCAACGCGCTTTGCACCGCCGTCTGCACATCGGGTGAAACACCCTCACCAAAAAACTCTTTCGGCAAGCCGATGCGCAAACCATGCAACGGCTTATCGGCGGTCGCACCCGCTCGTGGGACGGCAATCGCGGCGGCGTAATCGCGCGCCGGTACGTCCAAGGAGGTCGCATCGCGGTCAATATCCGGGCCTGCCATCGCAGATAGAAGCCACGCACAGTCCTCCGCCGTGCGCGCCATGGCACCGGCTTGGTCCAAGCTGGATGCAAACGCCACCATGCCATAGCGAGAGCACAGGCCATACGTTGGCTTAATCCCGGTGATCCCGCAGAAGCTTGCGGGTTGCCGGATGGAGCCCCCTGTATCGGTCCCCGTCGCAGCGGGTATCAAGCGCGCCGCTACTGCGGCGGCCGAACCACCCGAAGACCCACCGGGAACCCGGGTCGTATCCCACGGGTTTCTCACCGGGCCATAGGCCGAATTCTCATTACCCGACCCCATTGCAAACTCGTCGCAATTCAATTTACCTAAGCTAATCGCACCGGCATCAGCTAGACGCTGTACAACCGTCGCGTTAAACGGGCTTTGGTAGCCTGCCAACATCTGCGAGCCTGCCGTTGTGGGCATACCGGTCGTCACAAACACATCTTTATGAGCGAGCGCAACGCCGAGTAGCCGCCCCTGCGCACCAGCGGACAGCTGCGCATCGGCCTGCTTGGCTTGCGCCAGGGCACCCTCAACGTCCAGGTGTAAAAAGCTACCCAAGGCCTCATTGGCTTGGGCGCGGGCCAACAAGGCCATCGTCACCTCCACACTCGACACGGCCTTAGACCGCAGTTGGCGGGCCGTCTCGCTGACGCCCCAATCATGCATATCGGACATAACTTGTGGCCTCACTCAATCACTTTGGGAACAAGGTACAACCCGCGCTCAACGGCTGGGGCGCTGCGCTGGTTGGCGGCACGTACCGCCTCCGTCGCGGGCTCACTCGCCACATCGGGGCGCAGTCGCAACGTGACGGCTTCTCCCATCGCGTCGGCGGGGTGGGCAAGCGGTTCAAGGCCATCGGTGTCAACCGCATTCATCTGTTCCACCAGGCCAAAAAACGTGTTCAATTGGCCCGCTAATGCCGTCTGTGCCTCCTCGGGCAGGTCCAGCCTAGCGAGCCTGGCCAAACGCCGCATATCTTCAGAATGTAGTGCCATAAGTAATACTTTTTTAGAAACCAACTGCACAGCCGCCTATTTGCGCAAAATGCCCAACGGCGGCTGTGGCTCTCCTTAAGAGGATAGGGTATTATCCAATCTTTGGATTTGTTCTGATTTTCGGTCGTTTTTAGGCCAAATTGGTGCTGTTCGAAACCATTTTCCGCCAGCTTTTGGTACAGCGCGCTTATGCCACGCACCCGCGGTCGGCACGTTACCAGAAATCATGCGTTAGGACGCCTTACATGTTTGAAGCTTTCCGCCGCCAATTTTCCTCCGATTTGGCCATTGATCTGGGTACTGCCAACACGCTTATTTACATGCGTGACAAGGGCATCATCCTAGACGAACCCTCCGTGGTCGCCATCCGCCACGAGGGTGGGCCACAAGGCAAAAAGACCCTGCAAGCGGTTGGCCACGAAGCGAAGTCAATGCTGGGCAAAGTGCCAGGCAATATTGAGGCCATTCGTCCTATGAAGGACGGGGTGATCGCCGACTTCACGGTCACTGAGCAAATGCTCAAGCAATTTATCAAAATGGCGCATCCACGCTCCATTTTTCGGCCTAGCCCACGGATTATTATTTGTGTCCCCTGCGGCTCGACCCAGGTCGAGCGCCGCGCGATTCGCGAATCGGCCTTGGGAGCGGGGGCCTCTGAGGTCTACCTCATCGAAGAACCCATGGCGGCCGCAATTGGCGCCGGCTTACCCGTCTCCGAGGCCTCAGGCTCCATGGTGATTGACATCGGCGGTGGTACCACCGAAGTCGGCGTGATTTCGCTGGGCGGTATGGTTTACAAGGGCAGCGTGCGCGTCGGTGGTGACCGCTTTGACGAAGCCATCATCAACTACATTCGCCGAAATTACGGGATGTTGATTGGTGAGCCAACGGCAGAGGCCATTAAGAAAACCATCGGCTCAGCCTTCCCTGGCGGTGAGGTGAAGGAAATGGAAGTCAAAGGACGCAACCTCTCCGAAGGCGTTCCCCGATCATTCATTATTTCGTCTAACGAAATTTTGGAGTCGCTCACCGAACCGCTGAACAACATCGTGTCAGCGGTCAAAACCGCGCTGGAGCAAACCCCGCCCGAGTTGGGAGCGGACATTGCCGAACGCGGCATGATGCTGACTGGCGGCGGCGCTTTGTTAAATGACTTGGACCGGTTGCTCGCAGAAGAGACCGGTTTGCCGGTGCTGGTCGCCGAGGACCCCCTTACCTGTGTCGTTCGCGGCTGTGGCATGGCCTTGGATCGCATGGACAGCCTCGGTACTATTTTCTCTCACGAATAAACGCTACCCATCGCTACCCACGTGTCGTGCTAGATCGCTCCCCGCCGGCCCTCTTTAAACAAGGCGTTACCGCCTTCGTCAAACTCCTCATATGCGCAGGCCTGTCATTCTTCCTGATGACGGTCGATGGGACCCTGCGCATTGGGGAACCGATACGCCTTGGTCTTGCGACCGCACTCTATCCTGTGCAGTGGGCGCTGGGGCAACCGATTGTCGCGTTGACGTGGCTGAAGCAGTACCTAGAGGACGTCAATACCCTCAAGACCCGTCAAACGCAGCTGGAAGCAGATCTGTTGCGGGTTGCGGAAACCGCGCAGCAGGCACGTTACCTTGCCATTGAAAACCAACAATTGCGGGAGTTGCTGCAATTGCGAGCCACGCAGCAGAATCCCAGCGTGGTTGCGCGCATCATCGGCGAAACACCGGACCCCTATCAGCATCGCGTCCGACTGGACAAAGGCACCGCCGATGGCATCGTGGCCGGATCCGCCGTGATCGATGCCATGGGTGTATTCGGGCAGGTCACCCGCGCGTACCTGCTCAATAGCGAGGTCACGTTGGTCACAGACCGCCGCCATGCAACGCCGGTCATGAATACGCGTACAGGCCAACGCAGCGTGTTATTTGGCTCAAAATCAGGACGAGGGGACTCGCTAGAGTTGCGCTACGTTGACAGCAATGCAGACATACAAGTGGGCGACGTACTCAGTACCAGCGGCATTGATGGCGTGTATCCAGCCGGCTTGCCCGTGGCAGTCGTGACCGACCTACCCAGTTACGACGACAACAACTACGCCACCATTCAGTGTCAGCCGTTGGCGCGCCTACAACAAGTGCTCGATGTCTTGGTGGTGGCTCCCACTGTGAGCGTGGCCCCCATGACGCCGAACGCACCTGAACCCTCGCCACCCGGCGCCGCCCCGACGAAAACGCCCGCACCGGGCACACAGAAGGCAACGCCATGATCATGCGTCGCGGACAACCCCTACTGTTACCCGCATCCCCCTTGTTCATCACAAGCTCGCTGGTGATCGCGTTACTGCTCAACATGTTCTTAAGTGGTTTTTTCGGGGCATCTGGCATTTGGCTGCCTGACTTTTTAGCGGTGGTGTTGGTCTTTTGGAACGTGCACCAACCACGACGCATTGGCATTGGCTGGGCATTTTTCTTCGGCCTATTGATGGACGTACACGGCAGTGCGTTAATGGGTCAACACGCGCTGGCCTACAGCGTTTTGTCTTACCTCGCGGTCAGCATGCACCGACGCTTGCGTTGGTTTTCTCTGGACGGCCAAGCCGTGCAGCTCATCCCTGTATTCGCCGCCTCTCACCTACTGCAATGGGCCGTACGGTGGGTGGTCGGTGACGGCAGCCCCGGCTGGCTGGCGTTGGCCTCGCCCGGTCTTGAAGCGATACTCTGGCCAGTCGTGACGGCCGTTCTATTGATGCCACAGCGCCGCGCCCACGACCCAGATGAAAACCGCCCCATTTGATGGCTAAGCCATGAAAGAGTTACGCAACATTGCCGCCGATGTGCACCAGTTTAGGCTGCGCGCCTTGGTCGCAGTCGCAATGGTGGTTTTGGCATTTCTACTCATTCTGGCGCGTGCCTATTACCTACAAGTGCTGCGGCACGATAGTCTGAACGAGCAAGCCGAACGCAACCGAACGGCAGTGGTGCCCGTGGTACCCCTGCGCGGCGAGGTAGAAGACCGGTATGGCAACATACTGGCCTCCAACTACTCGGCCTACACGCTTGAAGTGACGCCATCTGAAGCCGACAAACTGGAACCTCTTCTGGACGAGTTGTCCGAAGTAATCAACATCAGCAAGCGGGATCGCCGTCGGTTTTTTAAGCTCCTAAGCGAGACCAAGTCATTCGAGGCGATCCCTGTACGCACCCTGTTAAGCGAACAAGAGGTGGCTAGGTTTGCCGCGCAGCGTTGGCGGTTTCCGGGCGTAGACATTCGTGCACGCTTTTTTAGAAGCTACCCTTTTGGCGCGACCGCCAGCCACCTGATTGGCTATATCGGACGTATCAACCAACGTGAGCAAGCCGCAATCGAAGAGTGGTCCGACTCGGATCAGGCGAATTACCGCGGTACGGACTACATTGGCAAGCTCGGGGTGGAACAATACTACGAGAAACTCTTGCACGGCGAAACCGGCATCGAGCGCATAGAAACATCCGCTGGCGGGCGTGCCGTGCGTATATTGGACAGCCGGTCGGCCCGCTCTGGTGAGACCGTCGAGCTGACCATCGACATCAAGTTACAGCAAATGATCGAGTCGCTATTCGGTCAACGTCGGGGCGCGGTGGTCGCCATCAACCCTAAAAATGGCGAAGTACTTGCGTTGGTTAGCATGCCAACCTTCGATCCCAATCTATTCGTCGAGGGCATCGATGTAGATAGCTGGCGAGCCCTTGCCGATTCACCTGATAAGCCACTGCTCAATCGCGCATTGCGCGGGCGCTACCCACCGGGGTCGACCTACAAGCCATTCATGGGTTTGGCGGCTCTGGAGTTGGGTAAGCGCACGCCGCAGAGCACGACCTATGACCCCGGGTTTTGGATTTTTGGCGGCAACAAGTTTAGAAGTCATGGCGACGAATCAATGGGTAACGTCGACATGCGTAAAAGCATCGTCAAATCAAGTAACACCTACTACTATGCGTTGGCGAACGATCTGGGCGTAGACACGATTCATGACTTCATGAGCCCACTGGGGTTTGGCCGTTTAACCGGTATCGATTTGAACGGGGAGCAAACCGGCATCCTTCCCAACCAAGCGTGGAAGCGGCAGGCTTACAGCCGCAGCGACCAGCAGCGGTGGTATGCCGGGGAGACCATCTCTTTAGGCATTGGCCAAGGCTATAACGCTTTCACCATGCTGCAGCTCGCGCTGGCAACGGCCACCGTCGCAAATGGTGGTAACAGTCATCAGCCACATGTTGTTCGGGCGACCAGAGACTCCCGCGCCAGCGACGCTGTCAAGGTCGTAGAGCACTCGCCCACTAACCTCAATTACAAGGCGAGCAACATTGCCGTCATTGTCGACGCCATGGTCGGCGTCACACAGGAGGGGACGTCTCGGTTTGTTTTCGGCGATGCGCCTTATCTAAGTGCGGGGAAAACGGGGACAGCGCAGGCGGTGACTATTGGACAAAATGAGAAGTATGATGCCGAGAAAATGGCTGAATACGAACGCGACCACTCGTTATACATCGCCTTCGCGCCTGCCAACGATCCACAAATTGCGTTGGCCATCATTGTTGAAAACTCCGGTTTCGGTAGCGCTCATGCTGCCCCGATCGCGCGGCGTGTGTTCGACTACGTGTTAACCAATCGGTACCCCAACACGGCAGACATCGCCGCCGTCCAGAAGGGGTTGGCTACAGCGCCTATTGGTACGCCGCTAAATGCCGATGAGGTGCCGCTTTATCGCGTACCGGATCCGACAACCGAGCCGGGCAAAGCGCCCATGATTTTGGGCTTGGGGCGCTCGCGGGTTCTACCGCAGCCAGAACCGTCCGGAGCGGACCGCAGCTTAGCCGTGCCGGCTGAGTCAACGCCGACGTCTACGCCCACAACTGAACCTGAACCTG
>JGI20157J14317_10001873_pt1 | contig 18639 bp, 7 predicted proteins | sample COG_07_FD_14317 | JGI IMG/M metagenome (IMG submission 14317)
TCGCGTCCGGTAAATGCGATATGCAAGGTGTATGGGAACATTTATTTCCATAGGCTTCCGTCGATATTTCTTTACTGCGTTTCCAATCATATATCCAGAAGTCACCGGTTTCATCTTGAAAGATCATATCAATGGATCCGGCTAATTGCAAATCTTTGTCATAAATCATCCATTCTGTACGGTATGCTTTTAAATTTTGATACTCTTTGGCGAACTTTAAGAAATAGCCATATTCAATGGAATCATTTTTCACTTCCCATCCGTTATAATAACACTCAATATCATAATGCAATAATGTCCCCAATTTGGATGCTTCGCCATCAGACCACTTTTCTCTTACTTGTTCACGTGTCATATTGTAGTACTTATAATTTGGATCATTGATTTTCTTGGAATTGAATATTCTGTCCAAAGTTTTTTCTATATCAAAATCACCGAAATGGGAATGAATCCATGTTGTACAAGAAGTGAAGGAAGAATCTCCGTCAATGGTATAAATATGTGGTCCTTCGTCAAATGTAATATGCGAATCACGTTCGTGGTAATTTAATTTGGATAGTGTATCAGGCACAGGCTTAGAATCTGTCATTGTTGTATTGATTTGCTAGTTTTTTTCTCTCGATTTGATTTGATTTAAATTGGTTTTTGTTTAATAGGAGAACTGTAGAAAAAATAAGTTCGATGAAGAACTCATTCAATTTTTCCTTCTTTTTCTCATTTTCCTCTACTCTTCCGGTACATCTTCTCCGTCTTCGTACAAATCATCAAAGGGCCATTTTTGTTTAATTTTTGTGTATATTTTTTCCATGAAATCATTAATAAAATCGCTATTTTTATAAGACGTATCCATAATACGATTGAAATTATCCATTTTTTGTTCTTGTTTTGTTTCTTCTTCCAAGTGGGATTCCAAATAGTACTCTTCGTTTTCTACATATATTTGAATAAACCGCGTGGCTATTATAGTACACATTTTACGGAATAATCCATGATCACAAGTAACCCATTTTACCGGTCCATTTGTTTCTTGTGAATACATATACAATTTATTGGCTTTCTCAAAATAACCCAGTATAGGTATCTGTACTTGTGTATTGGTTGAAATGTTGAAAGCATCGTAAAATACTTGTTTAATTGCTTCGTTTATATTTTTTTGAAACACATGTGAAACATGGCTGACGGTAATAGGAGTAGTTTGTAACCATTGCTGTACAGTATATTTTGATTTGTGTTGCATACGTGTATTCAATATACGGACAATCTGTATGGTTTGTTTTCGTTTCAGTTTGAGAAACTCTACATTTATTTTGTTGAATTTCCGTTCCAAGTTCGCTACATTGTACAATAATCTCCGGATTAGATTGTCTTTTTCAGTTTCAGTAAAACGTACACTATCAGGATTAGGCGTACCATTGTAATTCATTCCACTCATTATAAATAATCGCGCTTTGCAATGAAGATTGATATGATCTTGTAGTTTCGCTTCGGTTGAATATTGCTTAAAACAATACCTACATTTTGTAGATGGAATGGGTGGCACTTGTACAGTAGATGAACCGGTCGAATTCATTATTTAAATCAAAAATGTCTTATACTCAATGTTAATTCTATAGTCAAAATATAGTGGAACTTCCAATTGATTCAATTTTTCAGGAAAAAAGCAGATTATGTTGTATTTTACCTTTAGCAAAAGTTCGCCTCCTAGAATAGCCCTTAATGAAAACAATAGGACAGTACAACATTCCAGTACATCAACGCCTATTCGTCCATGTAGACAAACAATGAATATGGTATTGAGTAGACCAGGTGACTATTGTTCGTCTTGCCCTCAACCAGTACGTTCATTGGGTCCCAAATAAACTAATACAGTAGAAAAACGAATACAAAGAGTAAATATTTTCTTCCATATTTATACTATAGAGTATTAATATGAGCAAATATTTTGATTCCAAGAATCTTACTTTTATGGAACCGCGTGTAATTGAAAATGGAAACCATATGGTAATGACAAATGTACATCCAGAGACAAAAACCAAATATTTGAATATCGATACACGATTCCAAGATGAATACAATATGAGTGATAATGCTGATTATACGGTGACTTTACCTCAACCTATACGCGATGTACAAAGTATTCAATTGACTAATGTCGAAATACCGGCGTCTTTTTATCCATTTAGTGTTCATATGAAGAATACGTATTTCTCTACCAATGGTACACTATTCAAATTAGATGATGGTTATTATACAAAAGAGGACTTAGTTGATATAATAACTACTAAAATCACTGGTATAACTGCTACATTAAATGAAAAAAACCAATGTATAATCGAGAACCCCTCTAGTACTACTATTATTATTGACTTTGCTGTAGATGAAAATGGTAATACAGATAAATACAATTTGAAATCAAAATTAGGATGGTGTTTGGGATTTCGCGAACCATCATATGAAATGGCAAAAAATGCTTCTATAACAAGCGAAGGAATTGTCACTTCAAACCCATGTCGTTATTTATTTGTCTCCATTGATGATTTCCACAGCCACAATCCAAATTCATTTATTGTACCATCTTTCCAATCGTATTTTGATCCAAATATTATTTCCAGGGTTACATTGGACCCCAATACTTATACTTACGGTAGTTTAATCACAGCCAATATTTCTGGAAGTGGTAATTTACTATCCGATGTGCGAACTTATTCCGGGAAAAATGATATTCAAAAGTTACGTATACGTATATTCAATGAATTCGGCCAAATTGTACACTTGAATAAAATGGATGTATCATTTGCTTTAGAAATCAAGTACAAATAAGTAATGTGAAAAAATGGGAAAAATTGAATGGAATGTACGGGTAATTTGACTGTAGAAAAAGTTATATATTATTGTTAAACCAAAGAATAATACATAGTAAAAAAACTACTGTCTAATTAAGTATGAAGAGAGAAGATTTGCATATTGCACAAGAATATGCTCTACAGTGTTATGAAAATGGGGAAAATATATTTTTAACTGGACCAGGTGGAACTGGTAAATCGTCATTGATTCGATTGATGTTGGAATATACACCAAAAAAGAAAAAAGTACAAGTATGCGCAATGACAGGTTGTGCTGCTATTTTATTAAATTGTCATGCCACTACTATTCATTCATGGAGTGGGATTAAGATACCCAAGGGAGCAAACTCACAAATCGTTACGAATGTTTGTAACAATAAAAAGTCTTGTAGTACATGGAGAAATACGGATATCTTAATATTGGATGAAGTGAGTATGTTAAGTGTACGGTTATTGGAGTTATTGAATGAAATCGCACAAACAATACGTAAATCGAAATTGCCCTTTGGTGGAATGCAATTGGTCTTTTGCGGTGACTTTTTCCAATTGCCTCCTATTTTTATATCCAATCGAGGCAACAAAGATGACCAAGGGTCTGATCAATTTTGCTTTGAATCTCCTCTATGGAATCAATTATTCAGTTTAGACAACCATATTGAATTGACCAAATTATTCCGTCAAAAGGATCCAGAATACAAGAAAGTTTTGAATCATATTCGCAAAGGTATAATAGATCAGGACGATATGAATTTGCTGAAAAGTAGGCTCCATGTACCGTACAATCCAGATGAGCACAATAATGTGGTCCCAACTAAATTGTACGCCACAAAAGCACGTGTGGAACAAATCAATAAACGCGAATTCGATTTATTAGACACGGCTTGTTATGAGTATCATATTGACCAAACCACTGATTATAATCCTACAGATGCTATGAATAATGTGATTAGTTCCTATGTCAAAGTGACGAAAACCAAATTATCCAAACTGAAAGAAGAAATGGAATTCCGTTATTTGATTGAAAATAGTCCTATAGAAAAGATACTTTATTTGAAAGAAGGAGCCAATGTCATGTGTACAGTAAATTTAGATATAGAAAATGGTATTTGTAACGGTGCTTTAGGTAAAGTGATTGGATTTCAAACTCAATCAAAAGGACCACCATTACCAATCGTATTGTTTGAAAATGGTGTAGAAAAATTGTTTTCCATGAAGTGGTGGAATTCGGAAGATAATCCTAATATTGCTATAGGTCAAATTCCTTTAAAATTGGCCTGGGCCATGACCATACACAAGAGTCAAGGGGCTACTTTACCTATGGGAGAAGTCGATATAGGCTCTACTATATTTGAATGTGGACAGACCTATGTAGCATTGAGTCGAATTCAATCACTAGATGGGCTTTATTTATGTGCACTAAATCCTCATAAAATACGCGTTAATAAAAAAGTACAAGCATTTTATCAAAAAATACCACAGTGTGAATACGAAGAAGATTCAGAAGAAGCAGAAGAAGCAGAAGAAGTAGAAGAAGAAAAAATAGATACAAGAATAGAACCACAAAATATAGAAAATCTCGATGAAAAATTAAAAACATTAGAATACCGTACAATTATGATTTAGATGATTTAATTAAACACCCCCTGCACAAAGGGATATAGGCTTCACTGGCTCCAACTAATTTTTGTTCTTGATTACTATTATCAATTCGGTGTGAAAAAGGGGCTTTTGTACCATCTTTACAATGGACACATAAGGAATGCAATTTATGAACCTTGTCGCAAATTGGTATTAAATCCAGCATTTGGCCGAATTTTTTTTGCTGGAAATCACCATCTAATCCACCTACATATACGTGCATTTTATGTGTGTACACCATTTCGTATACGGCTTTATATAAATCGGGAAAAAATTGCCCTTCATTAATCAAGACAGCCATTGGTTTTTCATGATAGGATTCAATGCGACCTTCTAATACAGACAGTAGAGTATTACTTTGAATACAATTGATTTTAATTTGGTCATGTGTAATCATAGCACAATTATCACTGTCTTGTGTATAACGATTATCTTCTTGATGATTGACAACCAATATAGGAATATTGCAAAATGTGTATTGCTTGTATATTTCCACTAATTTAGAGGTTTTGCCTGAAAACATGGGTCCTAAAATAACTTCCAAATAGCCGCCTTGTTTTGTCTCCATTTTTGTAATTAATATACAATAAAGAATTCTTTTTATTTCGTTTTTTCTACGCAATCTTCAAAAATACAATAAAAAAAATAAAATACACTAATAATATAGAAAATGACCGGTTCAAGTCTATTACCCGTATCTTTTTACAAAGGTCAATTGTATTTTTTATTTGGAAAAGAAAACCCTAAAGAAGATAGCGCAAGAGGATTTTCGGATTTCGGTGGAGGAGTAGAATCGGGAGAAAGTATTTACAATACAGCATTGAGAGAAGGAGGAGAAGAATTAACAGGTTTTTTAGGCGATTCTGCGATTTTACGTAAACATATCAAAAAGTACGGAAAACCATACGAAATATCGCATAATGATTATCACGTCCATATATTCCCATTGAAATACGACCCAAATTTACCGACTTACTATAATCAAAATCACCGATTTCTATGGGATCGCATGAACCGCAATGTATTGAACAAAACAAAATTATTTGAAAAAATCCAAATACAATGGTTCACACCGAGACAAATGCGCTCTAGATTACCCGAATTCCGTTCTTTTTATCAAGATATTGTAAAACAAATATTATCAAAAGAAAAAGACATCAAAAAGTACGTAAAAAAAGGGTTGAAAAAGAAAACAAGAAAAAAAATATCAAAATCTCGAAATACTACACAAAAACAAAGAAGGTGAATTTTTTTGTACATACATTTTATAAAAAACCCAAATTATTTGGTAAACAAACAAAAATGCCACAACGATTTCAACAGCAATATCGTTCTAACAATGCAACTACTCGCAAGTTTTCTACAGTACAATCCATAAAAGGTAGAACTGCCTTAGGAAAAGCCTTTGTGTATTTTCCCAATCAATTCACACGTAAAGGTTATCAGCGTCATAAAATATACCGTAAAACTCCGTATAAACCGAATACAAATAGTCGTAAATCCAAAACAAACAGGCAAAACAAGCAACATAAAACCAAACAAACCAAACAAACCAAAAAGAAAAAAAGTAGAACAATCCATTAAATGTTATTCTTCTACAAGAGTAGACTCTATTTAGGAGTTAACCACCAAAGACTATAGAGAGAAATACTAAGAAAAATAGTGTACAGATGAAGGGGGTTCTTTTCAACAGAATATATTAAATAACAATAGTATATAAATTAAAATATACTATTCTTTAAAAATCAACCAATGTCTTGGAAACGTGCAGGAGGCATTAAGCAATTTGATGGTATCAATAATTTAAATGTCAATTCCATCGTAACGGATGACTTTGTTATGCGTGAAGCATACAAAGGTACATTTACAATAAGTGGAGAACTGTTTGTATCGGAAGACTGTTCTCTCAATGCCAATGTACATGTAAACGATACAGTTACTGTAGGAAATGATTTATATGTGGCAAATCGTGTTTATATTGGCGAAAATGAAAATGCACGTCGTTTTTTGGACAGTACACCACAAGGATTAGGAATGAATTTAGAGAATCCGGTGGCTCTATTGGATATAAGTGGTTCCAATGATCATATTATTCACGTTTTTTCGGGTCAAACGAAAGTAAAAAGTACATTAGTACAAAATGTTGACAAAAACCAAGGCGTACTTCTACTGGATACCAGTATGGGGGCACTTCAATGGTTTTTCCCCGATTCTAGTGCGAATTTCATATACGATGCATCCAATGTAGAGTTTACTGTAGATAAAGATTGGATATCCAAAGAAGCATTCCGTGTATTAGGAAATACGACTTTAGAAAGTATTTTATTGGTGAAGCAAGATTCTACTATGGAAGGGAATTTACATGTAATGGGTGAACTTACATTAGATGGTAAATTGAATCTAAATGGAGACTTGAGTATGAATGGTAATTTATCAGTGGGTGGGGAGAGTCAGTTCAATGACATCATGAATACAAACGATATATCAGTAGAATCATCTAGAGGAATTTATTGGAAACAATATTCTACATCTAAACCAGTATTGCGCATTCGTGATTACGAAGGGACCGAACCGAATTCTTTTTTTACGGATGGTTTTGAAGTGGAGAGTAAAAGTTTGAAAGATACTAGTTTAGTGGTAGATAATGATCTATTTATTACGGGAAATCTCTATATTGGAGACAGACATAATGTATCATTGGAAAATCAAATATTAGATAGCAATAATATTTTTTTAAACCTTCGTGGTACAGATGTTTCTCATGTTTACATTAATCATGGTAAAACTACATCAGGCGGGGAAGGCCTTTATTTCTACAATCAATCAATTGGCAATACTGCATTGCAGGATGGTTTTGTCAAAGTAAGTCATATTGATCAAGGTAAACTCAGTTTTCGTTCTACTGGAGTACGCGATGTAGTTTCTCTCAATTTCAATGAATTAAATGATAATGGTAAACAAACCGGATTGGTTGTATTGGATCGCATTGAATCTGGATATAGCGATACAAGTGATAATTATGATATTATTTCCAGTCATGCGGTTTCTACTATAGATGTAAACAGTTCATTGACGAATATAAACCATATTGAAACGGTTTCTTTATCAGGGGAAAGTGGTGTATTCAATATTTCGTGTACAACACAAGACTTATATGTCACTGATATAAGTGTAGCAAATACTATAGATGTCTCTTTTATTACTGTACACAATGTAGAAGGTGGGCGAATTCAAACCAATGACTTTTCAGCAGTAAATGTCACCATTGATGGTAATACGGATGTTAATGGCAATAGCACATTCTATAGTGATATTGTAGCAAAGGAATATTTTCGTGGCAATCACTTGACTTTAAGTGGGGATGCTATTTTCGATCAAGATATTCATGTTTATGGTGATATTAATGCGTATAAAGATATTTCTCTCAATGGTAATATTAAATTAAACGGAACATTATTTGTCAGTGATACTGTGACGATCGGGTCTTCCTCAGAAAACGAAACATTATTGGTAAAAAACAACATAACAATAGGCTTGGATGCAGTCAACACAGATCATACAGTTACAATAAGTGGCGATATTTCATTGAATGGAGCAATTTATGGAGATTCAATTCAGTTAAAAAATGCTGCACATATGAAAAGTATTGTTATGGATGGAACGGATACTTTGGATTTATCTTCCAGTAGTATTGTTTTTAATTATAACGACAATATTATCACTTTGTCGAACGAACTTTTATCGTTTTTACAAAATATTTCAGGTGATGTACAGCAACAAATCTCTGATATCAATACTACAGTAAATGTAGGTGCTGCAAATGACAATACTTTTATCGGAAATAATACTTTTTCAGGAAATAATACTTTTTCAGGACATAATCAATATACAGGTGATATTTCTGCTACAACATTTGATATATCGGAAAATTTGACTGTTTATGGGAATACAATTCTTTCAGGACATGTCAAAATTGATTCTGGAGATATATCGGCTACCAATTTGACTGTACAAGGAAATACTTTTCTTTCCGGTAATGTATTAGTCAATAGTGATAAGTCAGTGTATGAAGGTACTATTGATATAATAGGTAAAATAAAATCCGCACGTGATGAGGTATATCAAGATAATTCAAGTGATGGTAAAAACTCGATTCGGTATTTTCAAATACATGAAAAATCTGCATTGTCAGTAAAAAATAATATTTCTTGTATTGGCCAAGATGTTGTAAAATATAGGTTCGTTGAAAATGACACAGCAAAAAACTTAGAGGAATTAGAAGATGCCCATATCAATTATGAAAATAACGAAGACCAGTTTTTCACTGATTATAACAATTCACTTGTCGATTTTCTAAATCCATCTTTTGGTACACTGGAAATATCTACTGTAAAGGAAGGTGGTGAAATAGAATGTCTAAAATTGACACCTCGTGAAGAAATTACATTATCTGGGGATACTATGATTGTCATTGGTAATACTACATTCACTTCTAATCGATTAAAAAAAGCATTAGAACTAACAAATGAGTCTTCTAATAGTGTAAATTTGACTGAGATTGCCGCTAGTTCTCTTACACTAACTGGGAATACCACTGTAATAAATGGTAATGGTATTGTTACGAATTCACTGAATTCTACTGGTAGTGTTTCGGCTCCTTCATTAGAATCCAATACAATTAGTGCTAGTACAGCACAATTCACAACTCTTGTTTATACTAATATTATTCAAGGTGGAGATGTAACGTCAGTAGTTACATCGACTAGTCAGGCAATGGAAATATATAGGTCTGGTTTGGTTGAAAGCGATGGTGATTTTTATGAATCTCAATCTGGTGGCATTATTATTCAGCAAAATGGTATAGGAGGATCGCCAGGTTTCGTTTATATTAACAATACCGATAATGATGAATTACTACATCACGATATTTCAAATGTTTTTTTTATAGGGGAATTAGAACCAGTTGCCTCTGATACGATTGATCTAATTATGGATCTAACTAAAAAAGGTAAATTAATTACCAATATTTATGATTCCGATTACGTAAATACAGAAAACTTGTTTGTATCCAATACCATTGATGTTTCTGATTCTATTATTATGGGCAATTTGCGTGTATTGCATGAACCATTAGTTGTTTCCATGAAAAATAGCGCGGCCATAGATAATACTATTACCACATTAGATAGCATTCAACCCTTTATAAAACATACTGTAGAAAAAATCAATGATACTATTGACGTTGATGGTGTAGATCAAGATATTAGTATCAATCGTTTTGGAACGGTTGTACTTTCAAATGGTTCCAGTGATACTTTTTCCAGTAGGTATAGTTATATTACAACTGATGTAACAAACATTTATACGGCAACTAATCACAATTTCAGTGGAAACGTGTCCTTTAATAGTAAGTTATTTGTCTACGATGATGTCTCTTTTAATAGCAACCTTGATGTTTCTGGTGACGTATCCTTTAACAGTAAGTTATTTGTCTACGATGATGTCTCTTTTAATAGCAACCTTGATGTTTCTGGTGACGTGTCCTTTAACAGTAAGTTATTTGTCTACGATGATGTCTCTTTTAATAGCAACCTTGATGTGTCTAGTGCAATAATTGCTAGAAATACGATTCAAATGAGTTATAATGATATAGGAGATAGAATTAATTTATATGATTCAAATATTGAAAATACTTATTCAATAGGTATAGATAGTCAAGCATTATCATTTACGTCCTCTACTTACTTTAATTTTGTTCAAAGAGCCACTGGTTCATTTACTAGTTTTACAGGTCAATCCGGTAGTAATCCACAGCCTTTAAGTCTACAATTAAAAGTCCATGATGATGATAAAGTATATTTTTTGAATCCAAACGGTAGTTTTTATTTTGGTAAAACAGTTACATCTGGTACGGAAACACCCTTTGTGAAAATTTTAGGAGACGAAACTAATAATACTATTATTAACACAACAAATGATTATATCATTCGGAGTGATGATCAAGATGCAAATCATTTAATTGTAAATTCATCATTTTGTAGAGTAGCAGGTGCCCTCGACTTTGAAGTGGTCAATGGCAATGGATATAGTTCAAATGTAACTAAAAACTATTTGAAAGTGGATAAATCAGCAGAGAAAGTTGAAATCATGAGTACTTTTTCCAATTTTTTAAGTAATGATGTTCTTGAAGCACATGGGTATATTAGTTCGTCTGGTTTAAAAGTTATGCAAGAAACCACGACTACTGAAACTGGGCGCTTGTTTAGTGGTAATACTAGTAATGTATGGTTGGCTTCAGGCGGTACTATAAATTTTAGAACAAATGGAATTAGTGCTGGTAGTGGTACTACTATAGCAACCATGAATACAAATAGTGTTCAGATCAATGGAAATACTGATATTAGTGGAAATACTGATATTAGTGGAACGTTAACTGTTAAAGGTGGTATAAACATAAATAATACTGGTTCAAATGGTATTATAACCAGGGCTGGTGGTGGATTACTTGAAGAGCACGGTAGCATAAAAGTTAGTGGCAATACTTTGATAGCAAACAGTATTCGTTTTGGTACAAATCCAAATACCGAACTCGGTATAATATATGAAGGGACAACTGGTAATTTAACCAAATCACTTATCAGAATAACTGGAAATGCATCTGGTCATAATTTCGAAAATATAAAAACAATTTCAGCATCTACGGTTTCAGCAACTACGGTTTCAGCAACTACGGTTTCAGCAACTACGGTTTCAGCAACTACGGTTTCAACAACTGGAAACGGTACTATTGGTGGAACGTTAACCGTAAATGGTAATCAACTTGATTTCAGCAATAATCTTTCTATTTATTCTCCTCGAATTAACACTATTTATATTGGTACTCGACCCACTGCATTATCGACATCTATGACTGATACGAATAATTATACATTAGGGAATGAATGTCTAAAAAAATTATCTACTATTGGTGGAGACAATACTCGTGGAAATGTAGCGATTGGTTTATCAGCGTTACAAGAGGCATCTCGTTCCTATTTATCTGTAGCAATCGGTTACGAAGCATTAAATTTTACTACTAATTCAGAAAGATGTGTAGCCATAGGCCAATCTGCTGGTCGCACAATTACTGGAATTTGTAAGAATAATACATTTCTAGGAGCATTGACTGATTTCAATAATGCTAATTCTACCTGGGAAAACTCTACTGCTGTTGGTTATGGAACAAAAATCACGGCCAGTAACCAAATTAAGTTAGGTACATCAAGTGAGACTGTAAAAATAGACGGTTCTCTAAACGTATTAGGAAGCATAAATATAAATAATACTGGAAGTCGTGGATTATTATTTCGGAACAATTCTGGCAATTTAATAGAAAGCAGTGTAATTAAAGCACATACAGATGGGGCTTTGTATGCATCTCTATCGGCAGGCCGTAACTCATCTCCCACAATAAAAGCTTCAAAAGGAAATATGGCTATAGCATTTGCGTTGGATTTGAGTCAAAATATATGGAGTGGAAGAGTTGCAAATAATGATCATTGCATATATTGGTCAGGAACAACTGCCAATCAAGATGCAAACCCAGATCGAAATCTTGTTATTGCACCCTACAAGACTACTTCGGAATATGGTATAACAATCTTTCAAGACGGTGGTGTTTCATCAACATCATTTAGTGCTGATTCCGATTATCGTCTTAAAGAAAATATACAAACCATTAGTGGCGATCAATTTACTGTAGATGAATTACGACCGGTTTCGTATACTTTAAAATCCAATCAAAAGCCTGCACTCGGGTTTATTGCGCATGAAATCCAGGAACATGTTCCTAGTGCTGTTTCGGGCGAAAAAGACGGCGAATCTATGCAATCTGTAGATTACAATCAAATTATTCCTATTTTGGTAAAAGAAATCCAAGAATTGAAAAAACGCGTTGCTTATTTGGAGCAAAATCAAAAATAATCATACTAAAAAGATGGATCAATCCAATTTCGTAATTATAACAATAATATAATTATGAAATATGTTTTTTAATTACACTTTACCCACGTCTTCGATTGTAATGAAAGAAGGAGGAGCCGTGATTGTACTATCATATGTTCCTGTATTGCCACTAATGGCGATACTTGCTGATGTACTTGAACCGTACAAATGATAAGTCTTGGATACTTCCGTGTCTAATGTACTGTAGTGATAAAAGTCAATGGAATTGGAATAAGTACCATTTCGATAAGTCTTTCTATATCGGTTCACCAAAGTAGATCCATCGTATAAGGACAAATACAAACTATTGGCTGTAGACTGACTACTGTCTTCTACATTCAAGTTAATATGAGTTCTTACCTTACGAGGTCCAGTTGGGCCAATTGTACTGAATGTAACACTTCCAATCAAGTTACCGGCGGTGTTGCTTGGGAAACTAGTTCCACTTGCTACTGTATAATCGGTTCCGGTCGGACCTATTTGAGTTTGACTCAAGTATCCCATTGGTAACCGGTTATAATCGGTCGTATTTACTTGTAAGTGTGATAACGTGGTTGTACCATTAGTATAACTAATATCAGTTCCGCTTATCGTAAATACGTTTGGTCCGGTGCATCCAGTCGAACCTGTAGAACCGACCGGTCCAACCAATGCTACATGTGAGTTCGGTCCCCAATATGATGTCTCGGTTCCTACATTGCGTATGACGATTAAATTGTAGAAAGGGTCAATGTCTAATACTTGGAAATAGGCTGTTTTATTGGACGAATCACTGATTGTAATATATGCGTTGGCTGTAATGTATATGTTATTTCCACTTGCACTGATACTGAATAATCCAGTTGCTCCTGCTGCCAAGTTACCGGATGTTGCCATGGTAGTGGTGATTAAAGGTCCGGGTGGTCCTGTATAACCTGTATGTCCAGTGTGTCCAGTGTGACCTGTATGACCGGTATGACCAGTGTGTCCTGTTGGTCCGGTCGTTCCAGTGTGACCAGTTGAACCGGTGTGACCGGTGTGACCAGTTGGACCTGTCGTTCCTGTATGACCACTATGACCCGTATGCCCGGTATGTCCCGTATGTCCTGTAGGACCAGTTGTTCCAGTGTGACCTGTAGAGCCAGTGTGTCCTGTATGTCCCGTAGGACCGGTTGTTCCAGTTTGCCCAGTGAAACCCGTTGAACCAGTATGTCCCGTAGGACCTGTATGACCCGTAGATCCAGTTGTACCCGTAGACCCGGTGTGACCTGTTGGTCCACTATGACCGGTTTGACCTGTTGTACCAGTATGACCTGTTGTACCAGTATGACCTGTTGTACCTGTATGACCCGTTAAACCCGTTGGACCGGTATGGCCTGTAAACCCGGTTTGTCCAGTTCGTCCAGTTGTACCTGTTTGTCCAGTCTGACCGCTCTGACCAGTTGAACCTGAATGACCGGTTGTACCTGTTGTACCTGTAGAACCCGTTGTACCTGTAGAACCTGTTGTACCTGTATGACCCGTTGGACCGGTTATTCCAGTATGTCCTGTATGACCTGTGCTACCACTATGTCCAGTATGTCCAGTTGGACCTGTCTGACCTGTTGTACCTGTATGACCGGTGCTACCACTATGTCCAGTATGTCCTGTTGGACCGGTTTGACCTGTTGTACCTGTATGACCGGTGCTACCACTATGTCCAGTATGTCCCGTTGGACCGGTTTGACCAGTTGTTCCTGTTTGCCCGGTAGTACCTGTATGGCCAGTAGGGCCGGTTGTACCAGTATGACCAGTAGGACCTGTCTGACCTGTTGTACCTGTGTGACCTGTTGTACCAGTATGTCCTGTTGTTCCACTCGGTCCAGTTACACCAGTATGACCAGTATGGCCTGTCACCCCGGTATGACCGGTATGACCTGTTGAGCCGGTATGTCCTGTTGCACCTGTATGGCCTGTTGCACCTGTATGGCCTGTTGCACCTGTATGGCCTGTTGCACCGGTGTGGCCTGTTGCACCGGTATGACCTGTTGTACCAGTTTGGCCTGTTGTACCGGTTTTGCCTGTATGACCTGTAGAACCAGTATGACCCGTAGGACCGGTTGTTCCCGTTGAACCAGTGTAACCGGTATGACCAGTAGGACCGGTATGACCAGTAGGACCGGTTATACCAGTTGCACCTGTTTGACCACTCTGACCTGTTGATCCAGTTGCTCCTGTTTGACCAGTAGGTCCGGTGGATCCTGTTGCTCCTGTTTGGCCTGTATGTCCAGTAGGACCAGTATAACCGGTTTGTCCAGTATAACCGGTATGACCGGTGTAACCCGTATGGCCCGTAGACCCTGTATGACCGGTGTAACCTGTATGGCCCGTAGACCCGGTATGGCCTGTTGCACCGGAATGCCCAGTAGGTCCCGACTGACCGGTTTGACCAGAATGCCCAGTAGGTCCCGAATGACCGGTTGTTCCTGTTGATCCAGTTTGGCCAGTAGAACCTGTTTGTCCTGTAGGTCCAGTTTGTCCAGTGTATCCAGTTTGTCCAGTGTATCCAGTTTGTCCAGTGTATCCTGTTTGTCCAGTTGGTCCTGTTTGACCGGTTGTACCTGTTACACCGGTATGACCTGTTGCACCGGTTGTACCTGTAGAACCAGTTGTACCGGTCTGTCCAGATTGACCAGTTTGGCCTGTATGTCCAGTAGGTCCGGTTTGACCGCTTTGTCCTGTTTGACCAGTGTATCCAGTTTGACCGGTATGACCCGTTGCACCTGTATGACCGGTTGTTCCCGTTGCACCTGTATATCCGGTTTGTCCACTTTGACCTGTTTGACCGGTATGACCTGTTTGACCGGTATGACCTGTTTGACCGGTATGACCTGTTTGACCAGTGGGTCCAGTTTGTCCTGTTTGACCAGTTGGTCCAGTTTGACCGGTGTATCCTGTTTGACCGGTGTATCCTGTTTGACCAGTTTGACCGGTTTGACCAGTTTGACCGGTATGGCCCGTTTGACCAGTTGCTCCGGTTTGTCCTGTAGAACCAGTTGCTCCTGTTTGACCGGTATGGCCTGTTGGTCCAGTTTGTCCTGTAGATCCAGTGTATCCTGTTTGACCGGTATGACCTGTTTGCCCAGTTGGTCCAGTTTGACCTGTAGAACCAGTGTATCCTGTTTGACCGGTATGACCTGTTTGACCAGTGGGTCCACTTTGACCTGTTTGACCACTTTGACCAGTTTGACCGGTATGGCCTGTTTGACCAGTTGGTCCAGTTTGACCGGTAGAACCAGTGTATCCTGTTTGACCAGTATGACCTGTTTGACCAGTTGGTCCAGTTTGACCAGTTTGACCGGTATGACCTGTTTGACCAGTATGACCTGTTTGACCAGTTGGTCCTGTAGATCCAGTGTATCCTGTTTGACCGGTATGACCTGTTTGACCAGTGGGTCCAGTGTATCCTGTAGAACCAGTATATCCTGTTTGACCAGTATGACCGGTATGACCAGTTGGTCCAGTATGACCTGTTTGACCAGTATGACCTGTTTGACCAGTATGACCTGTTTGACCACTTGGTCCGGTTTGTCCTGTGGAACCAGTGTATCCTGTTTGACCGGTATGACCTGTTTGACCACTTGGTCCGGTTTGTCCTGTAGATCCAGTGTATCCCGTTTGACCGGTATGGCCTGTTTGACCAGTTGGTCCAGTTTGTCCAGTAGAACCAGTGTATCCTGTTTGACCAGTATGGCCGGTTTGACCAGTTGGTCCAGTAGATCCAGTGTATCCTGTTTGACCGGTATGACCAGTTTGACCAGTTTGACCAGTGTATCCAGTTTGACCAGTGTATCCAGTTTGACCAGTGTATCCAGTTTGACCGGTATGACCAGTTTGTCCTGTTTGACCAGTATAGCCTGTTTGACCGGTATGGCCTGTTTGACCAGTGTATCCAGTGTATCCTGTTTGACCGGTATGACCTGTTTGACCAGTATGGCCTGTTTGACCAGTTGGTCCGGTTTGACCTGTTTGACCGGTATGACCTGTTTGACCGGTATGACCTGTTTGACCAGTGTATCCAGTTTGTCCTGTAGATCCAGTGTATCCTGTTTGACCAGTATGGCCAGTAGGTCCCGTTTGTCCAGTAGAACCAGTGTATCCTGTTTGACCAGTATGACCTGTTTGACCAGTTGCTCCGGTTTGTCCTGTAGATCCAGTGTATCCCGTTTGACCAGTATGTCCAGTTGCTCCTGTCATGCCAGTTGAGCCAGTGTATCCCGTTTGACCTGTTGTACCAGTTGGACCTAAATCACCAGTATGACCTGTATGTCCAGTTACTCCAGTTGCTCCTGTCATACCAGTATGACCAGTATGACCTGTTTGACCGGTTGTTCCTGTGAATCCAGTTGAACCAGTATGTCCTGTGAATCCAGTTGAACCCGTTTGACCGGTTGTTCCTGTGATACCAGTCGCTCCTGTCATGCCAGTTGAACCAGTATGTCCTGTTGCACCGGTTGTTCCTGTGTGCCCACTATGACCTGTTGCACCGGTTGAACCAGTTACACCAGTTTGACCTGTTGCACCGGTTGTTCCTGTTGCACCGGTTGAACCAGTTACACCAGTTTGACCTGTTTGACCTGTAAAACCTGTGTGCCCACTATGACCCGTTGCACCGGTTGCTCCAGTATAACCAGTATAACCAGTATAACCAGTTGCTCCAGTTTGACCGGTTGGACCAGTATGTCCCGTTGCACCAGTTTGACCGGTTGCACCAGTTTGACCGGTTGGACCAGTATGTCCCGTTGCACCTGTTTGACCAGTTGTACCAGTATAACCAGTTGCGCCAGTTTGACCAGTATAACCAGTATAACCAGTATAACCAGTATAACCAGTATAACCAGTTTGACCAGTTGTACCGGTTGCGCCACTTTGACCAGTTGTACCGGTTTGTCCACTTTGGCCTGTGCTTCCAGTTTGTCCACTTTGGCCAGTTGTACCAGTTGTACCCGTTTGACCACTTTGACCAGTCGCGCCAGTTTGACCAGTATGACCGGTTTTACCTGTTGAACCTGTTGTACCGGTTTTACCTGTTGCTCCTGTCATGCCAGTTGCACCTGTTTGACCAGTAGATCCTGTTTGCCCAGTTGTACCTGTGTGTCCTGTAGATCCGCTTTGACCCGTAGGTCCAGTTTGACCGGTTGAACCAGTATATCCTGTAGGTCCAGTTTGACCCGTTGTACCTGTATATCCTGTTTGGCCTGTTGCGCCAGTATGACCAGTTTGACCAGTAGATCCAGTCTGACCAGTATAACCCGTATATCCAATTGCACCCGTTTGTCCAGTTGTACCTGTTTGACCTGTTTGACCTGTTTGACCAGTAGATCCAGTTTGACCAGTTGTACCAGTCGGCCCAGTTGTACCAGTTGTACCGGTTTGACCCGTTTGACCAGTATGGCCTGTTGGACCACTATGACCGGTTTGACCCGTTGTACCTGTATATCCTGTTTGGCCTGTTGGGCCAGTATGACCCGTTTGACCAGTAGATCCAGTTTGACCAGTATAACCCGTATGACCGGTTGTACCTGTATGGCCGGTTATACCAGTGTATCCTGTTTGTCCAGTTTGACCGGTTTGTCCAGTAGATCCTGTATGACCAGTGTGACCGGTTGTACCAGTTTGTCCGGTTGAACCAGTTTGTCCAGTATGACCAGTTGTACCACTATGACCTGTTAACCCGGTTGCACCAGTTTGACCAGTATGGCCCGTAGGTCCAGTATGACCTGTTGTACCAGTAGGTCCTGTTTGACCAGTTGTTCCGGTATGTCCTGTAGAACCAGTATGACCACTTTGACCAGTATAACCAGTATAACCGGTAGTACCTGTATGGCCGGTTGTACCCGTATGACCGGTCTGACCAGTTTGCCCGGTTTGCCCGGTTTGTCCAGTAGATCCCGTATGACCAGTTTGACCGGTTGCACCAGTATGTCCAGTTTGACCGGTTTGCCCAGTTTGTCCAGTTTTACCCGTTTGACCAGTTGTACCAGTTTGTCCACTTTGACCTGTTGTTCCGGTATGGCCTGTTGTTCCAGTTGGACCAGTTGTACCAGTTTGTCCACTTTGACCTGTTGTTCCTGTTGTACCAGTTGTTCCACTGTGACCAGTTGGACCTGTATAACCAGTTTGACCTGTATGGCCCGTTGAACCGGTTGATCCTGTT
>JGI20157J14317_10001876_pt1 | contig 18632 bp, 15 predicted proteins | sample COG_07_FD_14317 | JGI IMG/M metagenome (IMG submission 14317)
AAATGGGAGAGCTAAAACGGATAACTGAATCGCCTCATTTGTATTTTTTTCGTACGTCTTTTTAACTTTTGGGTACGAGTCACTTCAAATAATCGGCCAGTATCAAGGCCTTGGGTCTCAATTATTTGGTTTATTACTCTCTTGAAGCCAGTTCAAGATAAAGCCTGATCCAATAAACCACACCCACCCATAATCAAAATCATTGAAACTCCTTTTTCAACATACCCATCAACCTAAAATTCTATCTTTTATACTTAATATAGATATAAGTTGGACCACAGATGCTTTGAAGAATATAACCGTAGCTAGTCAAATAAACATGTGTGGAGTTGCCTATGGCACTTTTAATTTTTTCACAAGGATCATCAAAAAAGTTTTCAAACGCCACAATTGTAAATGGATAGTCATCAAAATTAATCGATTCAACGATTGATTGATCCATACCTTCTGCATCAATGGAAAGGATCGACCAACTCTTAAATAAATAACGCTTGCCTGACTCAAGCAACGCTGAAATGCCTATAACATTAACTGAATGATCAGGATCATAACCTTCTGAAACCTCAACCTGATCTGTCTTTGAACCGTAGCCTGTTGTGACAAACTTAAAACTATCATTGGCCATCGAATCAGGAACAACAGCGCTATTAATAAATTTATCCCTACGTCGAAATATGTTAAACAATAGCTTTTTCGATTTCCCGATATCAACCACGATTCCGCTCGAGCCTTTTCTATAAAAAATATAAGTATTTGATCCGTCGAGAGGGTGATAACAGCCTATATCAACGTACGCACCTTTTTCTTTCGAGGAATAGCCTGCCCACTGAAGCTGATTTTTTATCACTAAGTCTTCTCCTAACTGGGAGAAGGATCTATTTTTCACCAGGTAAAAAATAAATGTCAGCAATACGTTAGCAATTCCTAGAAAGTTTGTGAGTACATTTTTAATTTTCATCACCAATAACACCCACCTTCTATTTGTTTATGGCCAGGTGGTGTCTCATCAGAAGACACTCGAGTCCAGTATTCATTATATAAAGCCCTATAGTCTTCACGCTCATCCCATCTTGAACCTTTAATACCAAAAAATAGTTGCAGAGCACCGCCACATATAACTGAGGAATAACCGGCGTCCTTGAGAATTGACCCTAAAGGGAAACCGTAGGATCCGGCGCCTATCAACACCAAGTCTGGAGATGTATCTTTAATTTTCTCTTTCATCTCCATCAATCGATCAAACCAGGAGGGGTCACCAGCCTTGAATTGATAACTAGCGTTGGTTTGGGGTGCAGTAACAAAACTGAAATCGTGGTCTTGTAAGTTAAGGTGGGGGTGAATAGAAGCTAAATTCTCGAGTTGCTTTTGCATAGTCACGGCAAAAGGTGACACAACACAAACTTTTTTATCTAAAATAGTAGAAAACCAATCTTGGTCTTGCCAAAACGGCTCAAGATTCCGTAACGATGTGAATATTAGATCTGTCTTCAGGTCATCAACTAAATCATATTGACCAGGACAATCCCAGTAAGCAAGAAGATCAGTGTTGTTCAAGGCGTTTAAATTAAGCTCTAAAAACTGGTCTAAATCAGTTTTATTTAATGAATAAAACCCCGCGTTTTTTTGTAACCTTTTTTTTTGTTTGGCACTTACTCCATCAAATTTCAATAACTCTGATATGGCAGCCGTTTCTATCCCTCCCATCCTTGAGATTAGCACCGGACGTTGCTCGTTCAACAAATCTAGTATCTTTCGAGCTGGTTCATCTATGAATGCTCCACCTGGTGGAAGGGGTCTTCGTTTTTTGGATCTAAAAAGCCTATTTAAATAACTATAAAGCATAAATTCAACCTAAAAAGCGATATAAATCGGACCTTAAAATAATTTTTCGGTCGTTTATAAAGAAAATGGATAATGGTTAACAACACAAAAAAGGATATTAATTTCAGTGTTTAGAGATCAAAGTCGCCTTTACTTTTGCTATCTTATCGTCAGTGTAGGCATCTTATATTCCTGAATTTTTACATTAGGTGAAGACTCGGTAATTTACACCAAACCCGCTTTAAATTAAAGTCTCATAAGAGAAAACCCTACTTAAAACGGGATACAATTAAAAAGAGTCACCTTCAAAGTGGCTAGCAAAGTTAGGGGTTGTTGACTCTGTATATGTGGACTATCTGCACGGACAATATTAATGATGCTAAGCTACGAAAAATTCCTGAGAACAACCTATGCAGATTGAAGTTAGCATAAGGCTCTTTTGGTATGCGATTGAAATAATACAGCAGTTGTATAAATACTACTAAATTTGCATTATGTTTGAGGTTTAGAAACACTCAGGTGAGGTGTTTTAGTTTTTTGATTAGATGAGTCCTTAAAGGCACAGGCGTTAATTGAATGAGTTGCTTTTGGCGCTGCTGCAGTTGTTTTAGGGCCCAGTCTATGTGCTCCTTAACCATTGGACTGGCCAAAGGCTGCTGATCATTAAGTGCCTTGATAATATTTTCTGTGGCCGGACCATTACCTAAACCNATAGCTAAATTGCGTTGCCAACCTTCAAACCCNGCACGNCTTATGGGTGAGCCTTCGGTGCGGCTAAGGAATTGCTCTTGCGTCCACATAAATAGCTCGGCTAATTTCGCTTGGTCTAATCCGTGACGAGGTTTAAAGTCATCTTCATGGCTCACCGCTGGGGCTCGGTTCCACGGACAGGCTAGTTGGCAATCATCGCAACCAAAGACGCGGTTGCCCATTAATGGACGCAGTTCTTCGTCAATAGAGCCTTTGTGTTCTATCGTCAGGTAGGCTATACAACGGTTGGCATCAAGCACATAAGGCTCAGGAAAAGCGGAGGTTGGGCATACCGTCATGCAGGAACTGCATCGACTGCAATGGTCCTTATCATAGGGGGGGTCAATCGGGAGCGGCAGATCAATAAAGATCTCACCTAAAAAAAACCAAGACCCTTGCTTGCGGTTGATAAGCAGGGTGTGTTTGCCTTGCCAGCCCAGACCCGCTTTTTGTGCAAGGGGTTTTTCTAGCACAGGAGCGCTGTCAACGAACACACGGTGGCCAAATGGGCCGACTAAAGCTTCAATGGCTTTACTCAGTTGCGCCAAGCGCTTGCGCACCAGTTTATGGTAATCGCGGCCAAGGGCATAGCGAGCAATATAAGCTTGTTCTGCATCTTCGAGAGTGCTGAGCGTGGTTAACGTTGGGTCTAAGTAATCCATGCGTAAACATATGATGCGCTGTGTACCTGGCACCAGTTCATGGGCACGATAACGTTTGCTACCGTGTTTACTCATGTAGTCCATGTTGGCATGGTAGCCAAGATCTAACCACTGTTCGAGGCGTTGACCTGCTGCTTCGTTATCCGTATCAGTAATGCCACAATCGGCAAAGCCAAATTCTTCAGCNAGTTGTTTGATACGCAGGGCAATATCTGCAAGCTCCTGCTCTGTGAGGGCTGGGGGCGAAGTTGGCGAAGGTGGCGAAGGTGGTGCCGCTGATAATGGAGCGTTTAATGTTGGCATAGCGCTTATTCTAACCTAGTCGAATCACACGAAGCTGTAAAAACTAAAAAAAACCAATGAAATAACGACTAGAATGGCGGTTTTTATTGTGCTTTTAGGCTATATTGCAATCTATTAAATGACCCACAACATAGGATCAATGCCTTCATGTCCCAAGAGTACCAACTACAAGCCCACGGAGAAGATGCAATGGTGGCTTTGGGTATGCGATTTGGTCAGGTGTTAAGTGCGACTGCTCCAGGAGTGACAGTATTTTTACAAGGCGACTTGGGTATGGGAAAAACCACCTTCACCAGAGGGATTATGCGCCATTTTGGCCATCAAGGAGCAACCAAAAGCCCTACTTATACACTGGTGGAACCTTATCAGTTTAAGCAGCAAAAGGTACATCACTTCGACCTTTATCGCTTGGGGCACCCTGAAGAATTAGAATACTTGGGTATTCGAGACTACTTTGATGGCTGTGCGATTAATTTGATAGAGTGGCCGGATAAAGGTAGGGGTTTCTTACCCACTGCTGATGTTGTTTTAACAATTCACCCGTTGGAGCGGGGGCGCAAACTTACCTTTGTGGCTCAAACCAACATGGGTGATGGCGTCTTGGTTCACCTAGGTAAGGTAAAGCAATGAGGTTGTTGTTGTTGTTGGCTTTCTTAGTGAGCTGCCCCGTGCATACGTGGGCAGCCAGTATAGAAAATATTCGTATTTGGCCTGCTCCTGATAATACTCGGTTAGTGTTTGACACCAGTGCTGCTGTTACCTTTGAAAAAATTACGCTAGATAACCCAGACCGTCTAGTGATTGATATTGATCGAAGTACTTTAGCCACCTCTTTAGTATTAGACTTTACTAATAGTCCCATACGTAGCATTCGGTCTAGCCAACGTAGCGATAACAAATTAAGGTTAGTACTCGACTTAGCGTACAAAACTAATCATAAAATTTTCACCTTGGTGCCGAACTCGAGTTATGGTCATCGTTTGGTGGTCGACTTATCCAATTATAAAAAACCGCCGGTAAAACTGGCAACAGGCGCCGTGGTACAGCCATCACAGCCAAAAACCACTGCCCTAAGCAGCTTGGACCTGCTGGATAGTCAAAGGGATATTCTGATTGCCATAGATGCTGGCCATGGTGGCGAAGACCCTGGTGCTTTGGGCCCCAGGTTTGGTGGTAAAAAGCTACAAGAAAAGCGTGTGGTTTTAAGCATTGCGAAATACCTAGAAGCGCTATTAAAAAAGGAACCAGGGTTTGAGCCGCTGCTGACTCGCACAGGTGATTACTATATTAGTTTGAGGGGTCGAACCAACAAAGCCCGCAAAGCCAAGGCCGATTTGTTTATTTCTATTCATGCCGATGCTTTTAAAAATGGCAAAGCCAAAGGGGCATCGGTGTGGATATTGTCGTCTCGAGGAGCCTCGAGTGAAATGGGACGATGGTTGGCGCAAAAAGAAAATGATGCTGACCAAATTGGAGGCATTGGTGGCATTAGTTTGGAAGATAAAGAGGATGATGTGGTGATGACATTAATTGATATGTCTATGAACTACAGCCAAACAACTGGTGAGGGCATTGCTCGAGAAGTGCTTGGACATATCGGGAAAATTGCTAAGTTGCACAAAAAACATGTAGAAAAAGCGGGCTTTGTGGTGCTTAAATCACCCGATGTGCCCTCTATTCTTGTGGAAACTGGGTTTATTTCTAACCCTGGTGAGGCTGCAAAACTGCGCACTAAGCAGTATCAACAAAAAATGGCAAGGGCTATTTTTATGGGTATAAAAAACTACTTTTACAATCACCCTGAAGCGAATACTTACATTGCCTCTGTGGTGGAAGCAAAGCGAAAATTACGCTCCTATAAGGTGGTGTCAGGTGATACACTTTCACGCATTGCTCAACGTTTTAGTACCAGTGTGAAGCGGTTGCAAATTGCTAATAAAATGACTAATAAATCCACCTTGCAGGTGGGTAGAGTACTAATTATTCCAGCTGGCTAGTTGGCCTGCCCATTATTGATTACGAGTCCCCAATGATTGCAAAAATCCATCAACTAAGTCCTCGTTTGGCCAACCAAATTGCTGCCGGTGAAGTGGTAGAACGGCCAGCCTCAGTCATAAAAGAACTGTTGGAAAACTGTCTCGACGCTAAAGCCACAAGAATTGATGTCGAAGCAGAACAAGGCGGCGTAAAGCTGATGCGGGTGCGAGATAATGGTACCGGTATTGGTGAACAAGATCTTGAGTTGGCGCTGAGTCGACATGCAACCAGTAAAATCTCTAGTTTAGACGATTTAGAATCAGTAAAAAGTCTTGGCTTCCGTGGAGAGGCGTTAGCGAGTGTAAGTTCGGTATCTAGGCTAACGTTAACATCCAATGTTGAGGATCAAGACAACGCTTGGCAAGTGATCACTGAAGGCCGCGATATGAAGGCACAATTGCAGCCTGCTGCGCATCCTATAGGTACGAGCGTTGAAGTCAGGGACTTGTTTTTTAATACCCCTGCTAGGCGAAAGTTTTTACGCACAGAAAAAACGGAGTTTGGTCATTTAGAAGAAGTGATAAAACGTCTGGCCTTAAGTCGTTTTGACGTGGCCTTTAGCCTGAAGCACAATCAAAAAGTGATTCACAACTTACGTCCAGCAGATACCCAAGCCGCGCAAGAAAAACGTGTGGCTAGTGTGTGTGGACCCGCCTTCATAGAACAAGCTTTGCATATAGATATGGAAGCGCCCGGTTTAAGGTTATGGGGATGGGTTGGATTGCCCACTTTTTCTCGCAGTCAAATGGACTTACAGTACTTTTTTGTGAACGGCCGTGTAGTGCGTGACAAGTTAGTGGGCCATGCTGTTCGTCAGGCCTACCGTGATGTGCTTTACCACGGCCGTCACCCAGCCTTTGTTTTGTATTTAGAGCTCGAGTCAGCCAATGTAGATGTGAACGTCCACCCTACTAAAAACGAAGTGCGGTTTCGTGATGGTCGCCTAGTGCATGATTTTATCTTTCGGAGTTTACATAAAGCCTTGGCTCAGGTTCGACCAGAAACACCGACTGGGGGCGGAATTGAACAGTTGGGAGTGATGCAAGAACAGGCGGCAATGCCAGTACAGGGGCTTGAGGCAGGGGTGTTTGCGGGTCAAACTCAAGTAGACTTGGGCCAAGCAGCAGGTAACCCTGCAGCACCAGCCATGCAGCCTATGCCTTGGCAGGGCGCTTCTTTCAATCAGTATTCTCCAAGGCAAATGCAAGAACAAGCTCAAGTGTATGCAAGCTTGCATGGAGACCTCAATGCGTCAGAGGCTGCTGTCACAGAGGCTGGCCAAGTGCCTCCTTTGGGTTACGCTGTGGCCCAATTACATGGCATTTATATTGTGTCTGAAAATGCTAAAGGCTTAATATTAGTCGATATGCATGCGGCTCATGAGCGTATTGTTTATGAAAAAATGAAAATTTCTTGGGCCCAACAGGGTATAAAAGCACAGCCTTTATTAGTGCCTATCTCCATAGCTGTAAGTTCCCGCGAGGCCGATCAAGTGGAGACTCAGCAAGAGCTATTTGCTGAGCTAGGTTTTGTCATTGATAGGGCTGGCAGTGAAAATATACTGGTGCGGCAAGTACCGAGTTTGTTGCAACATGCTAATGTTGAACAACTGGTGCGTGATGTATTGGCAGATGTCGTTACCTATGGAAGCAGTGATCGCATCAGGGCTGCTCATAATGAACTCTTAGGTACCATGGCATGCCATGGGGCGGTGCGGGCTAACCGTCGACTTAATCATGTCGAAATGAACGCGTTGTTGCGAGATATGGAAATTACGGAGCGCAGTGGTCAATGCAATCATGGGCGTCCTACATGGACTCAGTTAAGTCTATCTGAGTTAGACAAGTTATTTATGCGAGGGCAGTAATTAGTGTCTTCAATTCAGCTTGCAGCTGATCAATTGCCGCCCGCTATTTTTTTAATGGGTCCCACCGCGGCAGGGAAAACAGACCTCGCTATAGAGTTGGTGCAACAGCGAGCCTGTGAAATTATTTCTGTGGATTCAGCACAGATCTACAAAGGTATGAACATTGGCAGTGCCAAACCCGATGCGGCCACCTTAAAGACGGCACCACACCATCTGATTAATATTTGTGACCCTCTGGAAGCCTATTCAGTGGCTCGGTTTCGTGCTGATGCTCTAGACTTGATGGTCCAAATTACGGCCCGTGGCAAAGTGCCTTTATTGGTAGGTGGTACCATGATGTACTACAAAGCGCTAATGGACGGTTTAGCAACATTGCCTGCCTCAGATCCTGCCACGAGGCAGCAGTTAGAGCAAGACATAGATGACTATGGATTAAGTGCGATGCATTTACGTTTATGTGCCATTGACGCTGAGTCTGGCGCACGAATTAATGCGGCTGATGCACAGCGCATTACGCGGGCTATGGAAGTCTTCTTGCTCAGTGGAGAAACTTTAACCACCCATTGGTCTAAGCAAAAGCAAAAGCGGTTGCCCTATCAAGTGACATCCGTTGGAGTTTGGCCGGCACAGCGGTCTGTGTTGCACGAACGGATTGAGCAACGCTTTGAAATAATGTTGCAGCAAGGTTTTAAGCACGAAGTGGAGCGCCTCATAGAGCGCGGGGACTTACACCTCGATTTACCATCTATGCGGTGCGTGGGTTATCGTCAGATGTGGCAGCACCTGACTGGCGTATACGATTACCCAACCATGCAGTACAAAGGTATTGTTGCGACTCGGCAATTAGCCAAAAGGCAGCTAACCTGGCTACGAAGTTGGCCAGACCTCAACATATTTAATAGCCTAGATACAAAATTAACATTCAAAGTTTTGCAATTATTCGATAGAATAGAGGCTTAGCGTAAAGGCTGCGTAAAACGCCTTGCATCTAATGGTGTATTTACGCATTATCCAACGAACTTAAAGTTTAAAGTTAGACTAATGACACAAGGAGCTATCATGTCAAAAGGGCAAACACTACAAGACCCTTATTTAAACGTATTACGCAAAGAACGGGTACCAGTTTCTATTTTCTTGGTCAATGGGATTAAGTTACAGGGGCAAATTGAGTCCTTCGATCAGTTTGTCATTTTATTGAAAAACACAGTCTCTCAAATGGTTTATAAGCATGCTATTTCGACTGTTGTGCCATCGCGGCCGGTTAAAATGCCAGCAGAAGATGAACTAGAATAGGTTTGATGGTTTTTCTGAAACCCCAACGAGCACCAAAAGGTGCTCGATTTGATTTAGGTGATCATATTGTTCTTTGAACGTCACCAAGCAGGCGAACGTGCGATTCTTGTCCATTTAGAAATGGGCCAAGAAGGCGAGCGCGAAGACGCTAATGAATTAAAAGAGCTGGTTTATTCCGCTGGCGCAAATCCCCTACAAACCATTGGTGGTTCGCGCGCGACTCCGCACCCAAAAACGTATGTTGGGTCTGGTAAAGTGGAAGAGATTAAGTTGGCGGTACATCAGCACGAGGCCGAAATAGTCATTTTTAATCATGCGTTAAGCCCAGGCCAAGAAAGAAGCCTGGAGCTCGAATTACAGTGCAGAGTTTTGGATCGTACGGGTTTGATACTTGATATTTTTGCCCAACGAGCCCGCACCCATGAGGGTAAATTGCAAGTTGAGTTGGCTCAGTTAGAGCACATGTCCACCCGTTTAGTTCGAGGATGGACTCACTTAGAGCGGCAAAAGGGTGGTATCGGTCTGCGCGGCCCAGGCGAAACTCAGTTAGAAACTGATCGGCGTTTGTTACGGGTGCGTATCAACACAATATTGAAACGCTTGGGTAAGGTGCGAAAGCAGCGTGAACAGGGGCGACGAGCCCGCCGTCGGGCTGAAGTTCCAACGATTTCTTTGGTGGGTTACACAAATGCGGGAAAATCCAGTTTGTTTAACCGCATAACAATAGCGCAAGTGTATGCTGCAGACCAATTGTTTGCTACTTTAGACCCCACCTTTAGACGTCTTGAAATTAAAGATGTTGGCCCCACTATATTAGTGGACACCGTTGGCTTTATTCGCCATCTGCCCCACAAGCTCGTAGACGCCTTTCGTGCTACGTTGCAAGAAACGGCAGAAGCCACGTTATTGTTGCATTTGATCGACGCACATGACGAAAAAAGAGATGACAACATCGAGGAAGTGGATTCTGTATTGGCAGAAATTGGTGCTGATGATCTGCCTCATTTGTTGGTATACAACAAGATTGATATGTTAGATGATTGCCCCGCACGGATCGACAGAGATGGTTATGGCGTGCCAAGAAGGGTTTGGCTAAGTGCCTTAACTGGAGAAGGGGTTGATCTTTTGGTGCAGGCCATTAGTGAGCGTTTAGGTGGTGAGTTATTTGCTCAACAAATTGTGTTGCAACCCCAGCATGGAAATTTAAGAGCCCAGCTGTTTGCTTTGGACGCGGTAGAAAAAGAGGGTATTAACGACCAAGGGCATATGATCTTGGACGTGCGCTTGCAAAAGCGAGATTTTTTACAAATATTGAGTCGCATAGGGATGGATGCAACGCCTTTTGTAGGCAAACCAGCAAATCCTTGGGATTCGTAAGTCATTTAATAACTGTAGTGATCGGGAGAAGATTATGGCCTGGAATGAACCGGGTAATAACGGTAAAGACCAAGACCCATGGGGTGGCAATCGCCGGCCAAATGGACAAGATCAGGGACCACCTGATTTAGATGAAGCATTAGGTAAGTTGATTGAAAAGTTCAATGGTTTATTTGGTGGTTCTGGTAATAAAAATACCTCTGGATCAGGTGGTAACACCCCTGCTCCAACAGGTAAAATTATTGGTTTTGGCGCCGCTATTGTTTTAGTTTTATGGGCGGGTATGGGTTTCTATACCGTGGACCAACAAGAGCGAGCCGTGGTATTACGCTTAGGTAAGTTCAGTGAAACTGTGCAGCCAGGTTTGCATTGGAATCCGCCACTAGTGGACAGCGTCACCAAGGTTAATGTCACTGCAGTGCGTAACGTTGAGAATCGCGCTTTGATGCTTACCGAAGATGAAAATATTGTCGAGGTGGGTTTGTCGGTGCAATACATTGTGTCTAACCCTAAAGATTTCTTACTTGAAGTTAGGGAACCCGATAGTAGCTTGTTACAAGCGACTCAAAGTGCTCTGCGTCATGTTGTGGGTGGTTCAGAAATGCACTCGGTACTGACCGAAGGTCGCGCGCTTTTGGCCTTAGATATCGAAAGCCGGTTGCAGGCCTTGTTAGATGAATACCGAACGGGTTTAGAAGTCATTAAGGTCAATATTGAGAATACGGCTGCACCTTCCCAAGTGCAAGATGCCTTTGACGACGTTATTAAGGCCCGAGAAGATGAGCAGCGTGTTAAAAACGAAGCCCAAGCCTACGCTAATGGTATCGTGCCCGAATCGCGTGGCCGGGCTCAACGGGTCAGTGAAGAGGCGCAAGCCTATCGCGAGCAAGTGGTCGCCCGTGCTGAAGGTGAGGCAACTCGTTTTACTAAATTGCTAACTGAATACCAGAAAGCGCCAGAAGTAACACGCGAGCGTCTTTACCTAGTGGCGATGGAAGATGTGCTTTCCAATGCCTCAAAGGTCATGGTAGACGTAGAGGGTGGTAATAACATGATGGTGTTACCACTGGATCAAATCATGCAGAACCAATCAATACGGGCTGCAGCAGGTGCCTCTGGTAAGGGGTCTTCCAGTATGGTTGACGAAATTACCAGTCGGGTGATTCAGCAGCTAACCCAAGGTGGTTCAGCTTCAAGGGAGTCTCGTTAACATGGCTACTCGTACTTTAGTAACCTTAATTGGCTTATTTGTGGCGCTGCTTCTGGCTTCATCTTCATTATTTGTGGTGAAGGAGACAGAACGCGCGATCATGTTACAGTTTGGTGAGGTGGTTGAATTTGATATTCAACCTGGCCTTCATGCAAAAGTTCCTTTTGTGAACACGGTGCGTATCTTTGATGCGCGCGTGCTGACATTGGATGCGCGTCCGCAACGATACCTCACCTTAGAAAAGAAGGCGTTGATCGTTGATTCCTTCGTTAAGTGGCGTATCGATGATGTGGCAGTGTATTACACCTCGACGTCGGGTGATGAATTTACTGCGGCTAAATTATTGGCATCCAGAGTAGATACAGGTTTGCGTAACCAGTTTGGTGAGCGAACGTTAACCGAAGTAGTGTCTGGTGAGCGTGATGATTTAATGGCAGAACTGCTTGCAGAGCTTAATCAAGTGGTCAAATCAGACATGGGCATAGAAGTAGTTGACGTGCGTGTGAAGCGCATTGACTTACCCCAAGAGGTTAGTGAATCAGTATACGGCCGCATGCGCACTGAGCGTGAGCGTGAAGCTCGTGAACTGCGCTCAAAGGGTAAGGAGCTTGCTGAAGGTATTCGTGCCGATGCAGACCGCCAGGAGACTGTTATCGAAGCGAACGCTTACCGTGAATCACAACTTATTCGTGGTGATGGTGATGCTATTGCAGCAGCAACCTATGCAGCAGCCTTTAACCAAGATCCAGAATTCTATAGCTTTTACCGCAGCTTAGATGCTTATCGTAAAACTTTTGGGGCTGGTGGTGATGTGATGCTGATTGAACCCGATAGTGAATTCTTTAAGTACATGAACCAGTCGACTTTGAAGTAAGTCTTTGGCGAGTTATTGTAAAGTCATAAAAGGCCCATTGAGGGCCTTTTATGTGCCCGCCTTTGCAGCTGAAAAGCTAGTCATTTGCGGCGAAAACAAGTAACATAGCGTAACCGAGAAGTAGGGTCCGCGAAGGACCGTATGATGCTCGGTTTTTTTGTGTTTGAAGCATTAGTAAAAAATCATGAATGAATTGATTCAACACTTACTTGTGGCACTTTGCTTGATGCTAATCATAGAAGGTATTTTGCCTTTTTTATACCCGCAACGATGGCGTAACTTAGTGGTTAGGTTAGCTCAGATAAGCAACCGCAATATGCGAGCTTTAGGCTTGGCAAGTATGTTGTTAGGCCTTTTTTTACTGCTTTTAGTGCGATGATTAAAGCAATGTTTAAGTATCAGGAACTCAAATGAGTCGTGTAAATCGTTGGTTATTGCCAGATGGCGTCAAAGAAGTGCTGCCCCCAGAAGCTGCTCGGATAGAGAGCCTGCGCCGAACTGTGGTTGATCTATACCAAGCATGGGGTTACAACTTAGTGATGCCGCCGCTGATCGAATACATTGATTCGTTATTAATTGGTACTGGCGACGATTTGGATTTAGCCACATTTAAGGTGATAGATCAAAAAACTGGACGTACCATGGGTATCCGGGCAGATATTACCCCTCAAGTCGCCCGCATTGACGCTCACAGCATTGCCTGTGATGGGATCAACCGCTTGTGTTACTCTAACACAGTACTCCACACCAGTGCAGCCAACCCATTGGCTTCTCGTAGCCCTTTGCAAGTGGGTGCAGAACTCTATGGGCATGCGGGCATCGATAGCGATCTTGAAGTCATTAGTCTGATGATAGAGACGCTCATAAGTGTTGGCATTAAACATCCCATTACCTTAGATTTGGGCCATGTGGGTATCTACCGTGGTCTAATCGAAGCCATTGGCGTAGCTGACGATGATGAAAAGGAGTTATTTAATTTGCTCCAAAGCAAAGCGGTCGCAGACATAGACCAATTGATTGCAGCCATGGATTTAACCGATGAGGCAAAAATAATATTGTCTCAATTGCCTCGCTTATATGGTGAAACCACTGTTTTGCCGAAGGCTGAAGAAATATTTGGCAATGTGTCTGCGCAAGTTTCTGCAGCCATTAGGTATCTGCGAGAGTTGGCAGAGGCGGTGAAGGCTCGTTTCCCACAAGTCACCTTGTACATAGATTTGGCTGAACTACGGGGATACGAATACCATACAGGCGTTGTTTTTGCTGCCCTCACGCCTGCTTTTGGACAAGCCATTGCAAATGGGGGTCGTTATGATGACATCGGCAGTGTTTTTGGCAGAGCTCGCCCAGCCACTGGGTTTAGTGCTGACTTAAAGGTGCTATCAGAATTATCTGAGGTGCCTATTAAGCAAGCCGATGCTATTTTAATGCCCATTGAAGCTGAATTGACTCCTACACAGCGTCAAAGCCTTTGGGAAATGCAATCCCAATTACGTCAGCAAGGTGAGTGTGTGTTGGCACAGCTAAGTGATAGCCCAGTGCCAGCAAACTGTGCTCGTCGATTGGTATGGCAAGACAGTGTTTGGACCCTAGTCGCAACACCTTAAGTTTAGATAGCTTGCTATTATAAACTACGAATTTAATTATGCGTGATTTCACGTTTGGCAGTCATTAACTAGAGCAAAAAATTATGGGTAAGAATGTCGTCGTTTTAGGCACCCAGTGGGGTGATGAAGGCAAAGGTAAGATCGTGGATTTACTCACAGATCAGGCCACGGCAGTGGTACGTTTTCAAGGTGGTCATAATGCGGGTCATACATTGGTCATTGACGGTGAGAAAACCGTTTTACATTTGATTCCTTCAGGTATCCTCCGTGATACGGTCACCTGCTTTATTGGCAATGGTGTTGTGGTTGCCATGGACGCGTTACTGAAAGAAATGGCAGGCTTGGAAGAGCGCGGCGTTCCTGTGCGTGACCGTTTGCGTATTAGTACCGCTTGCCCATTAATTCTGCCTTACCATGTGGCCTTAGATCAGGCCCGAGAGATTGCTCGTGGCGAGGAAAAAATTGGCACCACTGGACGTGGAATTGGACCCGCCTACGAAGACAAAGTTGCCCGTCGTGGCCTACGCTTGGGTGATTTGTTGGACCCACAGCGATTTGCTACCAAACTTAAAGAAGTCATGACTTATCATAATTTTGTGTTACAAAACTTCTACCGAGTTAAGCCATTAGACTATAACGAAGTGTTAACTACCGCCTTAGCACAAGCAGAGCAAATTAAAGCCATGTTCACAGATGTGACTGCAGAAATTCACGATTTACGTCGGGCTGGAGCAGACATATTATTTGAAGGTGCTCAAGGTACCCTATTGGATATTGACCACGGCACATATCCCTTCGTGACTTCCTCCAACACCACAGCAGGTGGCACAGCCACTGGATCTGGTTTTGGACCTTTGTACTTGGATTATATCTTGGGTATTACCAAAGCCTATACGACTCGAGTTGGCAGCGGTCCATTCCCCACAGAGCTATTTTGTGACCTTGGTGCAGGCCTAGCTGAGCGTGGTCATGAGTTTGGTGCGACCACAGGTCGGGGGCGTCGTTGTGGTTGGTTTGATGCGGTGGCCCTTAAACATGCGATTCAAATTAATAGCGTCTCAGGTATCTGCCTGACTAAGCTAGATGTATTGGATGGTATGGAAGAAATTAAATTATGTGTGGCTTATCATGATAGTGAGGGTAATGCAGTATCTTGCCCCAGTGATGCTGAAGGATTTGCAGCAGTTACCCCCATTTATGAAACCATGCCTGGCTGGACAGAATCGACCGTAGGGGCGCAGACAGAAGCGCAATTACCAGCGGCCGCATTGGCCTATATCGCTCGTATTGAAGTCTTGATCGAAGCGCCTGTGGACATTATCTCCACTGGCCCAGATCGTATTGAAACCATTGTAAAACGCCACTCTTTTGGCAACTAGGAAAAAATGACACAAATAGATGATCCACACGCTCAACGTGAGGCGCAGAAGTATGACAACCCAATTCCCAGTCGTGAATTCATTATGGACCACTTGCGTGAACGCAGTGGTCCAGCAACGCTTAAACAAGTTAGCTTTGAACTGGCTCTGTTTGAGGCTGAGGACGTGGAAGCACTGCGCCGTCGATTGCGTGCTATGGAACGTGATGGTCAGCTAATTAGTGATCGTAAAGGTGCCTATGGTGCCATTAAAAAGATGGATCTGATTCACGGTCGCATTATTGGTCACCGTGATGGCTTTGGTTTTTTAAGGCCAGAAGAGGGTGGGGATGATTTATTTCTTAGCCACCGCCAGATGCGCGCTGTGATTGATGGTGACAAGGCGCTCGCGCGCATTACAGGTATCGACCGCAAGGGCCGCAGCGAGGGTGCCATTGTTGAAGTGACTGAACATAATACCCAGCAAGTTGTAGGCCGGTTGACCAAAGAAAACGGCATTTGTTTTGTGCGTCCAGATAATCAACGAATTAGCCAAGATATTCTTATTGCCAACGACAATGTGTTGCAAGCCAAGCATGGGCAATACGTCACAGTGCGTATCACTCACCAGCCTAATAAACGTAACCAGGCAGTGGGGGAAGTGGCGGAAATTTTGGGTGAGCACATGGCTCCGGGTATGGAGATTGATGTGGCCATTCGCACCCATGAAATACCTCACGAATGGCCTGCAGAGGCCAGTAATGAAGCGGCCCAACTCAAAGCAGAAGTCTCCGAGGCAGATAAGCAAGATCGTATTGACCTGCGTGATATGCCTTTTGTCACTATTGATGGTGAAGATGCCCGCGATTTTGATGATGCAGTCTATTGCCGAAAAAGAACCCTTGGTGGATGGCGTTTATACGTGGCGATTGCAGATGTGAGTCATTATGTGCGCATTGGCACAGCCTTAGATGCAGAAGCTCATCGGCGCGCAACTTCAGTATATTTCCCTGAACGCGTCATTCCGATGCTGCCAGAAGCCATCTCCAATGGTTTATGTTCTCTTAACCCCCATGTTGATCGATTGGTTATGGTGTGTGAAATGACCATTAGTGGCAACGGAAAACTGGGCGGTTACCAATTTTATGAGGGGCTTATTCATTCTCATGCGCGCTTAACTTACACCAAAGTGGGAGCTATGCTTGATGGAGATAATGAGCAATGCTTGCCACTGCGGCAAGAATATGAACATGTGGTTAAGCCCCTAGACCAATTGCACAAACTGTATTCTGCTTTGCGTTCAGCTCGTGATGCACGTGGAGCAATTGATTTTGAAACTCAAGAAACACGCATCATTTTTGGTGAAGATCGTAAGATAGATGCGATCGTGCCAGTGCACCGTAACGACGCGCATAAACTCATTGAAGAATGTATGCTGGCAGCCAATGTGAGCACTGCTAAGTTCTTAGAGAAGCATAAATTAGATGGTTTGTTTCGCGTCCATAAAGGGCCTAAGCCGAGTAAGCTAGAAAACTTACGTGGTTTTTTGGGTGAAATGGGTCTGTCTTTAAAAGGGGGTGATGAACCTCAACCCAAGCACTATCAAGCTTTGTTGAGTTCTATTAAAGATCGGCCAGACGCAAATCTAGTGCAAACGGTGATGTTGCGTTCTTTAAGTCAAGCCGTTTATACCCCAGAAAACGAAGGTCACTTTGGTTTGGGTTACTCAGCCTATGCGCACTTTACATCACCTATTCGTCGCTATCCTGACTTATTAGTTCACCGTGCTATACGGAGTGTGATTCAGAGTAAGCAATCGAGCCGTTATGTTAAGCGAATAACAGCCACCCAAAAGCAACCCACTTCGCCTTGGTATCCCTACTCAACAGCCAATATTGTGGTTTTTGGTGAACATTGTTCAACTGCAGAACGACGAGCTGATGCTGCAGTTTGGGATGTAGAAGGCTGGCTTAAGTGTGAGTACATGCAAGGCCATATAGGTGATTATTTCTACGGCACTATTAACGCCGTCACCGGCTTTGGTTTGTTTGTTGAGCTCGAAGACGTCTATGTAGAAGGTCTGGTGCATATTAGTGCATTACCAGGTGACTATTATCACTTTGATGCTGCAAAACACTGCCTCCAAGGAGAACGCAGTGGCAAAAGTTTCCGCTTGGGTGACACTATTGAAGTACAGGTGGTCCGAGTAGACCTGGATGAGAAGAAGATTGACTTTGAGTTGGCTGATGCGCCACCAAAGCCTAAATCTAAGCCCAAAGCTACACCAAAATCCAAAAAAACCAATGCTGAAAAGTCTGCAAGTAGTCAAGCAGGTGGACCTTTATTCGATCAAAAGGGTAAGCCAACTGCAAGTGCAAAAAAGCCTCGCCGTAAAAAAACGGTACCAAAATAAGGTATTTGAGACGGGTTAATTATGGCTAATATTGAGTACGTGTTTGGCATTCATGCGGTGCAAACCAAATTACAACGCAACCCAGAACGGGTGCAGGAAGTTTGGTTTCAAGAAGGTCGTGAAGATCAACGCTTAAATCAAGTTAAAGGGTTGGCAGATGAGCAGGGCATTGAAAGCCAAGTCATGCCCCGCCGTGAATTGGATAACAAGGTCAAAGGACGTCACCAAGGCGTGGTCGCTGCTTGTACTCCCAACCCAGCTAAGGACGAAGGCTTTCTTAAGGACCTACTAGAAAATTTGCAGGTACCTGCTTTTTTATTGATTCTTGACGGCGTTACGGACCCCCATAACTTGGGAGCCTGCTTGCGCACAGCAGACGCTGCAGGCGTGCATGCGGTCATAGCACCAAAAGACAAATCGGCCTCACTTAATAGCACCGTAAGCAAAGTCGCCTGCGGTGCTGCAGAGACTATGCCCTTTGTGCAGGTAACTAATCTAGCTCGATGTCTCAAAATTTTGCAAGACGCTGGGGTATGGATTACTGGCACAGCAGGTGAAGCGACCCAGCATATCCACCAAGTCGACCTCAAAGGTCCTGTGGCTTTAATTATGGGAGCCGAAGGAGATGGCATGCGACGGCTCACTCGGGAAGGGTGCGATCAATTGGTTAAAATTCCGATGGCAGGAGAGGTGAGCAGCCTTAACGTGTCTGTGGCGGCAGGCGTGTGCCTATTTGAAGCGGTACGCCAGCGCACTTAGTCCTCTGGGTTTGAGCCGTCTTGGTGCCATCTTGGTAACCTAAAGGCCAATATAAATTAGTCCTTGAGTAAAATGTCTTTCGCTTGATTAATCTGACTAGCAATGTAGGTGCTGCCGCCTTTATCAGGGTGGTTTTTGGCCATCAATCGTTTGTGTGCTGATAAAATCTCTTCATGACTTGCATTATCACCCACCTCTAAAATTTGTCGAGCTTGAGGTTTGTCCATCAGTGAGGCATTACTGCTGCTGCGGCCACTGCGGCCACTGCGGCCACCGTCACTGCTGTCTTTAATTTTAGGACG
>JGI20157J14317_10001887_pt1 | contig 18584 bp, 16 predicted proteins | sample COG_07_FD_14317 | JGI IMG/M metagenome (IMG submission 14317)
TAGCTTGGCGCGGGCTTTGGGGCTCAGGAAGGCTCCGAGGAAATCGCTTAGTACTCGAGGATTACCACCTTCTTGAATAAAGAGTATGCCTTCTATAATCAGTTCGTTATTGGATTCTTCTAAGGTCGCCTGATTTTCTAATTTCATGGCGATGGGGAGACAGATTACATTGGCTAGGATTGCGCCATACATGGTTGTTAACAATGCTACCGCCATAGCCGGACCAATAGCTTTTGGATCAGACATGTTACCCAACATCTGTACCAACCCAATCAATGTACCAATCATGCCCATTGCTGGAGCAATTTCACCCCAGGCGGAAAAGATTTTTGCACCCATATCGTGGCGCATCTTGGTCATATCTTTTTCTCGTTCAAGGGAGCCTTTAATAATACCGCCATCAGTGCCATCGACTAACATAGCGACGGCTTTGGCCATAAATGGGTTTGCAATCTCCTGCCCTTCAAGGGCTATCATGCCGTCTTTTCGAGCAATAGTCGCTAGCTCTACAATTTGTTCAATCAATGCCTCTGGCGCGTCGAGCTTATTTTTAAAGGTTTTCCCCAAAACACCAACCGCACCAAGAAACTCTCCCAGAGAGGAGCGAAACATCACCACCATGATCGAACCCGCCACTACAATCAGCATTGAAGGGGTATCAATAAAGGCGGCAAAATCATCGATGGCCATGACAATAAAGCCAAAGGCACCTAGCAGCCCCACTATAGTTGCGATATCCATAAATTCTCCTGACAAATATTAATTCGTTGTTTTTCTGATCGCGGCAAAACACCGCAACTGGTTTAAGCGGGCGCTATTCAATTCTCTATGCTTGTATTATCGACAGCTGCTGAGAATTATTGAGCACAGGATTTCATTTTCCGGCAGTTTAACCTGCGGACCTGAGAGTTGGGAATAATTTAACCTAAACACTCATGGAATCTGTAAAACTGTCGATTATTCTAAAGCAATATATGGTATTTTAAACTGCGCTCGAAGAATATTAGTTACAGAATGGCATTTTAATGTCTGCGGTAGATCACCGGCTAAAGGGGATCGTTTCTCAAACTTACAAGTCTAACTCGTTACATCAAAAGGAGAATACTTGTGAAAGTTAAAATGACATCAGGATCAGCTGTCGACAATGTCAAATCCCACTGCAGTGTAGCGATCTCAAGGTTACTCGGGTTGGTTGCTGCCTGCGCGTTACTGTCCAGCTGTGGTGATTACCGCACTGCTGAGAAATGTGGCGATCAGATTAAAGCAGGTGACAAAGGCTCATTCCTTACCGACCCATCGGGTCTGGCCAAGGACAGCAGCACTGGAACCGTATGGTATCGCTGCCCAGGCGGCAAAACTTTCTCTAATTTTCGCTGTAAGGGCGAAACCCTCTTTGTCAGCTGGGACGATGCGACAGCTTACGCCGTGGAGTTTTCAGAAAAGTCTGGTGTGAAATGGCGACTGCCAACCAATAGCGAGATGAAGTCGATAGTCGAGTCATCCTGTATTGCACCAACCATCAATGAAAATGTGTTTCCAGCAACTGAGGTGACCAATCATTGGACATCCAGCGATGGCTGGCATCAGAAGGCCTTTAAATGTGCTCTTAACACCTATAATGGAAGTCTCTCCTGCCGTCAGGCGCGGGTTATTGAGCAGCCATTTTTATTGGTTCAGGACCATGGCTAGCTCGGCTGTGTAAGATTGGGAGGTTTGGCGGCAAAGCTCAGGCATTGATCCCCCTGTACTCGCACGACCTCCATAGAGGGCAACATCTTTGATTTGAACCCCATCGCCCTGCAGCCATAGGGCCTTTTGCGATCATGGGTAATATTAAAATGTTTGCAGGCCCAGCAATCAGGCCCGGTTTTTTCTGGCGGCGTCACGTTTTGGTTTCCAATATTCTAGATAAGCCTTCCACAGCACAGTGAGTACGAACATCAATCCAATAAAGCTGGCAAAAAGATCTGTCAGGGCAACGCCTTTGAGGCGGGTAAACTCTGGCTGCACATACATAATCAAAATCATTGGCACAGCGACCAACATGTAAGTACGAATAAGCCTACACACGGCGCATGGTGGTTTTTCGTTTTTCTCTGCCATACTCATTTTGCCCCCATAGTCTTGTTATTTTAGGTAATCCTACCGTTAACGCCAGATAATCTCTATTTAAAGCTTATTTAATCGCCTTGGCTGACAGCACTACAACGCGAAAACGCGGTGACTGCTGAGTATCTTCAGCTGCAGAACCCAGTTCGAGCTGCAAACTTGTGCCTGCGGCTATGGTCTGGGGAATAAGCAAGGTTTGACTGCTTTGTATCTGGTAGGCACTGGCCATTCTGTCCACCCGAACCTGAACCTGTGTCATGGGTACCGGACTGCGATTAGATAATGACACCTGCACAAAGCCGCGACTGTTGATACCAGCTGAGCCACCGATAAAACTCTGGGGCTGCAATTCTAGTTGCAGTGCCGTGAGCTGCTGTGTCGATTGCTTGCCAATCTCACCCCCAGCTTGGCTGGCCTGTTTAAAGTAGCCCATTGCGGCTTGATATTGCTTGGCTTGAACAGCGGATTCCCCGAGATAGTAGCTAGCTTTGGCCGTAGGTAAAATTTTATAGCTCCGTTGAATATCCTCCAGACCCCTCGCCTTTTCGCCCTGATTGTAGCGCAAGACTCCACGAGCTAAATGTGGGCCGAAGTACTTTGGATTCTTGCGAATCGCGGTGCTATAAGCCTTTTCCGCATTATCTGTTTTATCCATTAAGTTCCAGGCATGGCCGCGCAATTCCCAAAAGGCTGCCTCGCCTGGTTGCACAGCAATCGCGCGGTCCAGCTGATCGATGGCTGCCGCTGGCTGTTCTTTATTTAAAGCTTCAATCGCAGCCTTTTCCGCCTTATAAGCTGACTCATCTTTTCGCAGCTGAGCAATTGCTGCTTGATAACGCTGGCGATAACGCTGGCCCTTTGGTAATTGTTTCGCTTTTGCGATGTTGGCCTCGACCCGTTTTTCAGATGGCGGGTGGCTGGCAAATAACCCGGAAAGGAAATCTGTCTGGCGACCTTCACTTAATTTAACAAAGGTACGCTGCAGTTCCACGGCACCCTGCGGCTCATAACCGGCCACAGCCATGTAATTCATACCATAGAAGTCAGATTCAAGCTCATCATCACGGCCATACTTGGCCATCCAAGCTGCAGTACCCATTTGCGATGCCAAACCATATAACTGGCCACCATCTCGGCCCTGAGTCCCTATGGCAACGGCGGCCATACCAATATTGGCCAGAGTGCCACGGCTCATTTGGGAAGCACCATGGCGTGCGGCGGCATGAACTATTTCGTGGGCCAGCACTGCTGCAAGCTGGGATTCATCATCCAAATAACTCAGCAGGCCCCGGTTAATGGCGATTTTGCCCCCGGGAAGAGCCCAAGCATTGGGCACCGAGTTGTTTAGCACGACAAATTCGTAGGGCAGATTTGGCTGATCGCTTACGGCAGCCAATTTTTTGCCTACACCAGCGACATAGGACTGGAGTTTGGGGTCGAGATAATAATCACCACCCTGGGACTGTCTCGATGGAGAGTAATTTTTGCTTCCCAATGCAATTTCTTGCTGCTGGGACATAAACGACAGTTCATTTTTACCCGTGACCGGATTAACAGAGCATCCACTGAGCCCGGCAGCCATGGCTAAAACCAATAATATTGACCAGCTGTATCTAGTTTTCATAGTGTTTTCCTTTTCGCTTCTTATCCGTACTTAGTGACCGCAACGAATAGATCAATATTCATTGACGCAGGTTTTAATAAGATTGATATAATGACAGCATCATTTGCCGTGAATTTCCACAACAGGGTCATTTTAAATCATGCTTATTGTTATTTCCCCTGCTAAAAAACTCGACTACAACAGCACTGTGGCCGCCAAAAATCACAGCCAGGCCGAGTTTCTCGACCATTCAGCAGAACTGTTGCAAGGTCTGAAGAAGCTCTCACCTCAGGATGTCTGCGCATTAATGGGCCTCAGCGACAATCTCGGCGCACTGAATTACGAGCGCTTTCAAGCCTGGGAGAGGCCGTTTACCGAGAACAATGCCAAGCCTGCGATTCTGGCGTTTAAAGGCGATGTATATCAGGGACTGGATGCGGACAGCATGACTGACAAGCAGCTGGCATGGGCACAGGATCATCTGCGCATTCTGTCCGGACTTTATGGCCTTTTGCGGCCGATGGATCTAATGCAGCCCTACAGGTTGGAAATGGGCACCAAGTTTGCAAATCAACGAGGCAAGGATCTCTATCAGTTTTGGGGCAAGATTATTACCGACGAACTCAACAGCCTGCTGAGTAGCGCCAAAAGCCCGGTACTACTCAACCTGGCATCCAATGAGTACTTTAAGTCAGTGCAGCAAAAAGATATTAATGGTCGCATTGTGACGCCAATATTTATGGACAAAAAGGGTGACAAATACAAAATTGTCAGTTTTTACGCTAAAAAGGCCCGAGGCCTGATGAGCGCCTTTATTATTAAAAACCAAATTATCGTCGTCGAAGGTATTAAGAAGTTTGATGTAGATGGCTATAGCTTTAATCCTGCGATGACGGATGGAGACAACTGGGTATTTACCCGCGACGAGTAATTGCACGGACAGCAAATGGACAAGCCTTTTTCCCTAGCCTGCGAAAATAATCGCGGCCCCATCCTCGAAATTCTGCAGCCTTTGCTAGCGGACAAGTTGTCGGTGCTTGAGATTGGCAGCGGCACTGGGCAACATGCGGTGTGGTTTGCCAAACATTTGCCTAAATTGCGCTGGCAAACTAGTGATCTACAGCACAACCATGTCGGCATCAATCAATGGCTAGATGCTTACCCTTCGCCCAACCTGCTGCCACCTGTAGAACTGGATATGTTAGGCGATAACTGGCCAAAAGCAGACTTTGACTGTATTTACTCCGCCAACACGGCCCATATTATGCCTTGGGAAGCTGTGGTTAATATGCTGGCTCATGTGGGTTTAACCTTGCCCAGTAACGGTCATTTTTGTCTCTATGGGCCAATGCAGTATCAGGGTGTAATAGAGCCTCAGAGCAATAGAAACTTTGATACCAGCCTGCGCCAGCAGGCCAGCCATATGGGTATTCGTGAATTTCATCAGATTAATCGACTGGCCGCCGAGGCCGGGTTAGTTCTGCTCGACGATCATGCCATGCCAGCCAATAATCGTTTGTTGGTATGGCAAAAAGCCTAGAGCAAGACTGGGCCGCTACTAAATTGATAGTCCGCGGCCAGACAGATAAAAATTACCATGCCAACCCGATGATTGCCTAAAAAGGCTTTAAAGCAACCCTCAGCATCACGGTTTCTGGCCTGCAAGTATTGCCTGACAAAATATAGTGCTGCGACAGCCAGCCCGATCATATAGATCCAGCCCCGGGAAAACGCCAGCCCAGCCACAAACAATGCCATCAGTGCCAACAGTTGCAGGCCGACAATAAAAGCCAGGTCAAAGCGACCAAATAATATGGCGGTGGATTTAATACCAACCTTCAAGTCGTCCTCACGGTCGACCATCGCATAATAGGTATCAAAGGCAACAGTCCAGAATATCACCGCTATAAAGAGTAGCCATAATGCCGGGGGTAACAGTTGCTGTTCGGCGGCAAATGCCATGGGCACTGCCCAAGCCCAGGCCGCTCCAAGCCCAAACTGGGGCAAGTGAGTAATGCGCTTGAGAAAGGGATAACTGGCGGCCAACAGCAGGCCCCCAACTGACAGCATTATGGTCATCTGATTGGTCATCAGTACCAGCCCCAGAGCAATCAGCAGTAAGCTGAAAAATAATACCAGCGCCTGGGTCGATGTTATTTCCCCCTGGGGCAATGGGCGATTAGCCGTGCGGCGGACGGCGCCGTCGACATGGCGATCTGCGTAATCATTAATGACACAGCCCGCTGCTCGCATCACCAGAACCCCAAGGATAAAGATAATCAGATTATGGGTGCTGGGTCGGCCTTCGCCGGCAAACCACAGTGCCCATAGTGTCGGCCACAACAGTAAGAAAGTGCCAATAGGCCGATCCAGACGCATCAGACGGAGCCATTTATTGGCCTGAGCGCTGATCTCGGCCTCTGTGGTTTCTGAAGTCATAAATTGCGGCCATAGCCAAAAGTCAGGCTCTGATTGTACGGCTTAAAGTCGGGTAGGAATATCTCGCTTACCAACAGCGGTTTGCGATTTAAGCGAAAGACCGACCGACGCCCCCACAGTGGAGTGTCAATATGCCCAAGGACAACAGGCAATTTTGCGTTGGCACTGGTGTGGCATGCGACTTCCACTGGCTCTCTGGTCATGCTGGGACTTTGAAATAGCAGCGCACCCAATGGACGATTATCCAGGCGACGTAATTTGCGCAGTGATCCAGTCAATGTAGTCATGGGCAATACGCTTCTTGCATAGACCCAAGGCACACCATCGCCCAGTAAAATTACTTCGCGGATAAGCGCCAGTCGCCGGGGCGCCAAACCCAGGGCAAGTCGTTCCGAGAGACGCGGGGCATCCAGGCATTGCCTGATAATTTGCACGGATAACTTTCCATCACTGGCATCCAGCAGGCGCTGGGTTAAAGACCCGGTGTCTGACAGCCAGTCCCGCCACTGATCGGGAATCATGCGGTCTGACTTTGATACCATAGGACGCCAAGCTGGCTCACGGTGCAATCGAAAATTGGAAAATCGCGCTGTTGGCAAAGGAATAACCTATTACAATTAGATCAGAGCTCGGTTGCCCAGCAAAGGATCCGGGCAGTTTTTGGCTGCCATAATGCTGATCATCACAGTTTGCTGGCAAGCTCGTTTTTTAGATAGTCGCGCAAATCATCTCCAATTTCACTGTGCTGCAGACCCAATTCAATATTTGCTTTCAACAGGCCCAATTTGCTGCCGCAGTCATAGCGAATACCTTCGTACTCATAAGCCAGCACCTGCTCCTCGGTGAGCAATGTCTGAATTGCGTCAGTCAGCTGGAATTCGCCACCAGCGCCCGGCTTTAAGGCGGCTAAATGAGCAAACAACTGTGGCGTGAAAATATAGCGCCCGGTTACACCCATATCAGATGGAGCTTCCTCCAGCACTGGCTTCTCGACAATTTTATCCAGCAAGTGAACTCGGTCTGTCTGTTTGGTACCTGAGATAACGCCATAGGAGGAGATCTCTGGACCAGGAACCTTTTGCACTGCGATTACAGAGCTCTTATAGAATTCGTAAATCTCGACCATCTGCTTTACCGCGCCTTTGCCGTGATGAATCAAGTCATCGGCCAACAGTACGGCGAAAGGCTCATCGCCCACTAAATGGGCGGCGGTTGAAACGGCATGTCCCAGCCCAAGGGCTTCCGTCTGACGAATATAAGTACAGCTCACACCTTTGGGGACGACATTCTGGGCAATCGACAATAGTTCTTTTTTGCCCCGCTGCTCCAGCTGATGCTCCAGCTCATAGGCCTTATCAAAATGATCGGCAATTGAACGCTTGGTGCGGCCGGTAACAAAAATCATTTCGGTAATACCCGCCTCGACGGCCTCTTCAACTGCATATTGAATGAGTGGCTTGTCAACCACAGGCATCATTTCCTTGGGACTGGCTTTCGTGGCTGGCAAAAATCTTGTGCCCATTCCCGCTACAGGGAATACTGCTTTGCGAACCTTTTCGCCATGCCTGATGTGAACCATTTGAATCTCCTTAATTACTAGATCAGTATTTTCCAGCCAGCATTATATCCATAACTGATTGCCTCAAGGTCACTAAATCGCCCTAATACCTAAGTATTGCCCTATCTTTCTGGTTGCGCCGGTTTATAATTGCGCCTTTCTTTGTTTTCCATTAAATGTTTCGCATTAAATATTTGTAGGTGATATTCGTGGGCAATCTCTCTGCTGCTCCTGATACTTTTCAGGAACTGATAGCAAGGCTTCAACAATACTGGGCTGATAAAGGCTGCGTGGTCATGCAGCCGCTGGATATGGAGGTCGGTGCTGGTACTTTTCACCCAGCGACATTTTTGCGCTCCATAGGTCCGGAAATCTGGAATGCTGCCTATGTACAGCCCTCCCGTCGGCCTACAGACGGCCGCTATGGTGAGAACCCCAATCGCCTGCAACATTACTACCAGTTCCAGGTGGTGATGAAGCCTTCGCCAGCAGACTTTCAGGGGCTCTATCTTGGTTCACTGGAGCATCTTGGTATAGATACCACAGTGCATGATGTGCGCTTTGTCGAAGACAACTGGGAATCTCCTACTCTGGGGGCTTGGGGTCTGGGCTGGGAAATCTGGCTGAATGGCATGGAAGTCTCCCAGTTTACTTATTTCCAGCAGGTGGGTGGCCTTGAGTGCTATCCGGTGACTGGTGAAATTACCTATGGCCTCGAGCGTATCGCCATGTATTTGCAGGCGGTGGACAGTATTTATGATTTAGTCTGGGCCCATGGCCCCCAGGGCGATGTGACCTATGGTGACGTGTTTTTGCAGAATGAGCGGGAAATGTCCACTTACAACTTTGAACATGCAGATGTAGATTTCCTGTTTGGGGCCTTTGATCAACATGAAAAAGATGCCGAGCGACTGATTGCCGAAAAGCTGCCATTGCCTGCCTACGAGATGGTGATGAAAGCATCACACACGTTTAACTTGCTCGATGCCCGCAAAGCCATTTCTGTTACCGAGCGACAGCGCTATATTCTGCGTGTCAGAACATTGGCTCGAGGTGTAGCCCAGGGCTATTTTGATTCTCGCATGGCTGAGGGCTTCCCTCTCGCAGATAACGCCATTGCCGCAGAAGTAATTGCCAAAAATACTGGAGAATCAATATGAGCGCAGATTTTCTGGTTGAACTGGGCACCGAAGAGCTGCCACCAAAAGCATTATTAGCATTGTCCAATGCCTTTACCAGCGGCATTGTAGACGGCTTTAAGGGCGCTAATCTAAGTTTTCATAAGGTCACATCCTATGCAGCTCCCCGGCGACTGGCCGTGGTTATTAAAGGGCTGGATGTGCAGGCACCAGACAGTGAGGTTGTCGCCTGGGGGCCCCCAGTCAAAGTGGCCTTTGACGCTGAAGGTTTGCCTAGCCGCGCCGCAGAAGCCTTTGCTAAAAAGAATGCTATAGATATTACTCAGCTTAGCGAGCATATAGAGAATGATGGTCAGCAAGATAAACTCTGTGTGCGCCGCACTGAAACCGGCTGCCAAACCAGCAGCCTTCTGGGGCCAGTGATCAATCAGTCATTGGCCGCTCTGCCTATCCCCAAGCGCATGCGCTGGGGCAGCAGCAAAGAGGAATTTGTGCGCCCGGTGCAATGGGCTGTACTGCTATTTAATGGCTCGGTTTATCATGAAGACGTGCTGGGATTGACCTCGGGCAATATCAGCCGCGGCCACCGCTTTCACTCTGGGGGCGATATTGTTATTACCTCACCGGACAGCTATGCCGAGCAGTTGCGTGAAGCTTATGTGATTGTCGACTTCAATCAGCGCCGGGATATTATCCGTCAGGGAGTCACCGAGCTGGCTGCATCCATCGATGGACAAGCGGTTATTGATGAAGATCTGCTGGATGAAGTCAGCGCACTCAATGAATGGCCAGTACCGCTGATGGGTCGCTTTGATGAGCATTTTTTGCAGGTCCCATCCCAGGCTCTGATTTCCTCCATGAAAGAGCACCAAAAATACTTTCATGTGGTAGATCAAAACAACAATCTTATGGCCGCCTTTGTTACCGTTGCCAATATTGAGAGCAAAGATCCGGTTCAGGTTATTGACGGTAATGAGCGGGTGATTCGGCCACGTCTCGCAGATGCCGCTTTCTTTTATCAAAATGATAAACAAAGCAGCTTGGAAAGCCGTCGGGAATCGTTAAAGCAAGTGGTCTTCCAGGCCAAACTTGGATCTGTCTTTGCCAAGACTGAGCGAGTTGCCGCGCTGGCGGAGACCATTGCCCAGTACACTGATACAGATCCTAAGCTGGCCCGACGTGCCGCCGAGCTCAGCAAGTCTGATCTGGTCACTGATATGGTCGCTGAGTTTGACGACCTCCAGGGCACCATGGGTAGAGACTATGCTCTCAACGATGGTGAGCCCGAAGAGGTTGCAGAGGCCTTGTTTGAACAGTATTTACCCCGCTTCGCCGGGGATCAGGTGCCAGAAACTGGCACCGGAACAACATTGGCGCTGGCTGACCGGCTCGATAGCCTGGTGGGAATATTTAGCATAGGGCAGCAGCCCTCTGGCTCCCGTGACCCCTTTGCATTGCGTCGCGCTAGCCTTGGCGTATTGAGAATCATGATTGAACGCAAGATTGATCTGGATCTGACCCAAGCTATCAATGCTGCCGCTGCACAGTTCGAGCTTAGCAAAGAGGGTGATCTATCCTCCGACAATATTTGCAAGCAAGTACTCACTTACATTGTTGATCGCTTTAAGTCTTGGTACAGAGATGAGGGTATGGCTGCAGAGGTATTTATGGCCGTTACTGCTCTGGAACTCTCGAACCCTTTGGATATCAATGCACGGGTGCAAGCGGTCAATCAGTTTTCACAGCTGCCAGAGGCTGTAGCGCTGGCAGCGGCCAATAAACGCGTGGCCAATATCCTGGCCAAACAACTCGGTGATACAGTCCCAGCCGCAGTGCAACCAGCATTGTTGCAGGAGCCAGCGGAGCAGGCGCTGGCCAGTGCGATTAGATCACTGAGCCAGGAAGTTGAGCCATTGGTTCAACAGCGAGACTACAGCGGAATTTTGCAAAAACTTGCCCAGCTCAGAAAGCCTGTTGACGGGTTCTTTGATAAGGTAATGGTGATGGCTGATGATCAAGCCATACGAGATAACCGTCTGGCGTTGCTATTCAGCTTGCGTCAGCTGTTTATTAACGTTGCAGACATCTCACAGTTGGCACCAACAAAATAGGATTTTAAGATTTGCTTAAGGGCTGGATAACTCGATTGGGGCGCGGTCTTAGGTCCGCACTTTTTTATCTGGGCTTTATTTTGCTGATTATTCTTATGAGCGCGATTGCCTGCGCTCTTTTCTTTTTACCCTTCCGCCCCCGCCAGCGCATCGCCACCTTCGGCAATCACCTGACTATGTTGTGGTTGCGTATCACCTGCAATATTTCTATTGAGGTGCAGGGTGCAGAGAATATTCCAGAAGGCCCCTGCGTTGTACTGAGCAATCATCAAAGCACCTGGGAAACCTTTTATCTGCAATGGTACTTTCAACCGGCCACTGTGATTCTTAAGCGTGAGTTACTCTGGATTCCGCTTTTTGGTTGGGGGCTGGCACTGATGCAGCCGATTGCCATTAAGCGCTCAAAGCCCGCTCGGGCAATACGGTTTGTACTCAAGAAAGGCGCCGAGCGGCTGCAGGACGGCAATAAAATTGTTATCTATCCCGAGGGCACCAGAGTCAGCACAGATCAGTTGGGGGAATTTAAAACCAGTGGCGCTGCACTGGCCAAAGCCGCCGCTGTGCCAATAATACCAGTGGCCCACAATGCTGGTCATCACTGGCCACTGGTGGGGTTCACTAAACAACCGGGCATTATCAAAATGCAAATTGGGCCAGCTATCAACAGCTCCGCCGGAGACGCCAGACAGTTAACAGACCAGGCTCGCGAGTGGATTAAGCAAGCACTCTAACTGCCATACCCATCACAAAAAAGAATTGCTCCTGTGGCTACAATCGGCCTTCAACATAAGCAACTGACAGGAACTTAACGACATGGATGCAAAGAGCGCCACAGGTCAAGGTCGACCCATAGAGAAGCGTCGCAAAGCCCGGCGCATTAAAGTGGATCGCAGAGAAGAGGTTCGCTTTGAGCCCAACAAGGACAACCGACGTAGAAATCCCGGACGGGGCTCCAGAGACGGCGACGTATGGAAACCTATTAACCAATAGTTACTAATAGGTTTTATTTATATTTAGACGTCTAGATTCACCACAGAGAGGGCATTGGTTTCAATAAATTCGCGCCTTGGCTCCACATGATCACCCATCAATGTTGTAAACATCTGATCCGCAGCAATCGCATCTTCGATAGTCACTACCAGCATACGACGACTTTCAGGATCCATGGTCGTTTCCCAAAGCTGCTCCGGGTTCATCTCCCCCAACCCTTTGTAGCGCTGAGTATTAATGCCCCGGCGAGATTCCGCCATCAACCAATCCAACGCCTCTTTGAAGCTGGCCACCGGCTGCTCACGCTCGCCGCGCTTGATATAGGCACCAGCTTCAATAAGGCCCTGCAATGTTTTACCCAGCTCTACGATGGCCGTATATTCGTTGGAAGCAAAAAAGTCGCGTCCCAGACTGTGATAATGGGGCACACCATGGGCTGTGATTTCAATATTGGGAATAAATAAATTGCGCTCTTTGTCTTCCACTGCAGAGACCATATAGCGATGAGTGCCACTATCAACTTCTGCGAGCTTTTCCTGAAATTCGGCACACCAGACCTCAAGATCACTGCTTTTTTCCAGAAGTTTGCTATCAAGGCCGCTGGTATAAACAAGCGCTTCCAGCACTTCCTGGGGATACACCAAAGACATACGGTTAATCAGGTCACCCACATGCCTGAACTGATTAACCAGTGCCTCCAGAGCAGTGCCCTGAATACCTGGAGCAGTTGCATTCACATGAAGGCTGGCCCCCTCAAGGGCTTTCTGGGTCAAATACACCAGAAGGGCCATATCATCTTTTACATACTGTTCAGACTTACCTTTGCTAACTTTGTAGAGCGGCGGCTGGGCAATAAAGATATGTCCATTTTCAACCAGCTCGCGCATCTGGCGGAAAAAGAATGTCAGCAGCAGAGTACGGATATGAGACCCATCCACATCAGCATCCGTCATAATCACAATGGTGTGATAACGCAGCTTTTCAAGATTAAACTCTTCAGTACCAATGCCACAGCCCAATGCGGTAATCAAAGTCCCCACTTCGGCACTGGACAACATTTTGTCAAAGCGCGCCTTTTCAACATTGAGGATCTTACCTTTCAGGGGCAGGATAGCCTGGGTTTTACGGGCGCGACCCTGTTTTGCAGAGCCCCCTGCAGAGTCTCCCTCCACCAGATACAGTTCAGACAGCGCAGGATCTTTCTCCTGACAATCTGCCAGCTTTCCTGGTAGTCCGGCAATATCCAGGGCACCTTTGCGACGGGTCATCTCTCTGGCTTTGCGCGCCGCTTCCCGAGCGCGGGCCGCATCAATCATCTTATTAACAATGGCCCGGGCTTCCTGGGGATATTCCATAAGATAATCGCTGAATTTTTCCCCCATCTCCTGCTCTACCGCGGTTTTAACTTCCGAGCTGACCAGCTTGTCTTTGGTCTGGGAAGAAAACTTGGGATCCGGAACCTTAACAGAGATAATCGCAGTCAGACCTTCACGGGCATCATCCCCTGTGGTACTGACCTTGGATTTTCCATTGATACCCTCTTTCTCGATATAGCTATTCAGGCCCCTTGTCAGAGCTGAACGAAAACCGGCCAGGTGGGTACCACCATCACGCTGGGGAATATTGTTGGTATAACAGAGGATATTTTCCTGAAAACCGTCATTCCACTGGAGCGCCACTTCAACACTGGTACCGTCTTCTCGGTCATTGCTGAAATGCATGATTTTATTAACTGTACTTTTATTGGTNTTGAGGAATTCAACAAAAGCGCTCAACCCGCCATCGTAGGCAAACTTTTCCTCNTTNCCTGAACGCTCATCCTGAAGCACCACACAGACGCCAGAATTAAGGAAAGACAGCTCTCTAAGCCGCTTTGCCAACTGGTCATAGTAGAACTTGATATTTGTAAAGGTTTCCTCTGAGGGCTCAAAATAGACCTCTGTGCCGGTCTCTTCTGTATCGCCAATAACGGTGAGAGGACCCTGGGGAACACCGTGGGAATAGGTTTGCTCATGGACCTTGCCATTGCGACGAATAGTCAGACGCATTTCTTTGGACAATGCATTAACTACAGAAACCCCTACCCCGTGGAGGCCGCCAGAGACCTTGTAGCTATTGTCATCAAACTTACCGCCAGCATGCAGTACTGTCATAATAACTTCAGCGGCGGACACACCTTCATCGTGCATCTCGGTGGGAATACCACGGCCATTATCTGACACAGTAATAGATTCATTGGGGTGAATAACAATGCGGATTTCAGAACAGTGGCCGGCGAGTGCCTCATCAATAGAGTTATCGACCACCTCAAACACCATATGATGGAGGCCTGTGCCATCATCTGTATCGCCAATATACATACCTGGGCGCTTTCGAACCGCGTCTAGCCCTTTAAGTACCTTAATACTCGAAGAGTCATAATTCGCTTCTTCACTCATAGCTTTTCAATTTCCCGTTATTCAACCTTCTGAAGCCACCCCATGTTCCATGTGGAACATCTGGCAGGCCATTCCATCCACCAACAATTCAAAATCTTTCTTATCAACCCCGGTCATAAAGTACTGAGAATCAAGGTTATTTAAACAACGCACCACCTGAGCCCTGTGCTCATAGTCCAGCTCAGCGGGCAGGTCATCCAACAAAAACAAACAAGACTGCCCCACTCTCTTGCGATAATGAGTGGCTTGAGCCAACTTTAACGCATAGACCAGCAGTTTGGTCTGCCCTCTAGACAGGCGATCCGCAGCGGCCACCCCATCTACCTTTATTCTTATATCAGCTTTATGGGCACCATGGTTGGTTGCCCCAACCGCCAAATCTCTAGCTCGATCTGACTTAAAAACATCAGCAAGATCTGCCTGGTCCGACCAACCTTGATAATAATCAAGCTCCAACTCCCCCAAGCCTTCAAACACCAATGCCAGCTCTCGAACATCTGATATCAACTCCGCCAAATAGCGGCGTCGGTACTCAGTAACCTGTTCTGCCAGAGGGACTAATTCCGCAGTCCAAACCCGGAGAGAATCTTCGTCCATTCTACCATGACGGAGCAGTTGATTGCGCTGTTTTAACGCCTTTTGAAACCTGCGCCACAGCGCCCGATATTCATGTTCCACGTGGAACACACCCCAATCAAGAAACTGGCGTCGCTGTAGCGCCCCACCCTCAAGCAGCGTGAAACTATGGGCATCAATTAACTGCAACGGCAGCTCCTCTACCAGCTGCACTGCGGACTGCAGGGAATTGCCGTCTAGCCGGGCCTCAAACCGGCCCTTGGTTGTGCGCTTTATTCCTAGCTGGTGGCTCGTACCAGAGGTTGGGCGCTCTATACGCGCAGAGACTACAAGCTCATCAGCATCATTATTAACCACCACGCGGAGGTCCCGATGCTTAAAAGAGCGGCCACGGCCTAGGAGATATATGGATTCGAGAAGACTGGTTTTACCGCTGCCATTGGCGCCGTAGATAATATTGGCGCCGGGATGACAGGCGATCTGGACGCTCTTGAGGTTTCTTACCTGCAGAACATCCAGTTTTGATAAGTGCATACAGACTAAAGCTTAGACAGCGAAGACTGTCTTAAACCAGGCGCCATCAAAGGCGCATTGGCATAACAACATAGACAGCGCTGTCATCTTCAGCATCCTGAACCAGGGCACTGCTATTGGAATCGGATAGAGTGAACTTGATCTCAGAGCCTTTAAGCACATTGAGCACGTCAAGCAGATAACTGACATTAAAGCCGATCTCAAGATCATCACCAACGTAGTTCACAGTCACTTCTTCCTCAGCCTCTTCCTGCTCAGGATTGTTAGCAACCATTTTCAAGGCCCCGGAGGACAGCAAGATCCTAACCCCGCGATACTTCTCATTGGATAGAATCGCTGTGCGACCAAAAGCCTGCTTTAGCTCAGCACGATCACCAGTAACCAGCTTGTCACCACCCTTGGGCAACACGCGGTCATAATCAGGATAGGCGCCATCAACGAGCTTGGAGGTAAACACATAGTCTGTACCAGTAATGCGAATATGGTTGGAGCCCATGGCCACCTGAACATCCTCATCACCGAGCAGTCGGGACAACTCCATTACGCCTTTGCGAGGCAAGATCGCGGTGGTAGTGCCATCCACAGCGACTTCACAAACACCATCGCAGAGGGCCATACGGTGACCGTCGGTGGCAACCGCGCGTAACTTATTAGTCGACACCTCCCACAGCATACCGTTGAGGTAATATCTAACATCCTGCTGGGCCATGGCAAATGAAGTTGCCTCAATAAGGCCCTTAAGCACAGAGGCTTGCACTGTAAAGCCGATACTTTTCTCACCCTCATCTACCGAGGGGAACTCATTTGCAGGCAATGTCGCCAATGTAAACTTACTGCGGCCGCTTTTAAGCTGGGCCTTGCCATCACTGCTGGAAAAATCAACCTGGGCCCCCTCTGGCAGGGAGCGGCAGATATCCAAAAACTTCCGCGCTGAAACAGTTACTTCACCAGCCTCAGCGGCAGATGCCACCTCAGTGGATCCAATAATCTCTACTTCAAGATCAGTACCGGTCAGAGACAGTCGATTACCTTCAAGGCTGAGCAGGACATTGGACAAAATAGGAAGGGTTTGACGGCGCTCAACCACACCTACAACCAACTGTAGAGGGTTTAATAATGCTTCACGGGAAAGGCTGAATTTCATGGTGACTTTTGTTCTCCAACACTTTTGGAATAGTTAATAATAAACGATCAGGTAGACAGTGTTCGGTAAAGATTTTTGAGATCTCGCTGCACTTCCCTGTCAATACTCTCTAATTCTTTAACCTTGCGACATGCATGCAAGACTGTTGTATGGTCGCGACCGCCAAAAGACTCGCCAATTTCAGGCAGACTGTGGTTGGTCAGCTCCTTGGCAATCGACATAGCCACTTGCCTGGGCCGTGCCACGGATCTACTGCGACGCTTGGAAAGCAGATCCGACATTTTTAATTTGTAGTAGTCGGCCACCACTCTCTGGATATTGTCTATGGTAACTAGCTTATCCTGCAGTGCCAATAAGTCTTTGAGTGATTCGCGAATTAAATCAATATCAATGGTGCGTCCAGTAAATTGAGCATGGGCCATCACCCGCTTCAGTGCACCTTCCAGCTCGCGAACATTGGAGCGAATCCGCTGAGCAATAAAGAATGCGGCATCCTTGGACAATGCCATCCCTACCTGCTCGGCCTTATTCATCAAGATAGCCGCGCGAGTTTCCAGCTCCGGTGGCTCAACCGCCACTGTCAGGCCCCAACCAAAGCGCGATTTCAACCGCTCTTCTACCCCGTCAATCTCTTTGGGGTAACGATCACAGGTCAGGATCATCTGTTGGCCACCCTCAAGCAGCGCATTGTAGGTATGAAAAAACTCCTCCTGGGAACGCTCTTTGCCAGCAAAGAACTGAATATCATCAATCAACAGCGCATCAACAGAGCGGTAAAAGCGCTTAAACTCATCAATAGCCTTAAGCTGCAGTGCCTTAACCATATCTGCAACAAAGCGCTCAGAATGCAGATAGACTATTTTTGCATCGGGCTTCTTGGCCTTCAATGCATTACCCACCGCATGCATAAGGTGGGTTTTACCCAGACCAACACCGCCATATATAAATAACGGATTATAGGAACCACCAGGATTCTCTGCTACCTGCTGGGCCGCCGCAAAGGCAAGCTGATTTGACTTGCCCTCAACAAAACTGTCAAAGGTAAAGTTATTATTAAGATTGGTTTTAAGGCTGGTTTCCGCTGCCGACTGAATAATGGCTGGCGCATCGACGATAATTCTCGAGTCGTCGGTGCCACCCCTCTTATGGGCCCGATCTACTGACAACTCCGCTCGCAATGGCTGTGAACGACGAGCCAGATTATTGGCTTCGCCATTAACCGGCTGAGATTCAACTTGCTGTGACTTTTGATGTACCTGGCCTGCCACATCACCTGATACGCGACCTACCACACCAAGCGAAATTGCCTGACCACCGAAGTCAGCGTAGAGTTGCTCGATACGAGAGAGAAATTTGTTCTTAACCCAGTCCTCGATAAACCGGTTCGGCGCCATTAATTGAACCACAACAGCATCAGATTGAGAGCCCAGTGGAACATGCACTGTCAGCGGTCTAATCCAAGTATTGTATTGCTGCTCAGGCAACTCACTACGCAGCTGGCTCTGACATTGAGACCAAACTGTTTCCGGCACATCAAACCCCATTTTCAAACCCTTAGCGACAGCGACACATTTTCAAGGGATCCATAAACACCCGGAGGGAGATAGAAACCCCTACCTAGAAGACCCCAAATATTAGAACTATTTGTTGTTCTTTATAATTATTTAACTTGAGAATACTATACAAAGCAAGCGCAATTATCCACACTGAAAAAACCAGAGTAAAATTTACAAAAATAAAAAAACTTATATTTATCAATATGTTATATAAAAACAAACTTTTTTTTATCAACAGAGAGAAAAAATAAACTGATTAATTTTTAATCAAATTATGTGGATAACCTGTGGATATACAGTATAAAACCAGTGTTTAAACCAAAATATCGGGCCTTTTTTATCTGGGGACCCATCAGCCAATAATCGAAGGTGACTGAATAAAGTTTG
>JGI20157J14317_10001889_pt1 | contig 18566 bp, 14 predicted proteins | sample COG_07_FD_14317 | JGI IMG/M metagenome (IMG submission 14317)
GCCGTCCCCAGTAAATGCGGCGCCCGGTGGGTTGCTTAGGTGTGGCCGCGCGTTGCTCCACCCACTGTACGTTGAAGTGCGGCGTGTGCGCCGTATGCTCCGTATCCCCCGTATCCCTTGTGTCTGGTGATAAGGCCTTGACGTTGGCTTGAGCCGTGTCGAGATCAATCTGGTTACGCGTGGGCAGGGTTTCTAGTAATTCCAGCAAGCTGGGGCCGTTGTAACCGGCCCATTCTTCTGTGTGCGATACGACGTTATAGCCTTNTAGCGCGGAGATGGGCACGATAGATGGTGCGTTGATACCGGCNTCCTGACTNAATAAGCGCAAGGCGTTCCCGATATGCGCGAAGGCCATCGCCGCGTCAGCTACAGCGTCTAGTTTGTTAACCGCAAACACGACGGAGTCGACGCGGAGTAGCTTGAGTAGCAGCGTGTGCCGACGCGTTTGGGGTAGCAGCGACAGCCCTGCTTGTTGCCAATCTAATTTGGTGGCGTCAACGATAACGACGGCGGCGTCGGCATTGGTTGCCGCTGTCACCATGTTCCGGGTGTATTGCTCGTGCCCAGGTGTGTCACCGATGATGTATTTTCGAATTGGCGTTGAAAAATAGCGCCAAGCCACATCGATGGTGATGCCTTGCTCGCGTTCGGCCTGCAGTCCATCGGTGAACGCAGCGAGGTCGGGTTGCTCGCCGTTTCCCGTCAGGCTGTTTCTGCGTGATGCACTCGCGAGCTGGTCGGAAAGGACGGCCTTGCTGTCCATTAATAGGCGACCGATGAGTGTGCTTTTCCCATCGTCAACGGACCCGCAAGTAATAAATGTGAGGGCGTTCATATTAAAAATAACCTTCGGTTTTTCTTTTTTCCATTGAGGCTTCTGACGTTTGATCATCCATACGGGTAGCGCCACGCTCGCTTACCGTAACGCCCAAGGTCTCACTAACAATGTCTGCCGCGGTTTGTGCATCACTGCGGACTGGGCAGGTGCATGTTATGTCGCCAACGGTTCTAAACCGAACGCTGATGCGCTCCGTGACCTCACCCGGTTGCGGCGGCGTTAAGTCAGTAACGGGCACCAACATGCCCCTTCGGTTAATGACCTCGCGCTCGTGGCTGTAGTACAGAGCGGGCAGTGCGATACGCTCGCGCTCTATGTATTGCCACACATCTAGCTCGGTCCAGTTAGAGATAGGGAACACACGGAAATGCTCTTGGGGATGGAGCTTGTTATTAAATAGTTGCCACAACTCCGGCCGTTGCGCCTTGGGTTGCCATTGTCCAAAGCTGTCTCTGTGGGAGAAGATGCGCTCCTTTGCGCGCGCTTTCTCTTCGTCTCTGCGGGCACCGCCAATGAGTGCGTCAAATCGAAATTCGTCAATGGCCTCAAGCAGGGTGACGGATTGGTGTGCGTTTCTTGGCTCCGAGGGGTTTCGTAAGCGGACAGTTCCGCGCGCCATGGAGTCTTCCACATTGCGAACAATCAGGTGTGCACCGAGTTCAGCAGCCCGTTGGTCTCTGAACTCGGTCACCTCGGAAAAGTTGTGACCGGTATCAATCATGAGCAACGGAAAGGGAATGCCGCCGATACCAAATGCTTTTTCAGCGCACTTGAGCATGACGAGTGAGTCTTTTCCACCAGAAAATAACAGGGCGGGACGCTCAAAACTGGCGGCGACCTCACGCAGTAGAAAAATGGTCTCTGACTCNAAGCCGTCCAGGTGGCTGTTGCTCACGGCGCTGCCGAGTAAGGCTTGTTCTGCAATGGCGTTCATATCGTCGTTCCTTGCGATACCGTCGTTGAAGTGGTGGCAGTGGTAGTGGTAGTGGGTTGCACATGCAGGCCGCATTCTTTTGCTGGTGATTGGCCGTCATTGGCCTCCCACCACCAGCGACCGGCACGGAAGTCTTCACCTAGGCTGATCGCGCGCGTGCAAGGGGCACAGCCAATGCTGGGAAAGAAATCGTCGTGCAACGCGTTATACGACAAGTCGTGCTCGGCAATAAATGCCCAGACATCGCCCCAAGACCAATTGACAAGCGGGTTGAGCTTTAAGCGTGGGCCATCCTGCTCTAGGCTGTTCACCTGTGCGCGGCCCATAGATTGTTCACGGCGAAGTCCGGTGAGCCAGCCCACTTGGCCGGCTAAGGCCTTGGACAAGGGTTGCATTTTTCTAACGTCACAGCACGACAAACGCTTGTCTTTGGATTCAAATATGCCGTTCTCGCCGATGCGTTCGACCAGCGCAATCGTTTGAACCGCTTCAGGCTTAAATTGCTTTACCGTGATGCTGTAACGCCGCTCGATTTGTGAAATAAGTGCAATGGTTTGTTCGTGTAGTTTTTCCGTATTCAGTACGAACACGCTAGCGTCTGCCTGATGTAGCCAGCCGCTCAGGTGCATGAGGTGCGTGATCACCACATCTTCGGCGCCCAAGCTGTTTGCCTGGGTCCAAGCGCCTGCGTGGTCGTGACGCGTTTGTGTCAGCAGGTCAAGGCTGGCCTGTACTTTCGCGGTGTAGCCGACGCTCGCCTGTGCATAACGACTGATCGCATTCATGCCGTATCTCCCACCACCGCAGCAGCGTCGCTTTGTTCGCGTATGAAGATGGGGTCGGGCTCATGCACATCGCCTTGGTAGAAAGCGGTGAATTGCGCTAGCACTGACTGGGCGACATCCAGTGACTGGTCATCGCGCAAGAGCGCATGGCTAAAACCCAATCGACGCATCTGAGGCAGTTGGTCAACCAGAACATCGCCCCAAGCGATCAGTGCGCCACCAAAGCCGGCGCGCACGCGCAGGTGGTGCGCCTGAGAGTAGGCTCTGCCATCGGTAAATTTCGGAAAGTGCAGGGCGATTGCCGACACCTGTGAGAGATCAAGCGCGGACACCTCTGTGTCATTCGCGACCTGTAAGCTGGCCGCCAAGGTGTCTTGCGCGCTGTTGGATAGGAGTAGTTGCATGGTGGACACCCTGGTTATGCGGTAGAGGTGGCTGTTGGCGGTGTATCGTGAGCCGTGGCTGGCTTGCTTCGATTTGTCGAGGTGCGCACGGCATTCGCTGACGCTTTGAAGGGGTCGTGCCCAATGCGCTTCAATGTTTGTATGAAGTATTCACCCGCCAGGCGTTGGCCGCTGTAGGTTGTGATGAGGGCGTCAATCACATCGACGACCTCATCAGCCGCAAACGCGGGCCCAATAACTTTTCCGGGTGTCGGGATACCAGAGAGGCGTGTGCCATCTGAGCCACCCAGCGTGACTTGATACCACTCTTGGCCATCTTTATCGATGCCGAGTATGCCGATATGGCCGCTGTGGTGGTGACCACATGAGTTGATGCATCCACTGATGTGCAGATCAATCGGGCCAATGTCATCCAACTCGTCCAAGTCTTTGTAGCGATTGGCTATCAACGATGCAAGCGGCAGTGAGCGGGCGTTGGCGAGACTACAAAAGTCACCGCCTGGGCATGCAATCATGTCGGTTAGCAAGCCGACGTTTGGCTTGGCTAGTCCCAACGCGCGTGCGGCGCGCCATAGCTCAGGGAGTTCGTCACAGCGAACCCAAGGTAAAACCAAGTTTTGCGCGTGCGTGACGCGTACTTCGCCAGAACTAAACCGCTCGGCTAAGTCGGCCGCGGCGTCGAGTTGCTTGGCAGAGGCGTCACCCGGTGCGAAGCCGAAACGCTTGAATGACAAGGTGACGGCGCGGAGATCTGGGTTTTTGTGACTGCGTACATTGTGCATAAGCCACTGACTAAACTCCGTGTCGTCGCTTGCCGCTGCACTTAAGATGCTTTTTATTTTTTTCTCAGCAGACAGTTGGTCGCAACGTCGGTCGGCTGCCGTAAACATCGCGCTAACACGCGCAAACTCGGCGTCAGTGATGGTGTGTTTTGCACCGTCTTTCAACACAATGTCTTCGAACTCTTGGTTGACCTCTTCGATGTAGGTGGCTCCTAGCGCCTTAACCAGTATTTTTATTCTGGCTTTATAGATGTTGTCACGCCGCCCCCAACGGTTGTAGACGCGGACCACGGCTTCCAAATAATTCATGATTTGGTTGGCGGGTAAAAACGTCTTGAGTACCGTTCCGATAACGGGGGTGCGGCCCATACCGCCGCCAACGCTGACTTGAAATCCAATGTCGCCATCGACACTGCGTAGCAGGCGTAAGCCCACGTCGTGCCAGCCGGTGGCCGCGCGATCCTCTGTACCGCCACTGATGGCGATTTTGAATTTGCGGGGAAGAAACGCAAACTCTGGGTGTAGGGTGCTCCACTGTCGAATAATCTCGCAGTAGGGTCGTGGGTCAGCGACCTCGTCAGGTGCGATGCCTGCAAAGGCGTCGGTGGTGATGTTGCGGATGCAGTTGCCACTTGTTTGAATGCCGTGCATGGATACGCTGGCGAGCAAGTCCATGACATCGGCACTTTTGGATAGGGGAATCCAATTGAACTGCACGTTTTGACGCGTGGTGAAGTGGGCGCAATGGTCAGGGAGCATGGCGACGTCGCTCAGCCCGGCATTGCTGGTGTCCATCGCCGTCAGGTCCTTATGGTCATAGTCTCTCGCGATGGTCGCCAAGGCACGCAGTTGTGGGCTGGATAGCTCGCCGTAGGGGACAGCCACACGCAGCATGGGAGCAAAGCGCTGCACATACCAACCGTTTTGTAGGCGCAAGGGCTTGAACGCATCCTCAGAGAGATCGCCTGCCTGCCATCGCGTGAGTTGGTCGCGGTATTGCGTCGCGCGCAGTTGCACGAATTGTTTGTCGAAGGGGGTGTATTGATACATAGGTTTACCGAGGTCACCAAGCAAGGAGCTTGATGCCAATGGTTGCAAGCAAAGTGGAAAGGAGGGTGCGGGTCACCTGCGGATTGAGTGATTTGAGTAGTCGGCTACCGAGCCAAATGCCTGGTAGCGAGCCGCATAAGAGCAAGCCCAAGAGATGCCAGTCAACCTGACCGAGGCTGGCGTGCCCCAAGCCAGCGAACAACGTCAACGGGACCGCGTAGGCGAGGTCGACGGCAATGATGCGTTGGATTGCCAACCGTGGAAATAAGATGAGTAACGCGGTAACCCCAATGGCACCAGCACCGACGGAGGTGAGCGTGACCACCGAGCCTATGAGCGCGCCAAACAGAACGGGAAGCGCCCAGTGTGCGGGCGTCGCATTCGCTGTATCGGCTAAATCTGCTGCCCCTGCTGCCCCTGCTAGGCCGTTGTTGGCAAGCACCGCGTTTTTATTACGTTGGGAGGCGAGTGCGTTGTGCAGTGTGGCCAGCGCAGTTAGCAATAACGCGACGCCAAGTACCTGCCGTATGAGTTGCTCGGTTTCTGCGCTGGATGGGCCTAGGTGCTGCAAAACCGCCATGGTCAGCAGGGCAGCGGGTAGGGAGCCTACACTCAAGAGGCCAACGGCACGCCAAGCGATCAGGCGTTCGCGGGCTAGCCTAACCGTTCCTCCCAACTTGGTGGCGGCGGCAAACAACAAGTCGGTTCCGACCGCGATGGCCGGATTCACGCCAAACCCCATAATCAGCAAGGGGGTCATGAGCGAGCCTCCCCCAACACCGGTGAGACCGATGATGGCCCCGATGATGAGGCCGCTGAGTATGAGCGCGGTGTCTTGCATGCCCCGAACTGTATCGACGGGGCTTTATATCTCAAACTACATATTAATCATATCCTTATGTCGATATAAATATATGCATCGGCCTGGCCGGCCTTAATTGGCTTGTTTGGCTATCTGGACGATGGCTTGTTTCAGCAGGGGGTGTTCGCCAACGGCCGGTTCACATGTCAGGGCCAATTGCGGCCATGTGGCTTGCAGTGTTCGGATGATCTCTGGCAAGTCTTCGCGTGCGTGTTTGCCGACACCAAAGAACATGGGCAGTACCGTTAACTGCTGTGCGCCCTGCGCAACCATCTCGGATACAACGTGTTCTAAATCGGGCTCGCACAGCTCAAGATAGGCGCATCGCACCGACGTCTGGGGTAAATCGTGGGCAATGGCGGTGGCCAAGCTCTCTAGTGGGAGGCGCCATAAGGGGTCGCGAGAGCCGTGAGCGAAAAGAATGAGACCGTTTTGCATAAGGCGTTAATCCGTGTCTGTGCAGGAACGTTGTTTGTTAAGCGCCCTATCGTAATCGTTTGTCGCCCAGGGCATCCGTGACCGGTTTCAGTGTTCATGGCGCGTGCGGTGTTGCGCAGGAGACGGGGGACTTTTCAGGTGCAGAGGAAGATGTCGGCGTAGTAAGTTGGCGTCACCTTGGTGCTTGGGGCACCGAGCGCCATAGACTGCGTTTCAGGCATAAACAAAACAGGAGACCTTGGTATGCAAAATTCTCTCAATGGGCAAGTGGTGTGGATCACCGGCGGTGGCAGTGGTATTGGTTTAGCGGGTGCGACGGCGCTGGTAAAGGCAGGCGCACACGTGATTATTTCTGGCCGTAATAAAGAGACCAACGCCAGTGCACTAACCGCGCTGCAGGCGTTGGGCAGTGCGGAGGCCGTCTTGCTTGATGTGGCGGATAGCGCGGCCGTTAAAGCGGTGGCTGATGATATTGTTAGCCGTCACAAGCGCATTGATATTTTGGTGAACAGTGCAGGCATCAACACGCCACGTCGTAACTTGGATGTGTTGGCTATTGACGCTTGGGACGATGTGGTTCGGGTAAATCTGTCAGGTTCGTTTTATTGCGTGCATGCGGTGCTACCCACCATGCGTGCGCAGGGCGGCGGGCTCATCATTAACGTGTCATCGTGGGCTGGTTTGTACGCTAGCAAGTTAACGGGACCCGCCTATAACGCGACTAAGCGCGCGGTGATCGCACTCACCGAGTCAATCAATATGGAGGAGTGTGGCAACGGTATTCGAGCAAGTTCAGTTTTGCCGGGTGAAGTCGCCACCCCCATCATGCTCAAGCGGCCTGTGCCGCCCTCGCAAGATCAGCTCGATCAGATGGTTCAGCCTGAGGATATGGGCGATGCCATCGGGTTTATCGCCTGTATGCCCGCGCGCAGCTGCATCAATGAGCTCATCATTTCACCAACGCACAACCGCTTCTACCTGGGTGGGTTAGAGGTTGCACCCAAGCCTGCATAAGGCGCGGGCCTTAGCCGTCCGGCTTTGGAAGGCGGACGGCGGCTTCATGCATGCCGATTCAACTCATAAAGTAACCTAATATATTATTTATAAATTAGACTATTGCTTGGATTAGTCCATTAGAAAGGNCTAAAGAAGTTCCAAATTAGGCACTTAGATATACATTTTATAAATACAATATACCTTTAAATAATACAAATTGCTATTATTTTTATTACCAAAATACTACAAATATCGCATTCGCTAGAATATNATATCTTTTGAGTNAACTTAACTTATTTGATNACTATTTNCTAACAACTTCCAAAAGAGTGCGAAGACTAGCCTTACACGCTGACCAGACTGCAGGTATTGCTCAGACCGTTGGCTTTTTTACGTAGCCATATGCTGAAACTGTCCACGCTCCGTTTCAAAGCTTTCCGCATCTTGTTGATGACGGCGAAAGGCGACCCCAACCAGGTACTGACGGCCTTTAATCTCTTGGGTCTCGCCATCGTGTTTCCCTATCTGTGGCTGTACCTCAGCGAGGTAGCGATTGGTTTTGTAAAGCTATTTCTCGGGATAGTCTTGCTCATTTTTATTGCAAGACAGTGGCTACATTTGCCCTGGCGAGTGGCGGCAGTTGCGTTGGCCTTCATCACGTTCTTTCATGCCTTTATAACGGCGGTGCATGACGGCGGTATTTGGGGCGTTGGCGCCATTTGGATGGTGGCGCTGGGTACGCCAATCCTTTGGATATTTGGTGTTCGAACGGTCTACCTTGTGGCCGGCATTGGGGTTGTTGGCGGCATCGCGCTGTATGCGGTCGGCAATGTGGGTCTCATCGATTGGGCACCTATCCATACGACGCCTGTCGCCGTCGCGGGGATTAAATTATTCCTTCTGGCGATATTCTTGTTTGGACTGCCAACCACCGCTTTGATGATCCAAAAATGGCTATTGGTTTTTCAGGCGAAGCGCATCAAGAAGATTGAGAACACGCAGCGATCAATTCTGAAAGCGCGTCAAGCTCACGCAAATTTTGTGTCCGCTGTGAGTCACGAGCTCCGAACCCCCTTGAATGCGGTCATGGGGTTTATACAGACCCCACCAACCGGACTCTCGTTGACGAGTAGAAACCGCGAGTTGTTGAGCGATTTAGGGCACTCCTCTAAGCACCTGGTCACGGTTATCGACGACTTGCTTGATCTGTCGCGGTTGCAGGTTGGTTCGTTTGTTTTGAGGGCGCAACCAAACGATCTTGAAGAATGGACTCAAAAATTCCCCAAAATTTTTGGTAAGACCTCACGTCAAAAGAACGTGTCGTTTCTCGTTAAATACGACGAACGTATCCCCCTGCGACTATTGTTTGATAGCGATCGCCTGACGCAAGTGATCATCAATTTATTGAGCAACGCGTCGAAGTTCACGAGCAAAGGTCAAATCGTGCTGCAGATTGATTTGATGGACATCAATCAGGCTAGTGGTATCGCATCCATCGGATTTCTCGTTACCGATACAGGGATAGGCTTAACGGAAGAGCAAATAACAGCCGTCTTTGAAAGGGCATCGAAGACGAGTCTCTCCACACGGGAAGGCTACGGTGGCAACGGTATTGGTCTGTCTGTATCGCAAGCGATTGTCAGGGTGATGGGCGGCAATATATCCGTCACAAGTCGTCTCGGTGAGGGCTGCGCATTTGGCTTTCAGCTCGATATGCCCATTTCAAACCTGCCTGCCGTCAGCCCAACACTTATCCGGACGGATATCGCTGTTCGGCTGAAAGGCCTGCGTGTCTTGATTGTTGATGACGTGAAAATAAACCGTACGGTACTCACCAGGCTCTTGCAGTCACGTGTGGTGGATGCGGTGGTGTTTGAGGCCGAGAATGGCTGTGAGGCGATTGAGTTAGCCAAAGCCCACGACATAGACATTATTTTGATGGACTTATTGATGCCTGTGATGGGCGGGCTTGAAGCGACCCGACGGTTACGTGCCTCTGGTGACTACATGGGGCCTGTGCTGGCCGTGACGGCAGATACCAGTGATCAAACAGCGAGCGCCTGCGAAGCCGCTGGGATACAAGGGGTGGTAACGAAGCCGTTCGTACATGCCGCAATACTCGAAAAAATGGTGTCTGTGTTGACACCGACGGTACCTACCGTTTCTACTGGCGCCGCCTTACGAGTCGCGCCGCTAGATGCGGCTAAGTGGAGCACACCGAATCTTAGGCAGGGCGCGCAGGCCACGCAGGCCACGCAGGCCACGCAGGCCACTGGGGGAGCGGCTAAGCGCAAGGGTAGCGAGGGTGATGAAGACGGTGATTGGTTTGCGCAAAACAAGCCTGCTTGGTTATGGGCACTTGTAAATAGTGGTGTGCGCAACGTTATTGATCTGGTGATTTTGGCCGGAGCCGTTTTTTCTTTTCTGTATGCAGTTTTTGCCCCCGCACCCTTGCTTCAATGGATGTATCTGGGATTGGGTGTGATTCAGTGCTTACTGTTAATGGGCGGCCGTATTTTTAAATGGCGTGACATCGCCGTCATTTATACATTCGCCTTTTCTTGCCACTTGGCGACCACGGTACTTGTTCTGTGGTCGGGGGGCATTGGAAGCAGTGCAACGTGCTTTTTCTTTGCGGTCCCCTTGCTGATGGTTGTGCTTGAGATACCTTGCATGAAAATTTTCGTACCACTGATTTTGGTCACGATTTTTGGTATCGGTTGGGTGCAAGGTAGCGGCTATTTGATGATCCCCAGTGTGGAAGTCATGGAGGCGAATGCTTTTTGGCCCTTGCTCCTTTACTTTGGTCTTGCGGGCAGTTTTTCTCTGGTTCCTGTTTTACGTGTGGCGGTGTACGGGCGCTTCTTATCCGATCTGCGTGCCAAACGTAAAAAGTTGATTGACTCCATTCAGGTGCTCTCAACGGCCAACTATCACCAGCGCGAATTTGTTGCGAGTGTGAGTCATGAGTTGCGCGCGCCGGTTCACGCGATGTCTATGGCGCTGGAGGATGTGGATACCGCGGGTATCGACCCCATTAAAAATGAGGCAGGGCTGGGTGAGGTGCAAGTGTCCATCTGGCAGCTATTGCGCTCGGTCGACAACTTGCTTGACTATGCCGCATTGTTTGCGGGTAGGCTGGGTTTAAACGTCGTTCAGGTGGCGTTGCCTGGGTTCTTTGACAACCTTGTAGCGGTCTTGGTTAGTCCGGATTTTGTGCGGGAAGAGTCCCGGATAACACGCCGTGTGACACTCAGCGTGGACCCTGACTTGCCGTCGTGGGTGCGATTGGATCCGCGCCGTTTGACCCAGGTATTGACCGAGCTATGTCGCAATGCGTATGCATCCTCGCGGAACTCGGCGATTGCTATTGATGTCGGTTCGGTGGTTGATGCAGCCGCAGGCGTGGTGCACGTGTCTATCGCGGTCACCGATAGCGGTGGTGGAATCAGTGAGAAAGATCAGCAAAATATTTTTGATCCGTTTTTACCGCTGAGTGGCTCGGTTTCTCGTGACACGGGCGGCGTTGGCTTGGGCCTACCCATTGCCTACTCTCTGGTGCGATTAATGAATGGCAATGTGTTGCTGCAAAGTGAGATGGGCGTGGGAAGCACGTTCACAGTCACGTTGCAGCTGCCAATTGTTGACGCACCAAAACCGCCGAGCGCTGCGGCAACATTGCCCGTTCAGCGCACACAGCACGGTCAGGTTTTGGTTGTCGATGACAGCGAGCAAACCCTGCTGATTGTCGGGCGACTTATCAACAAAAATTTTCCGAACGTAACGGTCTTGGTCGCCAGCGATGCCGAGGACGCCATTCGAATGTTTGCCTTGCAACCCATACAAGTCGTTCTGATGGATATGCTGATGCCGACAGTAGACGGGTTAACTGCGACGCGACGTATGCGTTTCCGAGGTCGAGTCTTCCCGGGCCGAGAAGGCTTGCATTATTGGCTTTACGGCGGATGGTAGTGATGAGGCGCGCATGGCCTGTCTATCCGCCGGCATGGATGACCTTATCTTGAAGCCCTTTCATCACCAAGCCCTTTTAGACCGCATTGGTAAGGCATTGAGCGATAGACAGTAAGTGCCAAGCGACCCGCTTGCTCACGCCTTTATTGCGGCGACGTTGACGCGGGACTGCGGTTCAAAATAACAATGGTGGCGATGATGCAAAACGCGCCCAACCAGTCGAACACGCCAAATGGCACGCTGAGCCACACCACGGAGGTAATCGCTGCCGATAAGGGTTCCCCACACGCCAGAAGGCTGGATTTTTCTGGGCCAATTTTCTTGACCGCATTGAGGTAGCCTACAAAGGAAATGACGGTGCCGAAGATCACGATGAATGCGACAGCAGCGACGGTGGATGCCTCCCAGGTGCCTTGGACCGTCCACGGGTTGTGCAGGAGGCTAAAGCCCACGCCACCAATCAGCATGGCCCAGCCAACCAGTACCGTTGCCTCGTAGTAGCGCAGCAAGCGCATGGGTTGAATACTGCAAAACGCAAGCGCAACGGCAGAGGACAAGCCCCAGAACAGGGCCCAGCTGGAAATCTCTAGCTTGCTGAGTTCACCATGTGTGGCGAGCAGCAAAGTGCCCACGAACGCCAATACAACGGCCCCGGCTTCTTTTGGCGTTGGGAGGCGGCGGCGCAGGATGACAAAGTAAATCACAATCAGCGTCGGACCGACGTATTGCAGCACCGTGCCTGTCGCGGCGTTGGAGTGGCGGATCGCTGCAAAGTAGGTGTACTGAACGCCAAGCATGCCGATTAACCCGAAGATGAGCAGACTGGGCCACGCACGCTGGTCTCGCCAAATCGCACCTACAGCCCGCCCACGTAGCTTCGCGTACAGCAGCAAGATGCCCCCCGCGCTCAGGAGGCGAAAGCTGACCAACCAGTCAACGGTGAGGCCTTTGTTTTGAAAGACATATTGGGCGCACGCGCCCGCGACGCCCCAGAAAATAGCCGACATGATGGCCAGTCCGGCTCCGAGCTTGCTGTCTGATATTTCTAGGGGTAGCGACATGCGCCTTAGGCTTTGGTTGGGTGGGAGAGAGGCCTGAGGGGCTGCCAGCATGCGATTTTACTGTCTATTCTCGCCCCGGTCTGGCNCCGGCGCGAGCCAGCATCGCAATGCGATATACATCCGAGCTTGGCAATGTTTCTAGCATTTATATACTACAAAATTATAATCTAATGTAAAATAATAATTAAATAATAATATTATGCAATTATATGACTATTACTAAAACACCAAAACGCGATGCGGGACCTGTCATGCCAAGAGCAGCTGTCTTTTGTGAGGGGCAGTTTGCCAAAATTGACGGTAAAACAGCCAATGGTTTGGTGCGGCATTCAGAGCGCTATGCCGTGATCGGGGTCGTGGACAGCACCCGCGCGGGGTTAGATAGTGGCACGGTACTGGATGGTAAGAAAAACGATATTCCCATCTTCGCGTCCTTGGCTCAACTCATTGCGCACACCGGCTCGACGCCAGAGACGTTTATTTACGGTGTCGCACCCTCCGATGGCAAGTTGCCCAGCGCTCATAGGGCGGTGGTCCTTGAAGCGATCCGTTCAGGCATGAACATTGTTTGCGGGTTGCATATGTATTTGGGCGAGGACACAGAAATGGTGCACGCCAGCAAAGCCTCGGGTGTGTCCATACACGACGTACGCAAGCCGCCGCCCATCCATGAACTGCGCGTGTTTGATGGCTCAGTGACGAACGTGCGGGCGGTTCGTATTGCGGTGCTAGGAACCGATTGCGCCATAGGCAAGCGGACGACGGCCACCATTTTGACGGATGCACTCAATGCCCATGGGATTCGCACGGTCCTCGTGGGCACTGGGCAAACCGGCTTGATGCAGGGGGCGCGATACGGCGTGGCGATGGATGCGATACCGCCGCAATTTCTTTGTGGTCAGCTCGAAGGGGAGGTGGTCAAGGCCGATGACGAACAACAGCCTGATGTGATTGTGGTTGAAGGACAAGGCGCTTTAAGTCACCCCGCTTTTTGTACCTCGGCGTCTATCCTGCGAGGCAGTCAACCACAAGGCGTGATCATCCAGCACGCGCCTGAGCGGGTGTGGCGCGTTGACTTTCCTAAGATGCCTGTCGCCAGCCCTGCCCAAGAAATCGCACTATCCAGTCATTCGCCGATACCAAGGTCATTGGTTTAACCTTAAACCATGAGGGAATGGGCGACGATGCGGCGATTCAAAGCGCCATCAATCAACTGACGACCGCGTTGGGCTTGCCTGTCACCGATGCGTTGCGGCGCCCAACGCAGGCCTTGGTGGATATGGTGTGCGATGCCTTCCCTGTGCTTAAGGCGTGTCGTGAGCCGCTGACGGTTTGAACCCGCTACCACGCATAGATATCGATACGCAGGTCATACGCCGGAACGCCCAGTTCTTGTGTAACCGTCTCGGACGCGTTGGGATCAGTGTCACAGGGGTCACGAAAGGGGTCGGTGGCCACCCGGCAGTCGCGCAAGCCATGCTAGACGGCGGTGTGGTTGGGCTAGCCGACTCGCGGTTGGACAATGTGATGCGGTTGCGCACGGCTGGGATCACCTGTCCGATCAGTCTGATTCGCGCGCCTATGCGTGCTGAGATGGCCGGTGTGGTGGCGTATTGCACCAACAGCTACAACACCGAGCTGGAGACCATCGCCCTGCTGGGCGCCGCGGCACTAGCGGTTGGCCGCGTGCACGGTGTCATGCTGATGGTGGAGGTTGGCGATAGCCGCGAGGGGCTGTTGCTGCGTGATTTGCCCGCCTTTGTCTCAGCGGTACATAGGCATAGTGGCTTGAGGCTAGACGGTGTGGGCGTCAACTTTGCGTGTCTGTCTGGCGTGCCACCCACGACCGCAGCGCTGCTGTATTTGTGTGCGGCTATTGCGACGGCGGAGTCGGCCTCGGGCATCCGCATTCCCCAACTTTCGGGCGGTAACTCGGCCTCATTACCTCTGCTACTCACCGGGCCAGACCACGCGCGGGTGAATAACCTGCGGCTGGGCGAGTCCATTTTGCTCGGGTGTGAGCCGGTGAGTGGACGCCTGATCAACGGGCTGTCGGATACCGCTTTTGGCCTGGTTGCTGAGGTCATTGAGTCCAGCCACAAATCGCATCGCGTGACCGTCGCCACCACCAGGCCAGTGGACATATCCAACCAAGTGGTTTTAGCGCTGGGCTCGCAGGACACGGATATTCAAGGGTTGGGCTTCCCTCTGGGGTGTACGCTGGCCGGTTCAACCAGCGACCATTCGGTGCTGGATACAGGGAAGCGCAGGCGCACGGTTGGCTCGGAGGTGGCATTGACTATGAACTACAGTGCGCTCAGCCGCGCCATGGCCGTTACGGCTATTTCCAAGCGCCTGTGCGTCAAGCCACAACCTGCGGTTGGCGTTGCGAGGCGTCCGTCTGTTTTGCTGCGGGCCTAACAGAGTAGCGCGTCAAAATAACGGGCCAGCTCGTCCGTTGCATCTAGCGGCAAAATGTTCGCCGTGTATTGGTCGGGGCGAACAATCACCATGCAGCCCTTGGACCGACTGATACCCCTGGTTTCGAAAATGTCTGCACCACTGCGGGTATCGATAGTGAATATCTTTTCGTAGTCAACGAGTCCGAATATCCCTTTTCTAGGCAAGAGTAGGGTGGGCATATCCGCGATCTCAAGCGCACGGTTACCTTGTTGAAAAATGGCACGCACGTCAATCACGGCATCGAGGTCGCTATCGGCTGGCGTGTATTTCTGGGTGGGAGACGTGGGGTCCTCCGCGAGATAACGACACAAGCGATCAAGGGCACTGTTTTTTGTTGCGCCCGCCTCGTCGGCAAACACAAAGAGACGCCAACGCGCATCGGCCTGGACGGTATGTCCCAACTGCATGGGTTTGCCATCGGCTAGGCGCGTGACCAGCGAAGAATGAAAGCGTTTGCCCAGTTCAAACCCAGTCGCCAAATGCTGGTGGGTCGACGCGGCGGTGAGGGAAGAGGGCTGGTAATGAATCGCCGTGCCAGCGGTGTAGCGTCCGCTCTTTATGAAGTAGCTTTCAAACGTGTCGGGACTGACGCCTTGCGCCGTTGTCGCCGCCCCAGCGACTGGTTTGGCGCTGAGTATGGCCGCCCACTCGCGGTCAAAATCGATGAGGTCTTGTGCCACCGCTTGACGTTCTTCTGAGTAAGTGCGTAGTAGCTGAGGGCGACTCTGGCCTTTCAAGACGCTGGCTAGTTTCCAGCCCAAATTGAAGGCGTCACCCATAGAAACGTTCATGCCTTGTCCCGCCTTTGGGCTGTGCGTGTGACAGGCATCACCAGCAATGAACACATGGGGGTGCTGTGTTGAGCTTGCCGCTAAGGCGGCGTCGTCGAAGGCACGCGTTAACCGTTGCCCAATTTCATAGACCGACCACCAAACGACGTCCTTGACGTCTAGTGTGTAGGGGTGAAATACACGGTTGGCTTTGGCAATGAGATCCTCGACCACGATCTGCCGGTCTGCGACACGCTCTGTCTTCTCGAGCTTGTCCATCTCAACATAGATGCGCACTAAGTAACCGCCTTCGCGTGGAATCAAGACGATAGCGCCTTGATCGGTCGATTGAATGAGCGACTTCATGCGAATGTCAGGGAAGTCGGTGACGGCCAAAACATCCATGACCCCCCATGCTTGGTTGGCTGAGTCGCCTTCGAGCGTCAAGCCAATGGCGCGTCGGACTTGGCTGCGTGCGCCATCACAACCGATGACGAAGCGCGCAGAAACCGTCTCAATCTCGCCAGCATGCGCCGCGCCTGATCGCTCAAAGCGGGCGCTCACAGCATGGTCAAGCGGCCCAGCAGCCGGGTTGACCTCAAGGTCTAGCAGGCGCCTCGCGTAATGGGGGTGGAGCTGCGCTGGCCCCGTGCGCATGGCCTCCAGGTAAAAGTCATGCACCCGCGCTTGGTTCAAAATGACGTGTGGGAACTCCGAGAGACCCTCTTCGGTATCGAAAATTTGTCCCGCCCGCTTGATGTGTTGTGGTGCGCTGGGATCTGGTTTCCAGAACGTTGTCTCGTTGACCCAGTAGGCTTCCTGCAAAAGTTTCTCTACGAATCCAAAGGCATTGAACATCTCCATGCTGCGGCATGACACACCGTCGGCCTGCCCCTTCTCTAGCGGCCCCGTTTTTTGCTCCACGATACAGGTGCTTATTTCAGGAAATGCGGCGAGCTGCGTGGCCAATGTGAGACCAGCAGGGCCACAGCCAACAATCAATACATCGACCGTTTCGGGCAGTTTCCCCGGCGCACCTTGCTCGGCTGCGCGTGATTGCGCCTTTTCTGAGGGTGATAAGCGTGGGTCGCCGGCGGTGTAGCCGTTTAAGTGAAATTGCATAAAGGTCTTGTGTTGATCTACGGGTTGGCTTGGGTCGCTTTGCCGTGTAAATATAGTTTAGTTTTATTGGTTGGGCTGTCAGGCGCGCAGAGACGGGGGAAGGGGATGGGCATGGGAGAATGTGTTTTTCTCAAAAGACCTCGTCGGGGGCAAGCCACCATGTCCATGCGACCATCGCGCACCCCATCGCCATCGTTGTCTTTTGTGTTGCTGATGGCGACCATGATGTCGGTTGCGGCTATCTCCATTGACGCCATGTTGCCCGCTCTGGGGCAAATTGGACAAGACCTAGGGTCAGCGTTCCCTAACCAGTCGCAGCTCATCATCTCGGCGGTGTTTGTTGGGATGGGGGTCGGGCAGTTGATCGCAGGCCCCATATCCGATGCTGTCGGCCGAAAGCCCCTGCTGATGGGGTGTCTGTTGTTGTATGTGTTGGGTGCCTTGATATGCCTATTCGCATCCACGATGACGCCTATGCTGATTGGGCGCGTGATTCAAGGCTTGGGGGCGGCGGGCCCTTGGGTGTCGTGCGTGTCGATATTGCGTGACAAGTTTGGGGGTCGGGAGATGGCCAAGGTGCTCTCTCTGGTCATGACGGTCTTCATCACTGCCCCTGTTTTGGCACCCGCCTTGGGTCAAGGATTGATGCTACTGACCCACTGGCGTGTGATCTTTGTGTTCTTCGTTGTCTATGCGGTGGCTGTGGGCGTGTGGGCACTGATTGCATTGGACGAAACCTTGCCCCCAGAGAAGCGTGTGCCGTGGCGCGTGAAAACGATTTGGCATGGCTTTAAGGAGGTGCTGGCCCACCAAGCGACACGCCAGTACGCCTTGGCTATGGGCTTGGTCTTCGCGTGCTTTATTGGCTACCTCACCTCGATTCAACAGATCTTCCAAGTCCAGTATCAGGTGGGGGGGTGTTTGTGGTTTATTTCGGCCTGCAAGCGCTGGGGTTTGGCGTCTCGTCGCTGATCAATGCGCGGTTTGTCGAGCAATTTGGCATGCGTTACATCGTGATGCGTGGGTTATTGGCGGTCGTGCTGATCGGCGGCGTGGTCGCCACGTTAAGCGCCTTTTTCATTGTGCCTTTTTGGATCTTCTTTACGTTTGGACTAGTGTCCTTGTTTTGTATTGGTTTGCTGTTTGGCAATTTGAACGCGCTCGCTATGGAGCCGATGGGGCACATTGCAGGGACCGCAGCGGCCATTGTGGCGGCCATTGCCAACGTGATCTCCATTAGCTTGGGCACGCTGGTCGGGCAGCTTTATGCGGGTACCTTGCTGCCGGTGGCTTTGAGCTTCGTTGTACTCGGATTGCTGGCCTTGCGCTTGGTGCTTAGCGCAGATCGTGTGGGTTGATTAAAGGATTGATCAAGGGGGTGATGAAGGCGTTTGTGCGAGCAAACTCTCGATCACACGCTGCACTTGGAAGGCAACATCAAAGTCAGGCAGGCTGTGAGATTGGCCACGCATAAGGGCGGCCAGCTGGCTGAGCTGGGCTTGATAGGTTGCGCCGCGCGGATCGGCGTCTTGCGTGAGTACCAAGCCATCTGGGTGCGTGCTGTCCCGACGCGTCAGTTGATACCAATTTTCTAACCGCCATTCCGCTTTCGCAGTCAAAAAACGTGCGCTAACCGTTTCTTGTGGCTCGCCCCCTGTGGTGGCCACCAGCGTAACGGGCACGTTGCCGGCGTGCAGAAATGCGCTGAGTTGTGTCTCCGCACGCTCTGGGCTCGGGCGTTGACCTTGCACAGCGTCAATGTGTACCGAGCCGAAAAGACGAAACAGCAAATAGATAAAGTGTGAGGTCACCTCGCGCGTGAAGCCGCCTTGCGCGGCGCCGCTGAGCCAGTCAGCGTGGGCTTGAAAGGGGCGCGGCCACTGGTGAAAGTGCAGCCGAATGTGTATGTGCTCTAGGGGGTCTTCGCTTTGCGCAATGTCGCGTTGCAAATGTTGCACGGCGGGGGCAGAGGCGAAAACGAAGTTGACGGCGTGTGGCAAACCGCTTTGTTGCATGACGGACACGAGGTCTGCCGAGTCTTGAAGGTCTACGCCTAGAGGCTTCTCACACAAGATCGCTTTGCCGTGTT
>JGI20157J14317_10001900_pt1 | contig 18497 bp, 24 predicted proteins | sample COG_07_FD_14317 | JGI IMG/M metagenome (IMG submission 14317)
GTTGTGTGTAATACTAGTTTTGCTCAAAGAATACAACACCTTCATTACTAGTATCTAATTCGTCTAATTCGTACCCGTCCCAAGCCCCTTTTTCTTCTGCTATTTTTTTAGCATCTTCTCTGTTCTTTGCATTTATTACAATAACTGATAATCCGTAATTCGTGTCCCAATTCGCTATATATGTTTTCATTTTAATAAAGTTTGTGGCTTAAATTCCGCACTACACACAACAATGTATATAGTTTATAAGCCTAATTAATATTTGTTTTTAATTTGTAATTTTCTGCTATGGCTTACAAAACCATATACTCAACGTTGTACAAATCTACTATCTATTTATTTAATACACAAGCTTTTTTATCTATTTTTTTTTCTATTATATCGAATAAATACGTAAGTGTCTGAACCTCATTAGATTGAGCCTGATAATTTTTTCTTAAAATATCGTTTGACATCTTCGAGGATATTACTCCTTCTATTTCTAGCTCTATCTCTTGTAGTGATTTATGAGCAAAGAATAACTTAGCCTCTAATTTATTAGAAGCTCTTTCTAGTAATTGGTCTGTAGTTAGTTTTGTAGTTTCTATCATTATAAAGTTTTTTTAGTCTTATAACCTAACTGCTTTAACAGTTCTATAGCCATATCTTCGTCTTCGTGGTATTCAAATTCATAATCCATAATTAAAAGTGTTTTAAAGTTAAATTCTATGCAAATATATATTAAATTTATTTACTGTGCAAGTTTTTTAGCTATTTGTTTTAAAATATTTTGTTGTTTAATAGATAAATTATTTCTAGACATTATACTAGTGAGAAAAGATACTTCCCATTTATTATTAGTTTTTAATATTAAGCCTTTAATAACATTACGTTTAGATATGATTCGTTGAGTATTTGTCTTAGCTCTTTCTTTTAGTATCTTATTGTCAAGTTGAATATCTTTAGCTTTTTGTTTTTTAAGATTAGCTTCTTTTTTAATAATTTCTAATCTCTTTAAGTTGTATTCTATTTGTTCTTTAGTCATTATTTAGGTTTTTAGTGTTTATTTATATAATTAAGATGTCTGTAAAATGTAGCTTTAGAAATTCCTATTGCTTTATATATCATTTCGTTAGGTACATCATTTGCTACCTCTAGTATTAACTCTATTTTTTTTAATGGTTTTAAGTTTTTACTAGATATTTTTACTATTGTTTTATATTTCTTATCTAATTCCTTCTTAGTCTTTAATTCTTTTAACTGTGTATCTTTAAATATTTTATTATCTCTGTCTTGCAATTCCTTACTCCACCTGTACATTGTAAATATTAAAACAGATTTATACTCTTTCTCTGTATCAAAAAGCTTTACTGATTGATTAATCCACTTACCTTTTATTTTAGCTTTCCAAACATAACTATACCCATCAAATACAGATTTGTGATTTAATAAGTTAGTTAGAGATTTAAGGTCTTCATAAGACCAAGATGTAGTATATTTTTTACTTATCATATTAAAGTAGTTTTTTATGTAATAGTTAATTATTAAGCAAACCTACAAAAAATAAACGAGACTACCAAGTAAAAGTAAATAAAATTCATAATTAAATAAAAGCAAAATCTACAGAAGTCGGAATCTACAGAAGTCAAAATCTACTAAAGACTCTTCTACATAGGTAGAATTATCTGTAGATAAAGTAGTTTGTAGTAGAAGTTTTTAGTAAGAAAAGTAACCAAAAAAAAGGCTTCTTTAAGAGTAGTTTTTTTGTTTTTGCAGAGTATTGGTTTTCAGTGAGTTACGTTGATTTTTGAGACAGATACTTTTTTCTCTTTGTCTCATTTACTAAAAGTTTTGTATATCTTTTATTGCCTTTAGTTTATCTCTAAACTCTTCGAATACTTCCAACCATTCAGCGTCTGACATTTTGTAGATTTGTCTAGATTTTATAAGTAGCTCTTCTGCTAATTCAGTTCCTATTTTAAGAGAGTATTCAAATTGTCTACCATATTCGAACCTATTACACTTTCTACATTGAGCGTGTACATTCTGCTCATCATATCTAGTAGCCATCTTAGCTCTAGAAATAAAGTGTCCGCTATCCGATTCTGTAAAGTGTATTGGTTTGTTGCAGGATATACATTTGCAGTAACCTGAGTCGTTATCTGCGTCTCTTCTACGTACGTATTCGTGAAAGACTTTATCTATTTTAGTTTTCCAATATTTTTGCGTCTTCTTTTTAACTGCCATAACATAAGGTAAAAAACAGGAGTACCAATGTCAAAACCCTACAAAATCTATCGATACTTTTCCCTGTTAGTATTTATTTAAAAACAGTTTTAAAGCGTTTTAAGGCATTACTTAATATATTTGTCCACTACCTTTCTAGCAAAGCTCCTGAAGCCTAAGACATCTATAACAATAGCTCCTAAGACATACTTATACCAATTAGGTAACTTATCTAGGTTTTCGTAAGATATTCTTATGTCTTCTGAAAGATTTGTATATTGAGAAGTATTATAAGCAATTATAAAAGGTGTTACTGTAGCAATAACTACAGGTACTAAAAAAAGGTATGTAATAACCTCGTCTTTCCACGTCTTAGATTTTTGTCTATTAGTGATTAAGTCTATTTGATTGTCGGAATCCGTGTTAGACAGAATCCTATCTACAGTAGCTTTAGTCTGAGCTTCTACAATAGCAAAATCTTGCTTCTGTTTTACTGCTTTTAATTCTGCTTTACGTGCTAAGTAGTCTTTACCTATGCCTAATAAGTTTCCTATTATGCTGAATATATTCATTATCGTTCGTATAAGTTTATAATATAATCGTATTCTTTAGAAACATCAAAAGAAGGACAGGCTTTTGAACTAAATTCATTGTGTCCGTGCAATGTAGCGTCTTCATAAGAAGCCATTAAATTGGAAAGTAAGTTATGTAATGAGTCTTTTTGGTCTTGTGTCCTAGTATCTTTAGGATTTAATTCTCTATCTACTCCACCAACATAAGAAACCCCTATAGAATTTCTATTATATCCTTTTACGTGAGCACCTTGTTTCTCTTCTGGACGTCCTCTTTCTATTGTACCGTCTAATAAGATTAAATAATGATATCCAATATCTGACCAACCTCTTTCTAAGTGCCATCTTCTGACAGTATCTAAACTAACAGGAGCACCTTCTCTAGTAGCTGTGCAATGAACTATTATTTTATTTATATCTCTCATATTAATTATACTTTATGTCTTTAAATTTACCGTTAAGTTTCTCAAAAGTCGTATTCATATCTTTAGGAAGTAAATCTATTCCCATTGCCCACATATCAAAAACAGCTAAAACTCTCTCAAAGTTATTAGGGTGAAAACTACTACCAAATATAGCAGATATCCTATGCTCAAAAGACTGAACTACATCAAATCTAAAGCCTTCAAAAAGTCTTATAACGTGGTCTACATTTTTAGGGGATATTCCTTTACTAAGCCATAGAGACTTAATCTCTCTCACATAATTTATATGCATCTGTGATTGCTTCTCTAGTATTAACTTCTTTAACGTATCTGTTGACATACTAGATATGTCTTTAGTTAATAGTATTTCTCTCATTAAAAACTGACAACTTATAGACTTTTGTTTTGCGAAATCTAAACACATTCTGGACTTTGTAGAATCGTATTTGTTATTCGTGTAAAATTTCATATTAGACACCTCTTTAACTACTCTAGAAAACGTTCTAAATATATCGTGGTCTATAAGAGCTGATATCTTTGTAATTTGCTTCGTGTCTTCTCTAAAAGTAAATTTTTTGAATTTATTTTGTATTTGTTTTCTTAATGTAAAAATAATTAAAGAAGATACAATAGTGGTAGAGATTAAATATTGGTTTTCTAATTTATAGAATAGGTTGTTCAATAAGTCTAGCAAGTTCATTTTTAGTGCATTATTAGTTTTTTTAAAAACAATTATTTATTTATTATATACTTAATAGAGTTTATTTCTTTTTGCATCATATCTAATTGCCTATTCTGAAAATCTATCTGTAGGTTTTGTTCTTTAATAGTTTCAATTAGTAAATTAATCTTGTCTTCCATATTATATCTCCCAACCTCCGAAAGTACTTTTCTTAATTGGCTTTATATCGTCATTATTATTTGTTAAGTATTCACTAAATTTAGTAGGATTAGCACAAAGATAGTCTATAAGTCTCTTAGCATAGTGCTGAGCAGTATCCCTAGTAGCTTCTGTCATTTGTTCCATATCTTCTCTAGTAAGTGTATTACTATTTTCAGAGGTATGTTTAAACACTCCTTTGTTGTTAATAGTATATTGACTAAAAGGTAAGTATTCTAAGAGGCTGTATTGAGCTAAAATAGGTTTTATATATGTAGATACCAAAGAAGCGTAATCACCGCTTAAAGTGCCTCCTATGATGTCTGACTGCAATCTCTCGTATAAATTAGTACCGATTAATTCGTGTACGTGTATATCTTGAGCGATTTCAACGTATTGTATTACTTTGTCAAAATCTATATTCCCTGAGAGAGGAGTGAATCTTACTAAGTCCTCTCTATTAATTAATAATGCTTTACTCATTTTACTTTCTTTTTTTAGTTGGTTTTACATAAGAAGGATGGTGACCTTTGTCTCCTCTATCTATTTGAGCTTCTGCTACTCTTTTGTCGTTTTTCCATTTACCTCTCTTAGGGTCGAAATTAGTTTCTTTAATTGCTTGAGCTACAGAAGTCTTTTTAACTCCATTCATAGCACCACCACCCCAAGCTTCACCGTTAACCTTTTTACGCTTAACATAGATACGTCTTTCGAATTTGTGATAACAATTAACACCGCCTTTGTGCTTCCAAATGCTATAGGGTTGTTTATTATGACCTAAGGCAGAATTAACACCGTCAGACTGCATCTTTATAATGTCTTCTTTACGGTATAATCTACTAGCTGACTCCATAGCTCTACAGAATCCCCTTTGCTTTCCCCCTGAACTCTTACCGTGTTTGTGAGAGCCTTGAACATAAGCGTATCTTACCTTTACAAAATTAGTATCCTGTATAGAATCTTTAGTCCTATTATCTGCAGGAGCTTGAGAAGATAAATTAACTTCGTGAGAGTTTAAAATCTTTTCCCAATCTTCGCTCTCCTCTTCATTGTCATCTACTCTAGCATCTACTAAATCCCATTCGTCTTCGTTTATGGTTTCTCCTTTTTTAGAGAGGTATGTTAGCCATTCTACTTGCTCCTCTGGATTAAAATTTGCAGATAAATTCTGCTCTTTTTTATTGTCTTTTTTATCTTCTTTAGATACGTCTTTAGTTTTGTTTACTGCCTCATTGTCTTCTACTACCTCTGCATCTTCTACATCTTGGTCTTCTGTAGTTACTTCAATAGGTTGGCTAGTAATAAAGAACATTTCTGAAACCTCTCCGTTAGTCTCTAAAATCTCTTCTAAGCCTTCTATTATCTCATCTTGGTAAGTGCTAATAACTGTAGCGTTAAACATCTGAGAAGCTACTAAAATCTCGTCAGCGTTTGAACTAAATCCAGATGCATCTTTAATCCCTAATAACATAGGAGACGTTACTCTGTGTCCTACTAAAATTTTATGCATTGCTTCATTAGCTAAATACTCATAATGAGAAGGTGCATCATTTAAAGAAATATCTTCAACTGTTGCTTTATTATCTGCAGAATCATTAAAAGCTACTATAACTTTCTGACCTCTTGAGCCTGTTAACTTTCCTTTCACATCTCTAGTAATCTCTTGTCTTTGATTAGCGTCAGGGACTCCGTTATTAAAGTTTATAACCTTAGTACCTGAGAATGAGTTCTTTGCCTCATTTAATAAGTAGTCACTAATTTCATTTTCAAGCTCAGCATAAGGTAAAGCTCCACTATAGTCTACAGGACTAAAATAAGAGTATCCACTTACATAAGGTTTTAAAACAAATAGCTCTATCTTCTCTTTAGAAGTTCCGAAAGAAGGAATCTTTTTAAGAACATCTTTAGGTGATTTGTTTACCCAATCTGGATGGTAGTAGTAGTTTTCTATTACTCCGTCAGCATTCATTTTCTCAGGTCGAATAGTATGTATAGGAAAGTGTTTAATCTTAACGACTTTTCTGTCGTTACCTGACTTATTATATATAACTTGCATAGAAGCCTGTCCTAGCATTTTACGCTCCTGTATAATCTTCTTAAGACACCTGTGCCCTATTACATCTCTTAAAGCTTTAACCTCTGCAGAATCAGCTTCTAAGCCTTCAATGCTTAAACCTCTACCGTAGATTAAATCTGATATAGAGCGAATAGATGCATTATTAGTAGCTGACTGTAAATAGTTGTTTATAAGAAATCTATAATAATCATTGTCATCACCGTAAGAGACATAGTCTTTATGCTTCTCTTCTACAGCTTTAGGCATTTCATACCCACTTAAACTTATTAAATCTATCATATTAATTTATTATTACGTATTCGTTTGTAGTGTTATTTTTAACGTACTTAGTATTATTGTGTATAGATACACTATTTGCATCTACATCTGTAGCGTAAGCTTTTCCTCTGTAAACTACTACACCATCTAAAGTAGCTTTAATCGCATAGAAAGCATTATTTTCTAAAGTTAACCCATCTGTATAGAAATCTGCAGAAAGTCTCTGAGAATAGCTATTATTAGCTAATAGGTTGTAATTAGTTGAAGGAGTGCTAAAGTTTACGCCTGCTACATCGTTACCGTCTTTAGTCATAGTCCAAACCAAAGTAGAAGCTACTGCTAATTCAGTAGATATCTTTAGGTTTAAGAATAAGCTTACAGCACCTTCTGTAGTTGTATTTATGTAATTCATTTAGTTACTTTATTTAAAAACAGTTTTAAGCAAAAAAAAAGCTACCTTTTACAGTAGCCTTTAATAATTCAATAATCTAGGTATTAAGCACCTACAGTAATAGCGAAATCAGTTGCTAAAACGCCTACGTAGGACTTAGCTAATCCTTTCTCCATTCCTGCGAATACTAATTCATATCCACTTTTGTCTCCTAAAGAAGCTCCTGTACTTGTTGTAGCATTCATTTCTACACCAAATTCTTCACCCATAACCCATAGTAAACCGTTGTTATCTTCAATGATAATGTGAGGTCTTCCATAAGCTAAAAGCTTTACTTCTTTGTGAGTTGTAGCATCTTGTTTCTTTAAAGATACTGTTAAAGTTTGTTCTGCAAATGTAGTACCGTTATCTCTTGAAGATGTTAACGATTGGTCAAATGTAGATGTACCTTTAAGGTCATATTTAAAAGCAGAAGGCGTAGTCGCCGTTACTCCTGTTATTGTTTCATCTGTTACTGCGAACCCCTCTGGAGCTCCATAGTTGATAAAATAGATAGCGTTCAAGCCTCCTACTGAGTCTTTACATCCTTCTAATCTACCAGCTGAAATATTGCAAGCCATAATTTTTTTGATTTAAGTTATTAATTATTAGATAGTTAGCTACCCCTAATTAAAGAGGTAGTTTAACTAAATATTTATTATACTGCTGGAGTAAGTAATACTATTTCAGAACCGATTGCATAATTTACAGTCGCTGAAAATCTCATCACTACTCTTACATTTTGACTCCCATCAATGTCGCTTAAATCTAAAATTCTTACTTCATTCATATCACTTTGTAAAGAAGTTCCAAACATTAAGTTCTCTTTCTCACCTGCTAAAATTGTACCTGAAGCTAATCCGTTTGCTACAAATAATTTAACACCTTCAAAGTCCATTTGAGTCTGTCCAACGTGGTAAAGGTCTTTATAACCTAAAGCCGCTTGAGCTCTTACATAAGAACGTGCATCTGCTTGAGAGATGTAGATAGAAAGTCCATCGTTTCCGTAGATAGTTGCTGGGATTGCATCTAAAACCTTTCCTAATTCTGAGATGATATTTGAAGAATCTATCCCTCCTGCACCTGCAGAAGCTCCAACTACATCAATTACATCAGCATCAGCAGTAGCTAAAGCGATTAATCCATCAAATTCACCTGCGTTAGCGTCAGCTCCGTTCCATATGTTCTGCTCCATTTTAGAAGCTACTTTACCTGCTACGTGTCCTACTAAGTAAGAAGCGAAAGATTTAGGCACTTCGTCAAAAGAAGAGAAACCTTGCTCAATTGATAACCAATCCTGCTCAAAATCAGCCTTACAAAGTTCTAAATTTACTTGAAAATCTTTAGGTATTAAGTAACGCTCAGTTAAAGTAACTGTAGAAGTTGCAGTAAAATCACAAGAAGCATCAGCGATAATATCACCAACAGCTAATTTTTGCATTACTTGTTTATATTTAATGTTTGCTTTTACTGTGATACCACCTTTGTCTAAAGTTGGTGCACTTAATAAAGCTCCAGCGATAAAGCCAGAAGCCTTTTCACCTGCGTAAGTAGTTGTAATACTTGTAGTAGTTGCCATTTTTTATTTTTTTAAATGTTATTAATATACTTATAAACTCTACTTTGTATAGAGTCTCCTTTTCTGCCTATTCCTGTATTTTTAGAAGATACAAGTTTCTCAGGACTATGAGTTAAGCCTTTAGGCTCTTCTTTAACTTCAGGTATTACTTTCGCTTCCTCCTCAGGTTGACTTAATGCGTTTGTTAATATCGCTTTTAAATCTTCAATTTGTTTCTGCATTTCAGCTACTCTAGGGTCTTCCTTAGGCTCTTCGACTTTGTCTACTGCTTTAGGTTCTAAAATCTCTTCTTTTGCTTCCTCAATAATTTCAACAGCCTCAACTGCTTTCTCTTCTACTATAGGAGCTACTACGTCCTCTACAACGTCTACGCTTTCCTTAGTTTCGGTATTCTCTTCTACAGTTACTTTTTCTACTGTAGCGTCTGTTTTTACTTCTGCAGTTACAACTCCTAGAGCCTCTGCAATCTTTCTTAATGTGTCTTGTGTTTTGTTCATAAGGTTTATTTATTTAAAAACAGTATTGTAAGCGATTTCTACATAGGTTTAAGACACTTAAAACTTTTTTCTATACTAGAGGTTATAAATGATTAGATATTGAAGCACAGGGATTGAACTGTAAAGCCAATCTAAAAACTCCATATTACCTCTACCTAACAGTTTATCGTAAACAACTTCTTTAAGAGCATAAATAAGAATAGCAATTAATCCGCCAATATTACCGAACAATAATACCATAGGGAAACCACTTAAAACACCTACTATTAAGTGAGCTTTATGGTCTGCTCTTATGTTGTTAATAAAATTAGATAATCTTTTCATTAAAATTTATTATCTAAGTAAGATACACCCATAAAAGAGTGTGAACCCTCATTAGTTAAATCTACATTATAAGACTTCCAACCGTAAGGATGGTCATCTAATCCTCTCCACATAACATCTAAGTGCCATCCTGTAGATAGTACAGCTTCTGTTATTACTTCTCCATCTTCATCAACTATTGCAGACTCTAAGACTATATGTCCTAGAGTTACAATTGCGTGATTTGTTTCAATTCCTAAAGCATCAATTTTAGTCTGTGCTTGTTCTTTGCTATTAAACTCGTATTTTGCTATATTCATTTTGGTTATAACTATTAGTGATTATATTGTTGTTAAAGCTGTTAATTGTGCGTCTGTTAAAGCGGTTTTGTATAGTTGCACACTATTAAACAACATTTGATTATATCTACCCGATGAAGTTGCAAAATCTATATTTGTTAATGTTTGTGCAATAGTAAAAGTATTAGTAGAACTATCAACTAAAACCCCATTTATATACACTTTTATATCTCCACTTTTATAAGTAAAAGCAATTTTTAAACTTGTTAAATCACTATAATCTGTTGGATTGTAAAAACTATAAGAAACACCACTATTAAGTTGATAGATAAACCTTAATCTCCCAGCTGTTGCGGTTAATATTCTAATTCTATCGACACCACTCGCATTATTTATTGAGAATAATTGATAGTTATTTATACTTTGTAAAGCCATTTTACTATCTAAAAATATTGTACCCTCTGTTTGTCCTATCAAACTTCCAATTCCGCTATTGGTAGCTATATCGGCTAACCTTGTGGAAATTACTCCTTGTGTAGGAATATACGATGTTGCGTAACTGCCGGCTTCTAATTGTGCACCGAATATGTAAGCATTAAACAAAGTAGATGTTCCGTCAACTCTATACGCTGGATAAACTACGATATTTCCACTTCCAGTTTTAGTAAATGTTTGTGTAACTCTTGTCCATTCTGTATCATTAACTTGTGTGTTTTGCCATAAAGTAGAATCTCCGTTAACTCTTGTTCTCCATACACCACTTTCCCCTTCTTTCGCTTTAATATAAAAACTAAATGTGTAAGTTCCTCCAGTAGAGCCAAGAACAGCAGCTAATCTGTCTAAATTAGAATCAAGTTCAATTAAATCAGCGTTTAAACTTCCATCTGGAGAAATAGATTGGTTTTCAGTTATAGTAGTTCCAGTATTACTCCACCCAGAACCATTAAAATCCTCCGAATAAGTTACCAAATTCGTACTCTGAGGCTCTAATAAAAGACTTCCGCAACCATCTGTATAGTCTATTCTTGGTAGGTTAGATGCTATATCTTCAATTAATCCCTGTGCGTTAACTCTCGTAGCTGATGAGCCACGTGAGAATGTCATATCACCGCTTCCGTCACTTGGTTGTATAGCTAATATACTACCGTTATTATAAGCGGTAGGTGTTAGTAAAATCGATGCTGAATCTAATAAATTTGCCATTATATTTCTATGTTTTCTAATTCTGTTAATATTGCAGTTGTACAGGTTACATTCTCATAGTATGTAGCTCTTGCTTGTAATAAACTTAATAAGTTAGGTATAATAGTAGGTGGATTAATATATCTAATTGTAGTAGTGCTATTAGTTGTACCTGTAGACTGTTCTATATCCCAAGAATTAAGACCATCACTTACTCCTGTAATTGGTCTCTCTACTATACCTGTGTTGTTAACTACGCTAGTAGACTCACTATCTAACCATAACTCAGACTCGTTAATTCCTGCTATTACTGTCTCTACTATACCTGTATTTGTTGCAGTACTTGTAGATTGCTCTATATCCCACGAATTTAATCCGTCACTACTATTAACTATTGTTCTACTCATTATTTCTTTATTTAAAAACAGTATTTATTCATTTACAAATTGTCTGGAAAGTTAGACTCATTTACAGTAACTAAAGTCTTTAATGTATCTATCTTAGTTACGTTAGATATTTGATTACCGCCGTATAGGCTTCCAACTCCCTGAAAGCCTACGTATTCATTCCCTACTATTGGGTATTTTGCTTTTATTACCATATTTTAAGGTGTATTTGTTACTAAGTTTGCATTTACAAAGTTATAACCTGTTAAATCTGCGTTTCCTTCTATATCTGTTATAGTTGTTACACTAGTTTCAATTTCGTAATAGTGAGAAGGTGCATTAGTCAAAAGACTAAGATTTTGAGTAGCTCCACTATTGTATATAGTAGATACGTTTGCAGTCTCATCAGTGTTCCAAATTGCTATTTGATTAAATGTACCGTCATAGTAGTTATTATGCACATTAGAAGCTCTACCAATTCTAAAGATATTATCACTAGGATTAGCTCCACTTATAACTCCGTCATATCCACTACCACTAGCGACTCCTATAGCTGTTTGTAATACTCCATCAATATAAATAGCAAATCTACTGTAATAGTCAGCTGAATCCGCTGGTACACTTCCTGTAGTTCCACCGTCAAAAGTTACTACTACATTCTGCCAAGTACCTGAAGTAAAAGCATTACCTACTACTAATATAATGTTATTATATACAGTACCATAGTTTAATACTAAGCTAGAGCCTCCTTGTTGTTTCAATGTAATAGCTCCACCGTTATAATCGTCTCCTGCTCCGTAAACCATTAAGGTTTGAGTTGAAGTATTAGAACTAGGTTTAACCCACATAGATATAGTCCAAGCATTACCGTCTCCATTAGAAGCTCTATCTAAAGCATTCATATTTACAGGATTACCTTGTAGAAAGCTAGTGCTTCCATTAAAGTTTAATGACTTAGTATTTGTATAAGATATTTGAGCGACAGTTACTGTTACTGTAAAATCTACACTACCTCCTACAGCATTACCTGCCTTACAATTAACTACTATAGTATCTGCACTTGTTCCTAAATAAGATGGAGCAGTACCACTTAATATACCGCTGTTTTGGTTTAATGTCATCCAACTAGGAGCATCTACCTCAACAAATTGATTAACGATATTGTCACTAGATATAATCTGAAAGTTTAAAACATCTGCTTCAGTTACACTAACTGTTTGATTAGCTACTGTAGGTACAAAATTTACATCAGGCTGTGAACCTCCGTTAATAGATTGCTTAGAAATTACAGGAATTGAGTAATAAGCTCTATTCCCTTTAACACCAAAGTATAAGTTAACTGAACCACCTATTGCAGGGTCTGCTTTAGCAGTTGCTACCTTCTCATTATTATCTTCAGAATAGATAGTTAATTTACCATCATCATTGAATCTCATAGAGAACATTCCTTGAATTGTATTAGCCCCTCCTTTTCTATATCCTACTACACCAGCACCATTATTAAAATAGTACGTAGCATTAGTATTAACATTCCAATCAGATGCTCCACTAAAATCAAAGTCTAAAGCCTCATTTGTTGCATAACTAAATTGATTATCTAATTGTTCTTCTGCAGTTGATACACCACTAGAAGCATTAGTATAATTAGTTCCGAAATAATCACCTTGACCGAACTCATCTAACATAAACATAAGCTTCTCACCTTTCTCAATAGATATAGCAGACTTTAATACTGTATGGTCTAATATACCATTAATTATACCTGCTTCAGTGTTAGCAAAATCGTGTACAATATCCCATATATAATCTACATTGTTTATAATTCCATTGGGTAATACTCCATTTGCCCAAGTGTACATTTGCATATTGAAAGATGTAACTGATAAAGCTATAGTAGTCTTTGCTACTGCCACCTCGTTAGTACCGCTATAGTCTATTAGCGTTAAGTGACCGTCATTGCCAAATCTAATACCCATTGCATCTCCGTTAGAGACAACGTATTTAGAGCCTGAGTTAGTAGTTAGTAAAGTACTATTAGAGCCCGCTATAAATCCACCTGCGTATATGAACATTGTACCCCAATTAGAAGCTGTATTAGCTCCACCATTGTAAGCTATAGGTGCTTCTGCTCCATCCCATATACCTAATATTAAGTTAGAGCCTCCGTGACTTTGAAAGTTCCATTTAAACTCAGCTCCCTGCTCTAAAGCTTGTCCAAAATAGAAAGGTAATTGTTGATTTACTGTAGAATCATTTGTAGACGTTGCTACTGCATCGTTAGCATTTGTTCCGTAAGATATGTTCCAGCCTGAATTAGAAGCTAATCCGCTTGAGCCATTAATCATATTAGAAGCGTCTATTGTAATTATAGATGAGTCACTCATAGTTAACTCTAAGTTAGAGCCATTAATAGCTCCACTATTTACAAACTTATTCTCATCTACTCCTAAAGTAGTTACATCTACTGTATAAGATGTTCCATCAGTTAAACTTATAGTTAAATCGTTACCACTTAATACAAAGTTAGTAACATCGTTACCACCTCCACTACCTGAAAATCCTGCAGTATTAGTAAATATAGCGTTTAATTGTACTACAGCCTGATTAAGTACTGAATTTACAAAAGCTCCGTCAATACTTACAGCACTAACAGGTAAACTCTCTACTATTACCTTAGCTCCACCTTTAGATTTTATCTTTATAGCTGTACCGTTAGCAATCGCTTCTAAGGTATTAACTGCGTGAGGTTGTAGTAAGCTTTCAGCTCCTAAAGATAAGTCTCTTAAAAGTATTGTAGAACCTGTAGAGTCTAATCCGAAGTCCATTGCTTGAAATTTAGAATAAGGACTAATTAATTCTAAGTCTTTATCTTCAAATAATCTACTTAATACACTTGTTTGATATCTTGTAGGTGAAGCATCGCCCTCACATACTTGTAATATACCGTCATTAACCTCCTGATTATTTACAGTACTTACTTTGTATATAGTAGCTCTTAATGTAGTATCTTTTTCAATATCTAACGGATGGTCAAAATACCACGTAATGTCATCATTTACAGCATAAGCTCCGTTATCTAAATACTGAATGTAAACAGAAATTCCATTAATAATTATCTCGTATTTTAATTGCTGAGACGCTGTTACCACTTCTGCTACTCTAGTTGTAATTCCTACTCCTGAGATATTGAAAGGAAAAAAGTTTTCACCATCGTATGGAATAGCTGTATCATTAACCGGAGAACCACCTAAAGGAACACTTTGAAAGTCAGCAAATACCCTCATTTTTGGAGTAGATGTTCCTGCTCCTGCTACTTGATTTTCTGCTAAAGATTGGTCAAATACTTCTCCCATTACAGGGTATTGATTATTTTTATTAGATAAATCTTCGTAGTATAAATTAGAGTTACCAGAAGCCATTTTGTATTTTCCACCAATAAAGAAACCGTGCTTCTTTACTTCAATGTTTTTATTTGCTTCTAATCTGTCTGTAATTGGATTGTATTCGAAATACTCAGTTACAATAGGCTTTTTTATCTGTCCTTCTACGTAAGCTATTACTGCGTCTCTGTCCATTCCTAGGTCAGCAACTAAATCTTGCCCAGCCTTGTTTTGAATTCTATTGATATTCAATTTACCAAAGAAGACTCTGTAATTAGTACTACTACCTCTTTTAAATACCGTATTTGATTTAATCTGTATGCGATTTGAAAGTGTTGGATGAGCATTAACCTCTAGAGAACCTATTTCTTTGTTTCTTACTCTTGAGCCATCAAATTGTACTTTACCAGATTTTAAGGTTGAGTATATTTTTACTTTATTTGCCATTTTTTATTTTTTATTTTTGTATGAATAAAGCCATCTCATTCATAGAGATAGTTCCTGTTACATCTGATTTTATTTGAAATCTTACTTTTCCTGCATCACCAACTCCATTAGTATCAATAGTATCACCTACGAAAAACTGAGTACTTATTAAGTGAGGATAATCTTCGTCTGCTCCTGACTCCATTGCTAAACCTGCCGCATTAATAGTAAAGTCAGCTCCTGCTCCTGTATGCCTCTCTAAAAATAATCTAGAATCTAATCTACCTCCATCTTCGTCAGGCGTAAAGCTTAAAGAAGTTCTTAACGTTGCAAAACTCTTTTCTACTAATCCTTCTAGTAAAAATACTATAGGGTCATTTAGAGCTCCTGTGCCTGAAAAACCTTGAGCCTGAGCTGTTTTCATATCTTCAGGTCTTTGGTCTGAAACTCCGTTAGCGTCTATTGTCATAATAACATCCATCCAAGTATCAACTTCCTCGATAACTATTTCGCTAGAAGTAGCTACTCCACCAAAATAGAAAGGAGACAGTATTCCAATATATCCTTGAGAATATAGGTTAGTGCTTTCATTTATTGAGTCAGAGCTTAATATAGAAATCCACTCAGTACCGTTCCAATACTTGTTTTCATTTGTCGTCTTATCAAAGACTAGCTCACCTACATTAGGAGTTAAATTTACTAAGCCATCTGTAGTAACCTCATCAGGTCTAACGTCAGAAGACGAAGCCTTTCTCTCTCTGCTTGAGTTATTATTAATTGCTGTGCTAGTAGATTGGTCATTAAATGAGTTTGAACCGTCATTTACTCCAACTACCGTTCTAGGTGTTACTGCCATAATTATTCTTTAAAGTGATTTATTAGTATTTCTTTTATATTTTCTAAAGCGTTGTCTACTATTTGGTCTGAGAAATTCTGTTCTACATTCTCTGCTACTAATATATCTGCGAATCTACCTTCTAAAGAGAAACCGAATACTTTGTCATTCTTTACGTATTTGTCCCAAATTTCTTTATCGTCTACCTTCATTGAAACCATCCAAGTTCCTTTTGGTACATTTAAACCAAATTTCTTAGATTTATCCATCTCAGGGTCTTCTACTATCCAGCTTTCAAAGACCGTCATTCCGTCTAAAACATCTTTATGCTCTAGAGTTGCATTTGACTGATTACCTCTCTTAAAAAACATCTCAGCAGTCTTAGCTACTGTGTCTTCGCTAAAGAAAACATAGTAATCCTCTTGACCTTTGCTACCTTGTCTGAAAATAGGCTTATCTGGTATTAAAACAGCACCCATAAGGATTTGTTTATCAGGTGAAACCTCAGCTAATAGGATTGGTTTTTCGTCTCCTAAAGCTATGAAGTCTGACTGTATAGCAGGATTAGAAACTAAACTCAGAGCGTGTACCCCGAACATCTCTGTAGCTTCATCTATTATTAATTCTATTAAATTCATTTTATCTTTATTTAAAAACAGTTATTAGTCAATTGAAGCCATATTCAAAGCGTTTCTCCTAAGCGATTGAGAAGTAGATACATCATTCTCCACTACATAAGCTCTCATAGTTCTGTTATTAGTACTTGCTACTGTGTCTGCAATCATATTCTCACCTGCAGAAGTTGCACCTATAACATTAAAAGAAGGAGCACTAACAGGAGAAGGAGAAGCACCTCCGCCACCACCTGAGCCACCACCTATAGAGCTAGTTATACTGTTTAATTTTTTCTTACTACCTGTAAAAGCTTTCACTAAAGAAACAGCCTGTAACGCATAAGAAGCCATAGTAATGATATTCCAAGGGAAACCTACTTTAGAAGACTCTGCCATACCTGAAGCTACAGCCGTACCTGTTTTAGCACCATCTATATTAGCCTCTACTTGAGCACCTTTAGCTCTAGCCATTAAGCCAGACTTTATGATACCCATCTTAGAAGCTAATTCACTTAATTGTATAGCTAATTTTATAGCTTGTAAAGCTCTAGCTATTGCTGTCTCTTTACCTGCTACTTCTGAAGCTGTATCTAAAACACCATACATTCCCTCTATCTTTGCCAATCTGTCAGACTCTTCAGCGTCTCTTAAAGCTTGTCTTTCTAAGTCTAAGTCTTCTTTGTCTTTTATTTTTTTCTCTTTAAGCTTATCTGCATCTTCTTTCTCCTTTATAGCGGTTAATCCTGCGTAATAATCATTTATACGTATTACAGCCTCAGCTTTTTCGGTTTCATTTAGCTTAAGTAACTCTAACTCAGCTATATGTCTAAGTCTTTTACGCTCTATCTTCTCTAATTCTGTCTTATCTTCTGCGTTTTCCTCTATAGTTTTAAGCTTTAAGAAAAACTTCTCTCTATTTGCGATTAATTTAGCTAAACCCTCTTCGTCTTTCTTAGTTTTATCCTCTACAAACGTAGAAGCTAACTTCTTAAGTTTAGTATCTGCTTTCTTTTGTATGTCTACTTGTCTAAGTAACATATCAGAATAAGCTTTATTGGTGTCGTTATTTCTAGCTAATTGAGTGTTTTTAAGTTCTAATATTTGCTCTTTTGCGTGTCCTATTTCATTTGATAACTGAGCTCTTTGTGCTAATAAAGACTCTTCGTCTACTAAACCACCAAAAAAAGGAACATCTTTTAATGCTAATCTAGCATCTATACCAAACTGCTGAAATTCCTTAGCTAATATCATTACATTTTGACCTATAATACTAAACTGAGTACCTCCGTTTTTCATATCATTAACAAACTGAGTGAAAAAGTAACCTACTAAGTCTACTTTTTTCTGTAAAAAAGATATACTAGATGTAACTAATTGTATAGAACCTCTAGCAAGTGTAGACATAATACCTCCACCGTCTTCTAGATTAAGCATAAAACCACTCCAAGCTGAACTAAGTTTAGTTAAATCACCGTTTAAGTTATCTAACTTATCTTCTGCCATCTTCTCAACAGAACCCCCTGCATTATCAAAGGCTGTTTTAAGTTTATCTAACTCATCTGTATTCTCAGCTAAAGCTATTAAGGAACCTTTTGCCCTGTCTCCTACTAATTCTTTTGCTATTGCTAATTTTTCTGCAGAAGATGTAGCATTTGCTAATCTTTTTGATGTTAACGTTAAACTTTCTCTATAAGATTTACCTGTTTTCTGAGCTAAGTCAGACATAATCCTTTTTAATTGATTACCTGCTAAAGAACCTGATATACCTCTATTTGCTAAGACAGCTAAAGATGCTGAAGCTTGTTCTATAGATACCCCTACAGTAGACGCAATAGGTGCAACTTGTTTCATAGACTCTTGAAACTTAGTTATGTCTAGAGATGAACTTGCAAAAGATTTAGCCATAACGTCAGCCACTCTCATAGTATCTGAAGCGGTCAAATTAAATCCCCTAAGAGTACCTGCCGCAATTGATGCCGCATTTGCTAAGTCAGTACCTGAAGCGGCCGCTAAAGCTAAAACAGCATTAGAAGAGGCTAATATTTGGTCTGAGTCAAAACCCATTTTTGCTAATTCCACTTGTAACTCTCCTACTTGAGTAGCAGTAAAGGCTGTAGTTGCTCCTAATCTCTTAGCTGATTGACTTAAA
>JGI20157J14317_10001901_pt1 | contig 18478 bp, 16 predicted proteins | sample COG_07_FD_14317 | JGI IMG/M metagenome (IMG submission 14317)
CTGTTTTTAACTCTTTCTGCTGGATTTTTCTCTTTGGCCCTACAAAACATTCTTTTGGTCACATTTTGTGTTTGGGCTCCAATATCAAAATCTTTTGACTATAAACGGGTTGACTTAAAAGTTTTTTTAATTCTAGGCATTCCATTTTTTATTGCGATAATATCTGCTTTTTTTTCAGAAAACACTTCTTATGCCTATGATTTGGCTCTAAGAAGATTTCCTTTAATTATATTAGGGTTTTTTATATTAGCAATCAAAATAAGAGAAAAGGATTTTATTTTTGGATTTAAATTATTCACTTCTGTTTCTGTGATAGCCTCCCTTATTATGTTTGCAAAAGGTGCTGTTTTATACTTCCAAACAGGTGTTTTTCTCCACCCTAATTTTGCGGTTCATTTCGTCCCGATACACCATCCTTATTTCGGATCATATATTTTAATAAGCCTTATGTTTTTGGATGTTTATTACAAAAAAATCAGTGTCAATTCCACTGTAAAAAAGAGCTGTTATCTTATTTTATGTATCTCCTTATTTGTATGTTCAGCAAGACTTCCTTTTTTATTTTTTTTACTGTGGGTTTTTTATAAAAATAGAGCTTACTTAAAACCAAAAAAAATAAATATGAAAGCTCTGATGTTTTTGGTGACATCGATATTGATTATCAGTTATCTATTTATTTTTAAAGGGTTGGGGTATAAATATGCTCAGGATATTGATCTAAATAAATCACCGAGATTAATGATTTGGAAAAATTCAATAGAGCTAATAAAAAACAATACAGACTTTCCTTTTTTGATTGGAATAGGGGATTATCAACTAGAAATTAACAAGTTGCATAGAAGTCTTATGAAAGACAAGCCAGGTATGGGATTAATTGATTATAACTCTCACAATCAATATTTAGAATCCATTATTATAGGGGGTCCACTTGCCTTTGTATTTCTTGTTTATATAGGATATCTTATTTTTTTATCCAGATCAACCAATAATACCCAGTTACTAAGTTTCACCTTATTTATTAGTTTATTTTTCTTTTTTGAAAATGTCTTACAAAGGCAGTTAGGAGTGATGTTATTAGCGATACTTTTACCGGTTTTTATAAAGCTTGAAAAACCTCAAAACCACATCAATGAAATTACATAAATTAATCCCTTTTGTAGAGTTAATATCCAAAGGGTTAAGTTTTATAGGAGTTATTCTTATAACAAGAATGATTTCGGTGGAGTCTTTCGGTCTTTACTACTATGTTATTTCTGTTGTTGCCTGGGCATCTGTTATTATGGACGGAGGGATTAGCTATTATGCAATAAATAGAAGTATTAATGATGATGTAGATAGCTTAGGCTCCCTACTGTCTTACAGGCTTTTGTTTTCATTTATCACAGTTTTATTTGTAGTTTTTATTTTTTATTTCCTTAAACCAACTATTTTAATCGAAATAGCTCTGTATGGACTGACATTTATCGCTGTTTTAATGACCGCATTTTTTAAAATAATTTCAAGAACTCAAGGGTTTCTTAACACCGATTTTCTTACTGTAATTACAGAACCTGTTCTCAGAATTTTATTTTTACTTATTGCGTTTGTTTTTTATGAGAGTGTAGAACTCAATCATGTGTTTTTCATCCTGTTAATCTCAGCGATTATCTCCTTTTCAGTTTGTTATAAATCGTTTTTAAAAAATACAGCCCTAAAACTTGAATTTGGATTTAGATTTTCCGGCATGATTGGTGTTTTAAAAGAAACAAAATATTTCATGTTAATGTATTTCTTTTTAGTAGGTTACAAAAGAATTGAAGTTTTATTGATAGATTTTAAGTTTGGAGATACCGACACGGGATTGTTTTCATCTGCGGATAATTTTTATAGCTCAGCATACTTGTTTTTCACGTCCTTGATTTTAGTAGGAATTAAAGACTATCTAAAACATAAAAAACAAGAAAAAATTAAACAGTTCTTTTATGTACTAGCCCTGGTCTCACTGTCTGTTTTGATTATAAATTTTGGATCAGAAATTTTATATGACATCATATACAAGCCTGCTTATTTTGAAGGAGCTAAATATTTAAAAACACTTTCCTACTCATTACTTTTCACTCCCTTTATCTATTATTTAATCTTAAAAAATAATTATGAGGATAAAACAAAACAAAATTTTTTAATTCTTACATTCGGATTTGTTTTCAAAATCATTCTTTTAATAATGACAATAAACACGAGTCAATTTGTCTTAGGAATCGTTTTAAGTGATCTGGTTCTCCTACTAAGCTTTTTGTATGGGAGTAAGTTTTCTAAGAAGACTCCAGTTTATAATAAAAGCAAAAGCTAACCACATAAACACTGATCACGGCGTTTGTGAAAAAATTCCCGCCAAGAGCGACAACGACTATAAGAGAATAAAGNGAGAATTTTAAAAANGGATTTTTTATAAAATATTTAAAGAGGTTATTATAATAATAGATTAAAAAACAAACGCCCCCAATCCCTCCCCAAAAGAGATACAAATCAATAAAACCAAATTCAGTCCGTATCTCATTAAAATAACTACCTCCAAAAAAGAGGTTTACAAAGCTCCAGTAGTTATGATTCACAATTTTAGAGAAAGTTTCATCAAATAATATATTTCTTGTCGAAGTTAGCGCTGTAAACAACCCGAAATCATTATTCAAAGCCATAAATAGAGGGGCTTTTTCTGTTATAAAAACAAAAAAGGACTCTCTAAATAAATATAAGAATGAACAACTCAGCGTAGCGAATGTAATAAACGATTTCCAAAGTCTGAAATGAATAAAAAGATAGATTGATAACAAAGCATAGAATAAGTAGATCGCCTTAGTACCCACTAACAATGAACTTAATATAATTATGATTAAGTTTCTACTATAAGTTTTGCGTTTTATCGCTTCATAAAACACAAAAATACTAGCAAATATATAGATGTAAGATGCGTGGCTATTCATTTGAAACAGCCCGTCAAATCCAAAACGAGAAGGATATTTATAGGTTTTTAGATATGATATATTGGCGATTAAACCAATACAAATTAAAACAAAATTAAAGTTTAATATTTTGAATAATAACTCAATCACCTTGTTGACTGCGGATTTTGTGTTACAGTAATTATTAAACAAATCAATAATAATAAATATAAAAGTGTATTTCGAAAAATACAACAAATTACTTTTTACATTTAAAAACAAAGAGCTTTCGTTTTTCAAAAACAACAATCCAATCAAGTGGATTAAATAAAACAAGAATAAAACCTTTAACACTTTTGACTTATAATTAAAAGATAAGTATAAACAAACAAAACCAATCTTGACGAAGACACCATAACGATAAAACTCAAAATCTGAATAAAAAAAGACTTTTGTTAAAGACTCGGAAATAAAAAAGCACATAACCAGAATTTTTATAAAGTGTTTATTTAAAAATTTTTGAAAGTGCAAAGTTTATTGTGTTATATTTGCAGCTAATTTACAAAAATAATGAAGATAATAGAATCAACTAAAGTATATATTGCTGGCTGTGGAGGAATGCTAGGTCGAGCAGTTTACGAAGTTTTTAATTCTAAGTGTATTGTAAAAGCAACAGATATTGACTTAAATATCGATTGGTTAGAATATGCAGATGTTAGAGATTACAATGATATCAACAAGTCTATCGCGGCATTTTCTCCGGATATAATAATAAATCTAGCTGCACTGACAGATTTAGAGCATTGTGAGAAAAATCAAGAAGATTCATGGCTCACGAACGCTTTAGGTGCAGAAAACATTGCGATCATTGCCAAAAGACTCAATATTCCTATGGTATATATTAGCACTGCAGGTATATTTGATGGCGAACAGGACGTATATAATGATTTTGACGCCCCTAATCCATTGGGAATTTATGCTAAGTCGAAATATTATGGAGAGGTTTTTGTTAAAACTCACCTTGAAAAGTTCTTTATTTTTAGAGCAGGCTGGATGATGGGGGGAGGACCTTCTAAAGATAAGAAATTTGTGAATAAAATATACAAACAAATTAAATCTGGAAGCCAAGAGCTTTTTGTGGTAGAAGATAAGTTAGGAACACCAACATATACGAAAAGTTTTGCTCAAGGAATTTTTAATCTAGTTGAAACGGATTTGTACGGATTATATAATCAAGTGTGCGGAGGTGATTGCAGTAGATATGATGCGGCTGTTGAATTTGTTAATTTACTTGGACTCACTGAACAGGTTAAAGTTACCAAAGTGTCTTCCGAGTATTTTAAAAACGAATATTTTGCACCAAGACCTGCATCTGAAAAATTAGTAAATATGAAATTAGACGCAAGAGGCGTTAATTTCATGCCACACTGGAAAGATGCTTTAAGTGAATATGCAGAAGAGTATATCACCGACTTAAAGGCAAATTAATTTCATTTTTAGAGTATATGCAAATTGCTATCATTGGCACAAGAGGACTGCCCGCTAACTACGGGGGTTTTGAAACATGTGTAGATCATACAGCTAGGGAATGGGCTTCGCAAGGACATCAAGTTTTAGTTTATTGTCGTGAAAACCATTATAAGAATCAGGTAGCTAACTATCACGGAGTGGTTTTAAGATACACAAAATCTATCCCCTTAAAAGGAATAGATACTTTGTCAAACACTCTAATATCAATCTTAGATTTAATAATTTTTAAAAGGTCTTATACAATAGTTCATTTGTATAATTCAGGGAATGGAATATTTATTCCTCTTCTAAGACTTTTTGGAAAAAAAGTCTATGTTTCTGTTGACGGAGTCGAGTGGAAACGAGAAAAATGGGGCTTAATTCCAAAAATGATTCATAAGTTAGGGGCTTACATGTGTGTTAAGTTCTCAAATAAAGTTATTGTTGACAATAGAGAGGTGTTTGATGTTTACATGAACAAATTCTCCATACAGACAACTATTATTGAATATGGAGCTAAATTTATTAAGAACTCAGAATTTTCTGGAGATACCTTAAGTAAGTTTAACCTAATTTCAAAAGACTATTTTTTATTCGTCGGAAGATTTGTTCCAGAAAAAGGAGTCCACAAACTAATTGAAACATATTTAAAGCTAAAAACTGATAAGCCTTTAGTTATAATTGGTGGAGACACGTCTTCAACAGATTATACTGATAAAATTGAAATGTATTCAGAAAAAAATGAAAACATAATAGTGACAGGGTTCTTGTATAATGAAGCATATGAGGAGTTATTGTCAAATGCATATTTATATGTTTCCGCAAGCGAGCTTGAAGGAACCTCACCGTCATTATTAGCGGCTTTAGGAGCAAAAGTTTGTACTCTTGTAAATGGGATCAAAGAAAACATTCAAACCCTAAGAGGTTCTGGATACGTTTTCAAAGAAAACGATTTGAATGATTTACTTAAATTATGGCAAAACTGTGAAGATGATCCTTCTTTTGTTTCAGCTACGGCAACCAAAGGGTATGAATTTGCAAAGCAAAACTATACTTGGAAAAATATATCTAAAAAATATTTAGAGATGTTTCAAGAATAACAGCAATTTCATTAATCAAGTTTAAATTTATACACTAGGATAAGCGTCTTTATTCATCGACTAATCTTTGTTAATCTAACGACTATCCCTCATCTTTATTTTCATAAACTTTTGGGTTTATCAGTTCAAGTAACCTGTCCTGAGTTTAGTAATTGAATTTAGTTCTTAAAACATCTAATAAAACAAGCTTTCAATTACACACAAATTTTAAATATACTTCAAGTCCCCGACTCTTAGATTAATTTTTTCTTACATTTGTAAATCATTTAAATCATAGATGTCCAAAACCATACTTATTACCGGCGCTGCAGGATTTCTAGGCTCTCACTTATGTGATCGTTTTATAGAAGTAGGCTTTCGGGTGGTAGGAATGGACAATTTTATCACAGGGGATAGAAACAATATTCAGCATTTATTCGAACACCCCAACTTTCAACTCATAGAGCATGATGTCACAGTTCACATTGACATCCAGGAGCCGATCGATTATATATTACATTTCGCGTCTCCTGCAAGCCCTATCGATTATCTAAAAATACCCATACAAACCCTTAAAGTAGGTTCTTTGGGGACCCATAATTTATTAGGATTAGCAAAGGCCAAAAAAGCACGCATCCTCATTGCATCGACTTCTGAAATCTATGGCGACCCTTTAGTACATCCACAGTCGGAAGATTATTACGGAAATGTCAATTCGATTGGTCCAAGAGGGGTGTATGACGAAGCCAAGCGCTTTCAAGAAGCGATTACCATGGCCTATCATCGGTTTCATGGCCTAGAGACTCGTATTGCACGTATATTTAACACCTACGGCCCTCGAATGCGGCTTAATGATGGTCGCGCAATCCCAGCGTTTATGGGACAAGCGCTGAGAGGCGAAGATTTGACCGTGTTTGGAGACGGCTTACAAACCCGCTCGTTTTGTTATGTGGATGATTTAATCGAAGGTATTTACCGATTATTATTTAGTGATTTCAGTTATCCAGTAAATTTGGGAAACCCAGACGAAATTTCAATCCAAGATTTTGCACTCGAAATATTAAAACTTACGAACTCAAATCAAAAAATATGTTTTAAACCGCTTCCCAAGGATGATCCATTAAAACGCCAACCAGACATCAATTTAGCCAAAAAAGTGTTAAATTGGCAACCTAAAACATCAAGAGAAGAAGGGATGAAAATGACATTTGCATTTTTTCAGAACGTATCGGATAAACAATTATACAAGACAGATCATAAAGATTTTTCGAAACACATAAAACACTAAGTGAGCTTATTTAAACAAGGACGATATTCAGGGTTCATAAAACCAATTTCATANACCACCGATTTGGTGCTTATAAACGCTTTGGGGCTTTTCTATTTTTTTAAAGAAATCCCNCCTTTAAATTTTATAATCTCTATTTCATTGGGATGGGTCGTAATGGCAATCGTGTCTGGGTTTTATGAGGTCCATAGGTACTCNAGTGTGATNAGANTNTTCAAACTTTTGTTTAGACAATTTCTATTCTTCATTTTATTAATATTCGCATATTCAGGGGTTAATTTCAAATTAAACCTGCATCCAATTCATATTATTAAATACGTATTGATCTCCTTTTTATGCATTACCGTCTTCAAATACTTGATGTTTTTTTTACTGAAAAGATATCGAGCGTATTTTAAAGGCAATATTCGTAAAACCATTATTTTAGGGAAAACTAAAGAATCAGAAGTGTTAGAGCGTTTTTTCAATGACAGCCCTCAACTTGGGTTCATTAACAACAAAATAGTCTGTTTTAAAGACCGCAAAAAGTTAGATCTTGAAGCTGTTTTTGAATACATCTTAAGAGAAGACATTGATGAATTATTTTGTTCTATTAAAGAGCTTAAAAATCAAGATATAGCTCAAGTAATCAGTTTTGCCGACAACAACTTAAAGGTCGTTAAGTTCATCCCAGATAATAAGCAAGTGTTGTCAAAAAAATTACAACATGATTATTATGGACTTATTCCAATTCTTACGTTTAGAACAATTCCTTTAGACGACCCACTTAGTCTTTTATTGAAACGGGCTTTTGACATCGTTTTTTCATTATTAGTAATTGTGACTATATTATCTTGGTTAACGCCTTTGGTTGCCCTCATAATTAAAATAGAATCCAAAGGCAATGTGTTTTTCACTCAGTTACGAAATGGGTACAACTACAAGTCTTTTAGGTGTTTTAAGTTTAGGTCCATGGTTCAAAATCCTAATGCAGATTTAATTCAAGTCACGAGGGGTGATGCGCGCATTACTAATTTTGGAAAAATACTTCGCAAAACCAGTCTTGATGAAATGCCACAGTTTTTCAATGTACTTTTGGGAGACATGTCTGTTGTAGGGCCACGCCCTCATATGTTGAGTCATACAGAAATGTATGCTAAAAAAATAGACAAATTTATGGTACGCCATTTTGTAAAACCAGGCATTACGGGCCTCGCACAAGTCAGTGGTTTTAGAGGCGAAGTCGAATCGGATAAAGATATCATAGGACGTGTAAAACACGATATTTTTTATATTGAAAATTGGTCCTTCTTTTTAGACATCAAAATCATTTTTCAAACGTTTTTTAATACCATCAACGGGGAAGAAAAAGCGTATTAATTCAAAATTTTAGCATGAATATTTTAATATTAGGCGCCGGAGGTAGAGAGCATACGTTTGCTTGGAAAATCGCTCAAAGCCCTTTGTGTAAGGCACTTTTTGTCGCTCCAGGAAATTCTGGAACCGCATCCATAGCGACCAACCTCGCTATTTCCGTTACAGATTTTGAGGGCATTAAAAAACAGGTGCTCGCACATTCAATCAACATGGTTGTTGTAGGGCCAGAAGACCCTTTAGTCAATGGTATTTACGACTTCTTTTTAGAGGATTCTGACCTCCAACATGTGGCTGTTATTGGCCCTCAAAAAGCTGCAGCCCAACTCGAAGGTAGTAAAGAATTTGCAAAAAAATTTCTGTTCCGTCACAACATTCCAACAGCCGCCTATGAGAGCTTCACCAAAGCTAATTTAGAAGCTGGATATGCATTTTTAGGAACGTTAAAACCGCCATATGTCTTGAAGGCCGATGGATTAGCCGCTGGAAAAGGCGTACTCATAATCTCAGATATAAAAGAAGCCAAGCAGGAATTAAAAAACATGCTTGTAGACTCAAAATTTGGAGCGGCAAGCACGAAAGTTGTTATTGAGGAGTTTTTGGACGGCATTGAACTCAGCTGTTTTGTGTTAACTGATGGCAAACATTATAAACTACTTCCAACCGCCAAAGATTATAAACGCATCGGTGAAGGAGACACAGGGCTAAACACCGGCGGTATGGGGGCTATTTCACCCGTTCCGTTTGCAGATGCTGTTTTACTAAAGAAGATAGAAGATAGAATCGTCAAACCAACCGTTGAGGGCCTTATCACAGATCAATTACCTTATAAAGGGTTTATATTTATTGGACTCATTGTTGTGGATAACGAACCGATGGTGATCGAGTATAACGTTCGTATGGGGGATCCTGAAACCGAAGCAGTTTTACCAAGATTAAAAACAGACCTAGTTGAAATTTTTCAAGCGATTGACCAGCAATGCTTGAATGAAATCGACATCGAGATTGATCCAAAAACGGCAGTTACGGTTATGTTAGTTTCTGGAGGGTATCCAGAGAATTATGAAAAAGGGAAGGAAATTACTGGATTCGAATCAATTGAAAATTCAATTGTATTTCATGCAGGTGCGGACCACAAAGGGGGTAAAGTCGTAACGTCTGGAGGTCGTGTGATGGCGGTAACCTCGTTTGGAGCGGATATTAAATCTGCTTTAAACACATCTTATGAGTCCATCAAACACATCAAGTTTGAAAACATGAACTTCCGAAAAGATATCGGATTTGATTTATAGGTAAGAGTGTGAAGAAATGCTTTTATCTTCTTCGTTATTGTCGCTGAATGATTTTAATTGTAACATCCAATACACAAAAGCAATCAGTCCAATCCCCATAAATATCCAAGAAACGATGTTGGCACCGAACCAGTTTTCTAGCTCAAGAGCTCTTAAAGCATCATAGGGCGCTAACAATACAGTTTCGAAAAGGTCTTGAATGGCATTAAAAAAATCTTTCATGGGTCTTTAATTTAAAGTTTTAGGCTTATAATAGGTCTAATTATAGTGTTGACGGTTAAAATTGACGTGACATTTTTATATTAACCCTATATTTACATGGCAAATATAGTCAACACTTTATATGATTACAAGCTTTTTTAAGACATCTAAACCAATTCACTATATAATTTTCATAGTTGTATTGATTCTTGTGTTTGTATATCAACGAATTATTGTGGTTGATTTTGAAGGAAACTTCATTAAATCAATAGAAGAAGTCGGATATCTTTTAGCCCTAATGGCGTCTTTTTTCATCTTGATATTTATAGTTGCTAAAAACAATTTAACCCATAATAATAGTTATGCGGAGCTGTACTTTTGCTTATTTATTGCACTCATACCTTATAGCTTAGAAACAAATTCAATCCTCATTTCCAATCTATTTATTCTTCTTGCACTTCGAAGAATAGTGAGTTTAAAAACCAAAACAAACATTAAAAAAAAGCTATTAGATGCCTCGATGTGGATTTGTCTTGCTGCTGTTTTCGAACCCTGGTCGATTTTGTTTTTAGGACTCTTATTTCTCGCAATGGCAGTTTATTCTGTTTCTCAAATTAAAAATCTTGTGATTCCTTTTTGCGGAATTTTAATCGTTGGAATACTAATGGCATGTCATCGTTTATTAACAGATAATGTCTTTCCAAATTTTTTCAAATATATTCCCGAAATTAGTTTTGACACCCTGTCGATTAACGATCTAACAATTCAGAAATCAACGCTATTATTTTTTGCAATTATTTTATTTTCGGTTGTCATTTTTCTAGTAAATGGGCTTCAAAAAAACCGTCTTAATAGGCCCAGTTTTACCGTACTTATCTTTGCTGTTTTTATTGGAGTTTCTATTGCATTGCTAAGTCCAATCCACAACCTAGGAGGCTGTTTATTCGCGATTGGTCCAGCGGCCATAATTCTCGCAAATTTTTCTGAAATAACCAAGTTTCGTTGGTTATCGGAGTTAATTATTGGGTTGCTATTTATAGCTGTGGTTCTTCAAATGACCCTGAATAGTTCTTTTCCGATTCATTAAACTAAAGAAATACACTTATATTTGTCACTTAAAAATCAATTGCATGTTTTCTGAAAAAGCCAATTCTATATTCCAAGACGTTATTTCAACCTATAAAGTTTTAAATTCTGTCGATCAACAGTTTCACAATAAATACGATAACGATGAAGACCTTATTGCACATCTACTCTACAGAAAATGCTGGATAGATACGGTACAATGGGCGTACGAAGACATCATTAGAGATCCAAATATTGACCCAGTAGCCGCCTTAAAATTAAAACGAAAAATTGACGCATCTAACCAAGATCGGACGGATACCGTTGAGTTTATTGATAGTTATTTTTTAGAAATCTACAAAGATATTCAAGCAAAACCAACCGCCAAAATTAACTCTGAAAGTCCAGCTTGGGTTATTGACAGACTCTCAATTCTTGCTTTAAAAATCTATCACATGCAGCTCGAAACCGTTCGTGAGGATGCTTCTGATAGTCATAAGCAAAGCTGTCAAAAAAAGCTAGACACCCTGTTAGAACAGCGCAAGGATTTATCTACAGCCATTGACGATTTATTGGAAGCCATTGAAAGTGGTGACAAATACATGAAAGTGTATAAGCAAATGAAAATGTATAATGACGATGAGTTAAACCCTGTTTTAAGAGGCGTCAAATAAATCAGTTAAGAGGTGTCGGAAATCAAACACATACTTGTCATAAGACTCTCTTCAATGGGGGATGTTGCAATGACGGTTCCGGTGCTTTCTGCATTTTCAAACTCCTATCCAGATATTAAACTAACAGTTTTGACCAAAAAACAGTTTGCACCACTGTTTAGAGATTTAGATTCAGTTTCGGTTATTTTAGTAGATTTTAAAAAAGACCACAAAGGGGTTTTTGGACTGTATCAACTGTCAAAGCTAGTTCGAAACCTCCAAATAGACACCGTTGCAGATCTTCACAATGTGTTGCGGACAAAGATTTTAAAATTCTTTTTATCGGGAGTCAAGGTTGCGCAAATTGATAAAGGTCGCTCAGAAAAAAAAGCATTAGTTTCTGGTAGAATATCTGAGGCTTTGCGCTCAACACCCCAGCGCTATGCGGATGTTTTTAGAGGCTTAGGGTTTGGTTTTGAAATAGATCCCCCAATTTTTTTGGCACCCGAACCTTTAGATCCAACCATTACAAAAATACTTGGAGATTTTTCAAAGGCAACCGTAGGAATCGCACCCTTTGCGGCCTACGCCTCCAAAACATATCCGCTTTCACAAATGGAGACAGTGATAACTGAACTCCAAAAGGAATCGAAAGTTTTACTATTTGGAGGGGGATCAGAGGAAACCAAACAACTTGAAATCCTAGCGTCTAAATATGCAAACGTATGTTGTGTGGCTGGAAAGTTCAATTTAACTCAAGAGTTAGACATCATCTCTAATTTAAAAGTGATGTTATCTATGGATTCTAGTAATGGTCATATGGCTGCAATGTTTGGGGTCAAAGTGGTCACACTCTGGGGCGTGACACATCCGTTTGCTGGATTTGCACCCTTTAATCAGATTAATGGAAACAACTTGCTGGCAGATCAAAAACAATATCCTAAAATCCCAACATCCATTTATGGAAACCGATTTCCTGAAGGCTATGAATTAGCCATTCAAACAATTCCGGTTGAACGCATTGTTAAAACAGTTAAAGAGAACCTCTAAATATCGTCAAAATCAACTTTGATCGTTGCAGAGGTGGGTTCTGCTTGACAGCTCAAAACCAAGCCTTCTGCCACTTCATTGTCCGTTAATATATTGTTTTGTCGCATGCTAGCAGATCCTTCGGTGACTCGACAGATACAGCTACTACAAACACCTCCTTGACAGGAGTAGGGCGCATCGATATCTTTAGACAGGGCTGCTTCTAGAATAGTTTGTTTTTGAGGCATTGTAAAGGTCGTTTCCTCTTCATCTACAAGAATTGTAATTTCAGAGTCGCCCTCTTTAGTTGAGGTACTTGAAGTTGATTCTACTGCGGAAGTCGTAAATAATTCAAACAAAATCTGAGAAGTTTCAACTCCTTTTTCGATTAAAACCGTATTGACAGTCGTAATCATTCCTTCTGGCCCACATAAATAAAATTTCTGAGACCCACCGAGATCTACTAAATTTTTAAGAGCATAATTAACCACTCCTGCATCAATTCGTCCAAATAGAGCAGCCGTTTCATCGGATTCGCTATATACAAATTGAACGTTAAAACGATTCGAATAACGCGTTTGTAATTCTAATAGTTCTTGATGGAAAATAGTCTCCTTAGGGCTTTTGTTTCCATAAATCAATACAAATTTGCTGTTCGTCTCGGATTCTAAGACGGTTCTAGCAATGCTCATTATTGGCGTGATGCCACTGCCTGCAGCAAAAGCGACAACGGAATTTGTATTTTCCTTTTTAGTTTCATAAAGAAAACGCCCATTTGGTGCGCCCACTTCAAGAGTCTCTCCAGTTTTTAAGTGTGTATTGGCATAGGAAGAAAACAATCCGCCCTCAATTTCCTTAACCGTCACTGTTAGTGATCCACTCGCTGGACTTGAACTTAAAGAGTAGTCCCGACGAACCTCTTGGTCGTTGATGACTGTTTTAAGTGTAATGTATTGTCCAGCTTTAAAAGTAAATTCAGATTTTAAAGATTTTGGAACCTCAAAAGTAATACTAACTGCTTTGTCCGTTTGCCTTATAATCGATTGAATTTTCAATGCGTGAAATTGAGCCATAAAATTTTTTTAAGCAAAAATAAGAAAGATTTAATAGAACCATCTGTTAAGACTTCCCCAAAATTATCGTTAAAGTCACGTATAATTTAGGGCAAAAGACACTATTTTACTAGTTTTATACAAAAAGATGATTATTTTTACAAACTTGCATACGAATATGCGGGTTCTTTTAGTTATCAATAAATAAAGACATCACTGTTGAAAAACGTTTTTAATTACATAGTAGTTGGGGCTTTAATCGTCCTCACCGTTACAAGTTGTTCTAGGAAAAAAGATAAATTCCTTAACCGCTCTTGGCATTCTTTAAACACGAAGTATAATGTACTCTTCAATGGAAATGTCGCTTTAGAATCGGGCACGACCTCTGTCAATGCGTCCTTCAAAGATAATTATTGGGATATTTTACCTGTTGAGCGTTTGCAAATTTCAGATGAATTCCAGTCTGATACAGATGCCAAAGACCCTAATTTTGAACGTGCGGAAGAAAAAGCAGTCAAAGCCATCCAAAAACACGGGATGAACATTAAGGGAAAAGAAAAAAACCCACAAATAGACGAAGTGTTTGTTTTGCTTGGAAAAGCACGTTATTTTGACAACCGATTCATTCCTGCATTAGAAGCATTCAACTATATTTTATTCAAATATCCCGCTAGTAGCAATATTAATTTAGCCAAAATTTGGCGAGCGAAAACCAACCTTCGCCTCCAAAACGAAGATATAGTAATTAAAAATCTTAAACGACTGATTGAAAACTATCAACTTTCAAACGAAGATAGGGCAGAAGCCTCCTCTACCTTGGCGCAGGCATACATTAACACCAAATCACTGGACAGTGCCATTACACAACTACAATCCGCCTCACAACTAACAAAAAACAAGAATTTCCGAGGAAGGCTTCATTTTATTGAAGGGCAACTTTATTCTGTTTTAGGCAAAAAAGACAGCGCCAACCTGGCATTTGATAAAGTGATCGCCCTTAAACGTAAAACGTCTCGTGCCTACATGATTGCTGCGCATTTAGAAAAAGTTAAAAACTTTGAATTCAATAATGGCGACAAAATAGCCCTTGAAGATTTTTTAGAATCTCTAGAAACAAACAGAGAAAACAGACCTTTTCTAGATAAAATACACCATCAAATTGCAAACTATCACCTTCAAAACAAGTCCGATTCCTTAGCGATTGTATATTACAATAAATCTTTGCGCACCAATTCAGAAGATGACCAATTGACCGCCTTAAATTATCAGTCTTTAGGCGATCTAAATTTTGATTATTCGGAGTATAGTTTAGCTGGATCGTATTATGACAGTACGTTATTAAGTCTAAAAGAAAACAGTAAATCGTTTCGCGCCATCAAACGAAAACGAGATAACTTGGAAGATGTGATTTATTTTGAATCCATAGCCCAAGAAAATGACAGTATTTTAGGGATTATAGCACTTTCTGATGTTGATAAGGAAGCGTATTTTCAGTCCTATATTGAGACCTTAAAGTCAGAGGAAGACGCTCTTAAAAAAGGGACAATATCTACAGGAAGTTCGTTTGGAGCGACCCAAAATCCAATTACAAAAAAGGGAAAAACATTCTATTTCTATAACCCAACCACGGTTGCATTTGGTAAAAATGAATTTGCAAGAATCTGGGGCAATCGTGCCTTAGAATCCAATTGGCGATGGTCCAGTAAAACCTCACAGTCAGATTCAGAAATACCGACCGAAATAGCTGAAACTTCTGTTGAAACAGATCAAATTCGCTATAAGGTTGATTATTATTTGGCGCAAATTCCTACCGAGCAAACCGCTTTAGATAGTATTGCTAAAGAACGCAACTTCGCTTATTACCAATTGGGACTTATTTACAAAGATAAATTTAACGATTACAGCCGTGCCCAAAACAAACTCGAACAACTTCTAAAACAAAACCCCGAAGAACGCCTTGTTTTACCAGCGAAATATAATTTATACAAAATCTATTCGCAGTTAGACCTGAGTCGATTGCAGGCTCAGACCAAAGGAGATATTATTAAAAATTATCCAGACTCAAGATATGCAGAGATTTTATTAAACCCAGAATCGGCGCTATTAAATAACGAGAACAGCCCAGAAACCCTGTACAATAATTTGTATGCGCAGTTTGAAAAAGGGGATTACCAACAAGTTATTGATGGTTGTGACTTGCAGATTACTCGACTTGACGGTGATAGAATTGTTCCTAAACTCGAACTTTTAAAGGTAACGTCTAAGGCTCGATTATTTGGCTTTGAAGCCTACAAAGAGGGGTTGAATTTTGTAGCGTTAAATTATCCAAGTAGCATTGAAGGTAAAAAAGCAGCTCAGATGTACACAACCGTCATTCCTGCCTTAGAAAATCAGGCCTTTGTTCAGGACTCAACTCAAACTAAATTTAAAGCTATTTTTAAATTTGAAGCTTCGGAAACAGAAGGGTTGAAAATATTTAAAGAGTCGTTAAGCGCTGCTATTGAAGAAGTTGAAGGTTTTAATTGGAGCATTTCTAAAGATCGTTACGATACAAACACTATCTTTGTCGTGGTTCATGGACTAAAAAGCGTTCAAAGTGCCACAGGATTCGCAGAAATCCTAAAAACGAAAAATGATCTTATAAAATCTAAACCACCTTTAGGGATTTCTTCCAAAAATTATCAAACGGTTCAAATTCATAAAAATTTAGAAGCTTACATAAATTCAATCAAATAAAACAAGACTCTTATGTTTACAGATAACAAAAATTCAAAATCTAATCTGAATTCATTTTCACAACAAAATACCATTGCTCAGGGAACCACTTTTAATGGTGATTTAACTAGCGAAGGCGATTTTAGAGTCGAAGGTGCTATTACTGGATCATTGAAAACTTCAGGAAAAGTTGTCATCGGAAAAACAGGTGAAATAGACGGTGTTTTAACTTGTAACAATGCAGATATCGAAGGGAAGTTTAAAGGAACTTTAAGTGTTTCGGACACACTTAGTTTACGTTCATCAGCACAGGTAGAGGGGGAGGTTCAAATAGGGAAACTGTCCGTAGAGCCAGGGGCCTCATTTAACGCTAACTGCTCGATGAAGGGCTCTGTGAAAGAATTGAAAAACGAGGCGGCATCTGTAACCCCTCAAAACACTTCCAAAACTGGACAATCCGCTTAAACAACTCGCCGTACTCTCTGGAATTGGGATTCAGATGGTTGCCATAATTGCAGTCGGTACATTTATAGGGGTTAAGTTGGACGAAACCTATCCTAACAAAAACAACCTTTTTACATTAATTATAACGTTGACATCAGTTGTCACATCAATTTATTACGTCATAAGACGTGTTATTTCAGTTTCAAAAGACGATAAATAAATGAATGATCTTTTCATAAAGCGACAACTAAATTTCCTTATTCAACTTCTGGGCCTATGCACGTTGCTTTTTGGAGCCCATAGCTATTTAAACTATCATTTTGCTAAAGACATCCTTTTGTTTTTCCCTTTATGGCACATATACTTATTTCATATAGTGACAGTGTTAATGATTTACTCCTTAATAAATTATCGCGATTCTACAGGAAAAACGGACGTATTTAATGTTTTTATGTTAGGGATGCTTCTCAAAATGATATTAGTGATTCTTTTTCTTTTGCCGTGGCTTTTATCGGAGGCTGACCAAAAAGGGTTTGACTTAACCAATTTTTTTGTTCCATACTTTGTTTTATTGGCTTTTGAAGTGTATTCTGTAACGAAATTTCTTCAAAAAAAGCAACAACACGACTCCACCCTCAAAGAGAGCAAATAATCATTATAATATTGTTTGTCATTTAATTAAATGTGTGTACATTTGCAGCAAAATTAATCAAGGTATTTTTAATTAAAAGCAGCATATTGAACACCTTTAGAACCGTATTATTTACAACATTATTTTTAGCACTATCATTTATAGGTTTTGCTACTGACAAAGAACCATCTAAAGACGATGCGCCTTTTGATCCAAAAGCGATGATTTTACATCACGTAAAAGATGCACATGAGTTTCATTTATGGGATTGGAAAGGGAGTCCGGTTTCATTGTCATTACCTATTATAGTGTGGACCGATAATGGATTGACAAGCTTTTCCTCAAGTGAATTTCACCATGATGATGAAGGCCAAACGATTGTGGAAGCAAATGGAGGACGCTTTGTTAAATTGCACGAAAAAATTTATCAGTTAGATTCAGGTGCTACCGCTGTGGCTTACGATGCAGAGCATCACCCTACAAACGCTAATAAACCTCTAGATTTTTCAATTACAAGAAACGTGTTTATGATGTGGGTTTCTGTCGCGCTATTGTTATTTATATTCTTAACAACGGCAAGAAGCTATAAAAATTCTAAAGATGGTGTGCCAACTGGAATTGCTGGGTTCATGGAGCCCTTAATAATATTTGTTAGAGATGAAATTGGGAAGCCAATGATTGGTGAGCATAAGTATAAAAGGTACATGCCTTACCTGCTAACGATCTTTTTCTTTATTTGGATTAATAATATATTCGGTTTAATTCCGATTTTAAATGGGGCTAACTTAAGTGGTAACATTGCGTTTACATTTACACTGGCTGTTTTCACCTTTATAATTACAACATTTAGTGGTAACAAAAACTACTGGAAACACATCTTTTGGATGCCAGGTGTTCCTGTACCAATGAAACTATTTTTAATGCCTATCGAGATTATTGGAATGTTTGTAAAGCCAATCTCGTTAATGATTCGGTTGTTTGCTAACATTACAGCAGGACACGTTATCATATTAGCATTAATGTCATTAATATTTGTATTCAAGTCCGTTGCAATTGCCCCCGTATCTGTAGCATTTTCATTATTTATTACAGTGATCGAAATTATCGTAACAGCAATACAAGCCTATATATTTACAATATTGTCAGCGCTCTATTTTGGGATGGCAACAGAAGAAGAACATTAATTAATTTAAATTTATAACTATGACTATTACTGGAATTGCAGCTATTGGAGCTGGTTTAGCAGCTA